>ENA-OQOA01000289-OQOA01000289.1-human-gut-metagenome-genome-assembly--contig:-NODE-289-length-24118-cov-6.796174_pt1 | contig 24118 bp, 20 predicted proteins | sample MGYA00242633_ERZ504888 | MGnify/ENA primary metagenome ERZ504888 (study PRJEB26092, sample SAMD00036372) | human gut metagenome | host: Homo sapiens | study: EMG produced TPA metagenomics assembly of...
GGCGGTACAGTGGAGGCTATGCAAGTGAAGCTTATCGACGAGAACCGCTATGCAGACGAGATGCGCGAGACGGTGCTGCCCGCGCTCGCCACATGCCGGTCCGAAGGCTGGATGGCACCGGCGGACGACGACGGTCTGCCGCCGCTGCAGCGTGCGGGCAAACTGCATTACGTGTGTTACGACGCGGCGAAATTCGACCGGTTGGGCGAGGACGGCGCCGCCGCCACATTCCGCGGTGCCGTGGTGATCTCCCACGGGTTCACGGAGTTCGCCGCGAAATATGCGGAGATGGTGTGGTACTTCCTGCTCGCAGGGTACTCGGTGTGCGTGTTCGAGCACCGCGGACATGGGTATTCCGCGCGTGACGTCGACAATTCGTCCCTGGTGTGGATTGATGATTGGCGGCGGTATGTGGCCGATCTGGCGAAATTCGCGGAGACGGTGGGCAAGGATTACGCGGATGGCCGTCCGCTGAACCTGTACTGCCATTCGATGGGCGGCGGCATCGGGGCGAGTGTGCTGGAGACGCATCCGACGCTGTTCGACAAGGCCGTGCTGTCGTGCCCGATGATCGCGCCGGTGACCGGTATGCCGAACTGGCTGGCGTCGGTGCTTGCCGCCGCGATGTGCCGGCTCGGGCTGGGACGGCACATGGTGTTCGGGCAGAGTGAGTTCACGCCGGAGCTGGATATGGCCGATTACGAGGGCGCGAGCGAGGCCCGCGTGCGCTGGTTCCAACAGCAGCGCATCGACGACCCGCATCAGCGGACGTTCGCGGCGACATTCGCGTGGGTGCGGCAGGCGCTGCGACTGTCGCGTGCCGTGCAGCGGCCGGAGGCGTGCGACAATGTCGAGACGCCGGTGCTGCTGTTCCAGGCCGGGCGCGACGTGTGGGTGCTCAACGAGCCGCAGAACCGGTTCGCGCAGGAGGTCAACTCCGATGGAGGGAATGTGCGCGTGGTACGCATCGAGAACTCGCTGCATGAGATTTTCAGCATGCCCAATGCCGTTCTTGGGCCGTATCTGGAGCGGATTCTGGGCTTCTTCGGCTCATCTGAGATGCCGACGTTCTGATGGTTTGTGACGGATGCCGACCGGATGAGTCCGCAATGAAAGATGCCGTGAAACATGCCGTGAAACATATCGTGAAACAGTCGAAAACGCCGGCCGCCGAGTCGGCGCCCGAGACTGCATCATTCGAGCGTACGCCGAAAGCCATGCTGCTGGGCGCCGTGCTGGTGCTGCTTGGCGGTGTGCTGTGGGGCATCAACGCCACAGTGTCGAAATTGCTGATGGCCGACTATCACGCCGACCCGCTGTGGATCGCCTGCGTGCGCGAGCTCGCGGCCGGCGCGTTGTTCCTGGCCTGTGCCGGTGTGCGTACGCCGAAACTATTGGCAGGTGCGGTGCGCGACCGACGCTCCTACCCGATGCTGCTGTTCGCCGCGCTGACCTGCGTGCTGTTCGTGCAGGTCTCGTATCTGTCCGCGATCGACTGGACGAACTCCGGCACCGCGACCGTATTGCAGACGTTGAACCTGCTGTTCGTGCTGGCGTATGTGTGCATACGCGGGCGCCGCTGGCCGGGGCTGCGCGAGAGCATCGGCGTGGCGTTGGCGTTTGCCGGTACGGTGCTGATCGCCACCGGAGGAGATCTTTCCATGCTGAAGCTGCCACTGGTCGGATTGCTATGGGGCCTCGCCGACGCGGCGTGTACGGCGGCGCTGTCGATTCTGCCGGCCAAGCTGGTAGCGCGATGGGGCAATCTTGCTGTCAACGGCATCATGTTCGTCATATCCGGTTTGGTGCTGACGCCGTTCGTCCGCCCGTGGGCCAGCGCGCCGCAGCTGGATTGGTTCGGCATGCTGCTGATGGTGTTCACCGTTGTCGGAGGCACGTTCGGCGCATATTGGCTGTTCCTGGCCGGCGTGATGCGTATCGGCTCGATGCGCGGCACAATGCTGGGTACCAGCGAGCCGATCGCCGCGACGATATCCGCCGTGCTGTGGGCCGGTGCGGTGTTCACGCCCACGGATTTCGTCGGCTTCGTGATGATCATTGTCATGGTGTTCCTCGTGCGCTAGCACGCGTGGCCCGCATGCCGACATACGGTCTCTCTCGCGTGCGACGCGCTTCACCGACTGTTTGCGTTCTTAAGTGCGCGCCGAGACGACAAGTCCGCGCACATAGGAACGTAAACAGGGCGATTTGCGTTCCTACGTGCGCATGGTCGTCGTTTTGGCGCGCACTTAAGAACGCAAAACCACGTTTCGCCCGCCAGGCCAGGCGTCGCGGGATGTGTGGATAGTGATAGGTGAGCATCCGAATGCATAGAACGGGGGCTGCCATGCATGAGTCATCGTATAAGGCCGGTTCGGGGCGACGTTATCAGTCCGGGCAGGGGCGTCCGGGTCGCGTTCCGCGGATCCTCGTCACTGTTGTCGCCGTAATCGCGCTCATCGTGGGCGGCCTCGCACTGGTTCGGGCCGTCGCACCCCATGCAATCGCGAAGCTGACAGCGGTATCCGTGCGCAGCCTGGCAATCGGCGCGGCGGCGCTGATCGTCGTCGCCATCATACTGATCGTCATGGCTCGCGTGGCTTCCCGACGCGGCAACCGAGTGAGCGTGCGCGGAACCGCAGGCGGAGCCATCGTCGCCGTCGTATTCGCCATCATGCTGACCGTAGCCGCGCTGCTGATCTCCAACCTGTTCAAGGACGGCATCGTCAAGCCGTCATCGCCCGACAAGTCACCTGCTCAGAGTGCGCAGAACATGCAACAATCAGTTGAGGAGGCTGGCATCTACTGCGAGTCCGGCTGGTCGGAACTCTCATCGCAAGGGTATCCGGGTGTGACGGACGTCGAGATATGCCTCAAGCCGCGCATCGCCTACGTCACGTTCGATAACGAATTCGCTGCCGACATGTACCGCGCGCCTTTGCGATACAAAATCATCGAGATGTTTGACGAGCAAGCGAACAGCACCATCTCCAAGGGAGACTGGCGGCTGTTGAGTGGCAAGAAATGGTCGGTGTTCAGCTACAGGACCATCATTGACAAGCTCCAGAAGCAGTGGGGTGGAACCGTCGAGAAAATAGGATGACGGCGGATGATCCGGGTGCGATGCAACCGCGGCACATGAGGCGCGGACGCGGTTCTCCGCGAAGGCTATGATGGAAACGTGAATGACGTCTCGAATCAGCCGGCAGCGAAGACCCCAGCCGAATCATCCTCCGAGTCCACCGAATCCTCCCGTTTCACACGCGGAGACAGCACGCTGACCACCGTAGGACGGATCGTCATGGTCTACGCGGTCGTCCAGCTGCTGATGGCGATCAGTGCGCTCGCGTCACTGTCCGGCCTTGATCCCGCGGCTTCCGTGCAAGTGATCGGCGGGTGGCGCATCGGCCTGCGCGTGGCATGGTTCACGCTCGGCCTGGTGTTCGCGGGCAATTGCGTGCTGTATCTGCTCGGCGGATGGCTCGGCCGCCGGGCCGGAGCGGACACGTCCAAATCCCGGCCGTTCATGGCACTGATGTGGCTTTCCGTGGTGACCACGCTTATCGGTCTGCTCGCCGCGCGGGCGACCACATCCGGCTGGGAGGCGTGGTTTTCGCTTCTGATCGCCGTGATACTTTCCCTATACGCGACCAAAGTCGTAAAGCGCAGCGCGCGCATCTGAGCGGTGACATCGGCGGCTGGCCTACAGACGAGCGAAACGCCGCCAATCGACGGTGCTGTGAGTGAACGCAACGCAAAGAAAAATCAGGTATGGTGAGACGCATGAGCGAGCAGAACAATCACGATACAACAAACAACTCCCGGCGCAACCCGGCCGCGGCGGACGGCCTGTCCATGCAGACGGCCTATTTCGCGGGCGGATGCTTTTGGGGGCTGGAACGCTACTTCCAGAACGTCGACGGTGTCACCGACACCACGGTCGGTTACGCGCAGTCGAAGGTCGAATCACCCTCCTATGAGCAGGTGTGTGCGGGCGTCACCGACGCCGCGGAGACCGTGAAAGTTGTGTTCGACCCAGCGCAGGTGACGCTGCGCACGCTCACACTGCTGTTCCTGGAGGTCATTGACCCGTTCTCGGTGGACCGTCAGGGCGAGGACAGTGGGCGGCAGTACCGCACTGGTATGTTCTTCACGGACGCGACGCAGCAATCCGTGTATATCGCCGCGCTGGAGCAGCTGGTCGATCGGCAGCCCGCCCGCCCGGCGGTCTTGGTCGAGCCGCTGCGCAACTTCTACCCGGCCGAGGCGCACCATCAGGATTATCTGATCGCCAATCCGGGAGGCTTCTGCCATATTCCGCTGGCCGCCATCGCGAACGTGAAACGGCGGCAGAAGTATGTGGAAAAGATCTGGGACCTGACGCTCGAACAGTTCGCGGTCACGCAGTGCGCGGCCACCGAGCGGCCGTTCGTCAACGCCTACGACGAGGAGTTCGAGCCGGGCATCTACGTGGATGTGGTCAGCGGCGAGCCGTTGTTCTCATCGCGCGACAAATTCGATTCCGGCTGCGGTTGGCCGGCGTTCTCCAAGCCGATCGCGGACGAGCTGTTGACCGAGCACGCGGATCATCGCATCCCGGGGCGCGACCGCATCGAGGTGCGGACGGCCGACACGCAGATCCACCTCGGGCACGTGTTTGACGATGGGCCAGCCAATCGGGGCGGTTTGCGGTACTGCATGAACTCCGCCGCGCTGCGCTTCGTGCCGCGCTCGCGCATGGAGGCGGAAGGCTACGGCGACTGGTTGCCTGCGGTGGATGGCGAATAGCCGTTCAGAGAGCCGTTGCGCGCCTTTTCCTCCGCGCCAGCCATCGCCGCCATTGGCCATGGACTAGCGCAACGGTCGCGATGAGACTGGCCGCCGCAGCCAATCCCAGAGAATACACGAATCCCGGAGTGCTGAAGCCGTGGGCGATCACCAGGGCGTTGGAACCGATGCAGATCGCCGCGAACGAGGCGAGCGTCGCGATACGCAGCCATGGCACCCAGCGCGCCGGGATTCTTGCGACGGCGAGATACAACGATGCGATAACGACGACTTGCAGGCATGATGCAGCGACGAATTGCCACAGCATCGCCGGATCATGCAGAAATGCGGTTTCGGGGAACATTCTGATGATTTCGCGGATGGTGTTCGGCAGGCGCCACCATTTGAGCCATACTAGCCAAGCGTCCACTGCCACTGCGATGCCCCACGCCAATCCTGTGCGCAGGCGCAGCTGTGGCGACGCGCGTCGGATGCTGCTCTTGGCGATGAGCGTAGATTCTCTCATCGTCGGCTCCTTCGAAGGCGAATCAGGTATATCGCACATTGTGAAGGCGCGGTTGCCGCGAATCGCCGCCAAACCTCATACGAACGGGCAGACTTTTCGCGGGAAGGGGCAGCCATCTGCGTTTCAGGGGGTTGATTTCGTGTTCGCCAAACGTCTATCTACGTTTCGAGGGGTTGCCAAAACGCGATGCCCGGGGTATTGAGCGCCAATCGCCATTGGAATCATGCGGTTTTGGGGGTGCTTATACTTGGCCACCAACCCCTCGAAACGCAGATAGATGTTCGGATCAAACCGAATCGCCCCCTCGAAACGCAGATAGCCTTCTGACAGCGCTTATCTGCGCAATCTCTCACCCGACAAGGTGCCGGTACAGCTCAGGATCCAGCGGCCGCGCAAGTCTCAGTGTGGAGAGCGTGACCTTCACCGTACCGTTTCCGGCCGCGTTCGGCTTGGTGGTGAGCGTCGGATTGTCAAACGCGGCGACGTGCCCGACGTAATAGTATTTGCCGTCGGCCTCTTCCGCCTTGCGCATGACGAACAGCGGAACGAAATGCGTACGGCCCCAGTCCGGTCCCACACCGCTCAGCGCCCACTGGAATTCGGGAGATTGCGGGGTGCGCCCGTTCTTGCTGAAGTACTTCATCTCCTGTGCGTTCAGGAACTCGTCTTCGTATTGGCTGGCCGCGTACTTCACGAAGATGGGCATGGTGTTGGTGTCTTTGTCGAGCAGGTACCCGCCTACGTTCTGAGGCGTGTTCTCCTTCTTCCATCCGCACAGTCGCATGACGTCGGCCATGGAGTATTTGCGCTCATACAGGAATGCATGGTCGAAAGCGCGTCGCCGGCTCTGCGCCTCCTGGAACAGGTCTCGGCAATTGGCCAGACCGGTGCGCAGCGTGTCTGCGAGAAAGATGCGGAACGTGCGATTTTCGGCGAGCATGTTGACGAAGCCGGAGCTTAAACGATAGGCCGGTTCGCCCTGATCATCGTCGGCCAGCGTCTCCACCAGTGGCAGGTTCCCGAAACGTTTGCGATTCGGTCCGGTGAAGTATGAGTAGTCAAGCACGCTGATAGCGGAGTCGAACTGCGCATCCGAGAGATCAGCCTGTGGGAAGTCCGCACGGATCGCATCAAGCAGCGCATCTCGACTGATTGGCGCGGATGCGTTCCAGCTGACAGGAGTCTCGTCATCCAGGCGCTCTTCGGCAAGCCGACACAGCCGTTCGAGGATGGCCAACTCATGAGGGCGCAGCCCGGGCAGCAGCAATTCCGTGGCCATCTTGAGGACCGCGTCTTCGGTGTCGGTTACCGGGTCCAGCTGATCCTCAAATGTTGTCTCGTGGTTCTTGCCGCCGCCGAGGCTCTTCTCGCGCGATCGCACGAAATCGAGGTAGTTGCTGCGCTTCGTGGCCAATGTATACGGCAAGGAAGGATCGTAGGCGTAGATATCCATGAGCATCGGAATGCGGCCGAGCTCGTATCGCACCTGCCGGTATTGTTCCGATAGCTTCTTCATTTCGGACCAGTTGGCGGTGTCCAGTGATTTCAGCACGCGTTCCTTGGCGATCGGGTCGAAGCTTATGGAGGACAACCCGATCGATTTGCGCTGCAGGTTCTTGCGCGCGCGGTCGCGGTCACCGGTGTTGCCGTACAGGGCCACGGGGATCAGGTAGTTGTTGTTGTAGTTGCCGATAAAATCGATGACCACGACGCTGTCCTTGTACGGGAACTTGCGCAGTCCGCGGCCAAGCTGCTGGGTGAATATGATGCTGGACTCTGTGCTGCGCAGCATCACGATCTGGTTGACGGCGGGGATATCGACGCCTTCGTTGAACATGTCGACGGTGAACAGGTAGTCGAGTTCGCCGTCGGTGAGCTGCCGGACGTATTCGTCGCGTTTTTCCTGCGATAACGGCTTGCCGTTGACGTCTTTGCTGGTCACCGCTGCCGTGCGATAGGGGCGTTCCGCTTGCTGGTTCCAATGCTCGTTGAACAAGCGGGACAGCTCGTGCGCCTCCTCCTGCCTGCTGCAGAACACCAGCCCGGTGACGGGGATCCCGAATTGCCCGTATTCCTGCAGCTTGTCGATGATATAGCGCACGCGCTGCTCGGTGGCGAGCTGCCCGATCTCGTATTTGAGCTGTTTCGACTCCTTCGCGTCGAGCCCCTGTGAAACATCGAGGCGGTGCATGTCCTGGTCCGGGTCCTCGTCGGAACCGAGATATTCTGCGACGCCGTAATAATGGAACGGGCAGAGCATGTTTTCGTCCAGAGCCTTCTGTAGCCGGATCTCATAGGCGATGTTGTGGCCGAACAACTCGAAGATGTTGATGCCATCGGTGCGTTCCGGTGTGGCGGTCATGCCCAGCATGAAGTCGGCGTCCCTGAAATGGTCGATGACGCGCTGATACCCTTCGGCGCCCGCATGATGAACTTCGTCGACAAGAACGTAGTCGAACTCGTCAGAGGCGAATTGCGCCAGGGCCTCCGGCTGACGCATGGTCTGCACCGTGGCGAACACGTAGCGCCGATCCTGTTGTTTGCTGGTGCCGGTATACAGTCCCAGCTCGGATTGCGGACAACCGAGCACCTTCTGGTAGGATTTCATCGCCGCTTTGAGGATCATTTGCTGCTGGGCGATGTACAGCATGCGCCGGGGCCGGTACTCACGCACGTCGAACGCGGAAAGATAGGTTTTGCCTGTTCCCGTGGCCGACACGATGATCGCACGATGCTCCCCTTTCTCGCGTAGTTTCTTCAGGCTCGCGAGGGCTTCTTTCTGCATGGCGTTCGGCTGGATCTCACGGCCTTCGAGGGACTTCAGAATGTCGCGCCGTGGCGGCGCGTACTTCTTGAAATCCTCCTCATACTGTTTGATCCATTCCTCGGTGAGCGGCTTGGAATCGGCGATCTGTGAGTCGATTTCATCTCGCACCTGCGCGACCAGTTCGCCATTGGCGAGGGATGAGACCTTGAGATTCCATTCGCGTTGAGTGTTCAATGCGGCGCCGGTAAGATTCGAACTGCCGACGAACAGGTCGTAGTACGGGGTGCCGTTGCGCATGCGGCGCGAGAATACGTATCCTTTGGGATGGAACGGCTGCCCTTGAGCGACTGATACTGAAGAGTCGGAGCCTGCCCACACGCGGACGTCCACGCCTGCCGTCCGCTGTAGGTGAAGCAGTTCCCAGAAAGCGCGTGGGTCGTTGAAATGATTCTTCGTCGACGTGATCAGTCTGCTGACCTGCTCGGGCGCATTGGCATGATGACTGCGGAAGTCCTCGAACAAACTGAGTATGGCATCAGGAGAGACGAAGGCGACGGAGATGTCGAAGGAATCGCTGTTCGTGAGCGCATCGCTGATTCCATCATGCATGGTGAGGTCGCCTGGGCGGTTCGAAATCAGCGTTGGCTTATAGCTTTCGGGGGCGTCCTGCCGGGGTTCGATCAGTCCGGAGATGACGCTTTCCAGCACGGAATGCGTGGCATCGGTTTTGAGGTCTGACTGCGGGTTGAGTGATTCTCGCGTATTCATGGCCGGCTCGGTTCCTCGGAGGTGTCCGACGTTGTCTGGGTGAGGAAGCGCATGCCTGCGATGATGCCGACGGCCGTACGGTCGACCGGAGCCCAATTCAGCTGTGGCATTGCGGAAGGATCCAGCCAACGGATGTCCGTGTGCTCGGTCAGCCGTGGCATGCCGTTGATTAGGTGACAAATGAATGTGATGAGTCGGACCGTGCCGAAGTCGTAGGCGTACTCGCTGGTGCACACCTCATCGGCGACCTCGATCTCACAGAGCAGTTCTTCTTCGATCTCCCGATGCAATGCCTGACGAGCCGTCTCGTAAGGCTCTATTTTCCCGCCGGGGAATTCCCAATATCCGGCGAGAGATTTTCCCGGTCCGCGTTGCGCGCATAACACCGCTCCATCGCGTACGATCGCCGCACCCACAACGTTGATGATCTTGGCATGAGAGTCCATGGTTACCCGGGATACAACGGCGGCGTTTGATAATGCGATTGTGCGGACGGGTGTCATGAGTGGCATGTGAAGTGATTGCAATTGCTGTCGGAAGTTTCAGCTACTGAAAGTTTGACACAAACCGCTCGGCAAATACCACCACCAGCAGGTATGACCGCGGCGCCGCGGTTGGAGGTCGGCTGCCCGCGATCCTTCAGCGAGACGCCAGCACAACCGTCACCATGGCAGCTGCGCCGCGTTGCTGTCGGACGAAGGGGCCGCAAGATTCGCGTCGCTCGTGTAGCTCGTGCCCGGCTCCGGTGCGACGGTCTCATGCGGATCCGGAATCGCTGCGGCTGCGCTGGCTGTGCTCGCGCCCGTGCTCGCGCCCGTGCTCGCGCCCGCGTCACCTTCCAGTCCTCTGGCCACCTCATCGAGAAAATCGTCGACTTCGTCGATGTCGTATCCCTCTCTGAAACGCACATTGCTGAAGGTCTTCTCCTTGATGCGCCTTGCGAGCGAGTGGTCGCCGGTCGTCATGCGGTCGACGATTTCGTCAAAGAAGTCGTCGACCTCTCTGGCGCTATACCCTTCCTTGAACCGCACTGTGGTGAATGTTCTCGATGTGATGGCGTCTGCGCTGATCATGACTGATCCTGTCTGTCGCTGGATATCTCGCGCTTCCACTCTACTCTCGCCTCGCTTGTTGGAATTGCGATTATGGAAGCAGCATTGAAGCCCGCCGCGCCCTCTGCTGTCACGGTGGTGATCACCAGCTGCAATCAGGGAGCGCTCATCCGTGAAGCAGTCGAATCTGCGCTCGCCGAATTCGGTGCGCCAGGACGCGACGGTACCGCTCCTGCCGGTCAGTTTGCGCCGGTCCTTGAAAAATCATCCCTATATCAATTCCCGTCCTGCCCACCTACAGGACGGGACGATTCACCTGCTCGGCGCTAGACTGAAGATGTCAATCGTAGTCAAACCAAAGGCGGTCATATCATGATTCTCGTCACCACCACGCCGTCGGTCGACGGTTACGTCATCAATAGCTATCAGGGCATCGTGTTCGGTGAAGTGATTTCCGGCGTCAACATGTTCAAGGATATCGGCGCCGGCCTGCGCAACATGTTCGGCGGACGCAGCCAGGGCTATGAAGAGGAGCTGATGAAGGCGCGCAACGAGGCGATTCTTGAGATGCAGCAGCGGGCCGAGGCAATGGGTGCGCACGCCGTGGTCGGTGTGGACATCGACTACGAGGTGCTTGGCGCCGACAACGGCATGCTGATGGTCACCGCGTCCGGCACCGCCGTGCAACTCGCCCGCCGCGGCTGAACTGTGCCGGCACCAGCTTGTGTGCCGGCACCGGCGTTCGGCGAAACATCGCACGGCGACGGTATCGTAAAGCGTTGCGCCGCGAAGCGCGACGGATGATACCGGTGGAAAGGACCGTGTGATGACTCAACCGCAGGCATATGCAGTGACCGAGGGTGACGGGTTGCCCGTGGTGTTCGTGCATGGCATGGGCGTGGACCACCGTTCGCTGATGCTGCTGGATGAGGCATTCTTGTGCCCGGAGTCGGGCGCTGCCGCGTCGCGGTCGCTGAAGCGCATATATCTGGATTTGCCGGGGTTCGGCCGCACTCCGGCACTGCCGGCACGCGCGTGCGGTCTGCCGGAGATGGCCGACTGGCTGCAGTCCGCCATCGACGATCTGGTCGGCGCGGGGGAGCCGTTCGCGCTGGTCGGCAATTCGATGGGCGGTGCACTCGCCCGTGAGATGGTGGCTCGCGAGTCATCGCGGGTTCGCGGGCTGGCATTGATCGCCCCGGTGGTGGATCCGCGGCGCACTCGTCGTCATGTCGCCGAGCATGTGATCACCGAGCCGAATCCGACGCTGATACACGCGCTGCCTCAGGATCAGACGTTCGATTTCGTAACCATGGGCGTCAACCAGTCATTCGCCGCGTGGCACCGCTATCAGTCATATATTTTGCCGGGCATCCGTCTGTGCGACCGTGACGCCTGCGCCAGATTGGACGCCCGTTATTGGCTGAATGACGACCCGGAGCGCGTATTCGGCACTTATGCCGGGCCGACTCTGTTCGTCACCGGACGACGGGATCAGATCGTTGGTTTTGAAGATCAACGGGCCCTGTTGTCGCATTATCCCGACGCCACGTTCGTCACGCTGGATGATGCCGGCCACAACGCGCACATCGACCAGCCCGAAGCGGTGATTCATCTGCTCCGGGAGTGGGCCGGCCGGCTGTGACGGTAGGCGTCCACGCGATGCCGGGCGCGGCACCACGTATGACACGCGCTACACTGGCGCCCATGACCGGTAAAATCGAAGCCTACGACTATCTGCCTGAAACGGCTCGTGCGATACGCGAGCAGGTGTTCATCCGCGAGCGTGACTGGCGGCCTGAATTCGACGAGTGGGATGCCGTGGCCGTGCATCTGCTGGCGTTCGACGGGAATCGGACCGTGGCGACATGCCGATTCTATGCGGATCCCGACCATTCCGATCAGCCGGGAAGGTACGTGATCGCGCGTCTCGCCGTGCTGCCCGACGCGCAAGGCCGCGGTATCGGCTCCCAACTGCTGGCCGACGCCGAACGCCGTATTGCGCACAGTGGAGGAACCATCGCCGCGGTACATTCGGAGAACGACCACTACAAGTTCTACGAGCGGCGTGGATATCAACTCACCGACGAACTCTACGACGACGGCCGCCACGGTTGGCTGATCAAGGCGCTCATATGATGCAACTTACGGGTTGAAATAGCCGAAATCCGTGATTCCCCGTGCGAAATCGCCGTTTTCGGGCCCGAAAGCGACATTTTTGCACGGGGAATTGCCCAGAACGGCGATTTCAACCCGTAATTGGTGGATTCTAGTGGTGGTTGCAACGCCTGTGTTGTTTTGTTGGTTTTAGGTTAGTTGCTGGTGTCGAGAAGATCATCGAACTACTCGACGCCGCGTGATAACCTCAACAACCGACAACGTGGCCATGGAAGGCCGCTCAAACCTCAGGTGTTGCAAGGTTCACTAGAACTCGCCTAACCCGTCAAAACGACTAGACCAGACAAAGCAAAAGGGCTGGAATCGTTGGATTCCAGCCCTTCTCGGCTCGTGCGAGTGGGGGGAGTTGAACCCCCACGAGCATACACTCACTGCCACCTGAAGACAGCGCGTCTACCATTCCGCCACACTCGCAGACAAAGAAATAACTTACCAGCGATACGTGGATAATGCAATTCGGCGTGTCGCGGTGGGGCGCCGTAATGATTGTCGCGGCGGGTGCTGCGGTGATTGCTGCGGTGACGCCCGCCGCAAGCACCCGTCGCAGCGCTCCCTCACCTCACCCGCGCGGCCCGTTCGCATAGAAGCGGGCAAGCGACTCGTCGCGGAATTCGTCGAAGTAACCGCCGTCAATCGAGGCACGAATATCGTCCAGCAGCTTTACGAAGAAACGTTCGTTGTGGATCGTCGCCAGCGTGAACCCATTGAATTCGCGGGCGCGCAGCAAGTGGTCCACATATGCGCGCGTGTAATGCTGGCACGTGTAGCAGTCGCACCCCTCCTCAAGCGGGCCAAAATCGAACTTGTGCTGGGCACGCTTGACGTTGTAGCGCCCGTCGCGCGTGAAAATCGCCCCGTTGCGCGCGCACCTCGCGGGTGCGACGCAATCGAACGTGTCACCGCCATTCTCCACACATGCGAAGATGTCGTCGACCGAGGCGATGCCCAGCACGTGCCGTGGCCGGCTTTCCGGCATCGCGTCGCAGATCCACGCGCACGTGTCTGCGATGATACGCTTCTCGATCGCGCCGCCGATGCCCACGCCGTCGAAGTCCAGCGAGGCGATCTGCTCGGCCGCATGCCTGCGCAGGTCCTCATAGTTCGCGCCCTGCACCACGCCGTACAGTGCCTGGTACGGTTTGCCCAGCCGCTCCTCGGTCAGCCGCTGGTGCTCGGCCACGCAACGCTGCGCCCAACGGTAGGTGCGTTCCACCGAGGCTTCCTGATACGAGCGCGTGTTCATCAGCGTCGTCAATTCGTCGAACGCGAACATGATGTCCGCGCCGATTTTATGCTGGATGCCCATCGAGATTTCCGCGGAGAAACGATGACGGTCGCCGTTGAGCGGCGATTTGAATGTCACCCCATCCTCGTCGACGAACGCCAGTCGTTCCTTGCCCGCCGCGATCACGTCGTCCGATTTCATGCCGGTTACGTCCATCGCCAGCGTCTTCTTGAATCCGGCTCCCAGCGACAGCACCTGGAATCCGCCAGAATCGGTGAACGTCGGCCCGTCCCAGTTCATGAATCGCGCGAGTCCGCCGGCCGCGTCGAGCACGTCCTGGCCAGGGCGCTCGAACAGATGAAACGCGTTGGACAGCAGACATTGCGCCCCCAGCTCGCGCATGGTCTCCGGCAGGACGGCCTTCATTGCCGCCTGCGTGGCGACCGGCACGAAGGCCGGCGTGCGGATGTCGCCGTGCGGCGTGTGGATGATGCCGGTGCGGCCGTAACGGCGGCCGCCACGGCCTTTGCCGTCAGCTGAATCGGGTAGTTGCGTAAGGGTTTCGAAAAAGAATGCGCTGCGGTCGCCGGGCCTGCCATCGGCCGCGCCGCGCGGGTGCTCCAGAAAACTCGTCATACGATTACTCTAGGCGATGGCCGGGAAGGCGGGGACGGCGCTCGGAAAGCCTGTTCCGGGCTTTCCCAGCGGTTCGTGGCGTATCGTTGTCTCAAGCTGTCCGGCTGATGCGTCCGCTTTTCGGACGGGATATCCGCGGGTTTCAGAAGAATCGTTTTGCTGCTGACCGGTCGGAAATGTCGTACGAGACAAGGCCGACGGCCTGCTTCATGATAACGGTAGGTAATTCATTCTCTCCTTCCAATCAACGTTCAGGAAACATCCAGAGCAGGTATCTTTACTCTTACGTAGAGCTTGGCGGCGCGCTGGCTCACAGATACGAGACCCAACCCGCCTGCTGATACTTACGAATACTGAAGGAGACAACATGGCTGACAACAACAATGGATACTGGCCCGCCGATAACGGCCAGCCTGAGCAGCCGCAGAACGACAACCTGCAGCAGGACGCTTCGACGACCTCGGATGCGCAGGATCAGCAATTTGCCCAGGAGCCGCTGGGCGCGCCGCAGGAAGCGCCCGCGCAGAACGACGACGCGCAGCAGCCACAGCCCGAAGCGCAGGATACCCGTCCGACCCAGCCGTTGGCGCCTGTCGCGCCGACCTCAGAGCAGGCCCAGGCTTCCGAACCGACTCAGCCGCTGCAGCCGCAGCCGACGCAGCCGCTGTACCGCCCGGCACCGGGAATACGGGCGCCTACGGCCCGACTCCGACTCAGCCGGAGCCCCAGCAGCCGCAGCCGACCCAGCAGCAGAATCAGAACACGGGCAACGGCGGCAACCCGTTCTTCAACGGCAACCCGTTCATGACGCGCCCGACGGACGACGCCTCACAGCAGAATCGCCAGAACGGCAACACGCCCTACGGTTTCCCGTTCGGCCCGCAAGGCCCGAACGGCGGCCAGGATCAGGGCATGGCTCAGCCGGAAGACGGCGGCAACGCGTCTCGCGGCGGAAGCTCCGCGGCCAGCCACATCGTGACCGCAGTGGTGGCCGCCCTGGTGGCCGCGGCGCTGTGCCTCGGCGTTGGATACTTCGCGCTCACCTATGGTTGGGTGAGCACGCCGACGACGACATCGCTGACCAACGTCCAGTCGAACAAGTCCGGTACCGGCAGCGCCACCGCCAAGACGGGCGAGGCCGCCGACTGGAAGACCGTGGCGAGCGAGGTCTCCGGCTCCGTCGTGTCGATTCAGGCGGCGCTGAGCAACGGCACCGCCAAGGGGTCGGGCGCGATCGTGAGCGCCAAGGGCTACATCGTCACCAACAACCACGTGATCTCCGGCGCCCAGCAGATTCAGGTGACGCTGTCCAACGGGCAGATGTACACCGCTCAGGTGGTCGGCACCGACACCACCACCGACCTGGCGGTCATCAAGCTCGACAACCCGCCGAGCGACCTGAAGGCTGTGGAATTCGCCGACTCCGACAAGCTCGCCGTCGGCGAGGACGTCATGGCCATCGGCAACCCGCTGGGCTATGACGACACCGCCACCACCGGCATCGTGTCCGCGCTGAACCGTCCGGTCACCGTGACCGATGACTCCGGCTCCGACATCGTCACCAACGCGGTGCAGATCGACGCGGCCATCAACCCCGGCAACTCGGGCGGCCCGACGTTCAACGCCGCCGGCCAGGTGATTGGCATCAACTCGTCGATCGCCTCCACCGCGACCTCCAGTGATTCCGCCGGCTCCATCGGCATCGGTTTCGCGATTCCGTCGAACCTCGTCAAGCGCGTGGCCAACGAGATCATCAAGGACGGCAAGGTCAAGCACGTGGCCCTCGGCGTGACAATCACCACCGGCACGGTCGAGGCGGACGGCGTGACCCGCGCCGGCGCCAAGGTCACCGCGGGAACCTCCGGCTCCGCCGTGGTGTCCGGCAGCCCCGCCGACAAGGCCGGCCTGAAGGTGGGCGACGTCATCGTGGCGTACGACGGCAACGCGGTGAGCAGCACGTATTCGCTGCTCGGCTATGTACGTGCGTCGGCGCTTAACGACAAGGTGACGTTGACCATCGTGCGCGGCGGCAAGACCATGGACGTCGAGGTGACGCTCGACAAGGAGGAGTCCGCGGTGAACGGCTCCGGCAGCTCGAACTCGAACAACAACCAGAACAACCAGAACAACCAGAATGGCAACGGCCAGAACGGTAACGGCAATGGCAACGGCAACAGCAACAATGGCAACAGCAACAACGGCAACGGCAATGACAGCAACGGGTACGGCAACAACGACTACGGCAACGGCGGGTTCTCCGATCCGTTCGGCCTGTGGTAAGTTCCGCTCCCGAAGCCGCTGACGCTGCCTGACGGCTGACATTGCCCGGCAGTTGACATGGCTCGATGATGGAGGGGCCGGTGCGCTTGCGCCGGTCCCTCCACTTGTGTCTGCGGCCATGTTCCCGCGTGACGCTGGCGTGTCCTTTCGCAGTTGTTGCTAGAGTTGGTCGAAGCCGCGGATGGCATGTGCCGCCGCGCAACATAATCGAACGAACAATTGAATATCGAATAATCTTTTTACGCCGTGTATCGCCTGCCCTCGCCGTTTTAGGCAGTGCTGCCGATGGGTTAACAAGGCGTGGGTCGCATGCCGTTCGTGATTCCGCGCTTGTTGCTGGGATGACGGACGGTCCGTATACGAGCGTAAGGAGATACGATGCGTAAGTTCATCTATCTTTGCAGTCATCTGTGTGTTCAAGTGCCGCTGTTGCCGATTGCCGTGCTCACGGTCATTCCGCTTGCCGTGTGCCCGTCATGGCGCCCGTGGGGAGCGGCGGATATTCCTATACTGGGCAATCCCGGCGTGGGCCAGTGGATTGTCATCATCGTGGTGGCGTACACGATCATCGACACCGTGCGCGGCATGATCGACGATTTGCGGCATGGTCGGGTCGGTGTGGATCTGCTGGCTGTCGTGGCGATCGCCGCCACGGTCGCCGTGCAGGAATACTGGGCGAGCTGGGCCGTGGTGCTGATGATCTCGTCCGGCGAAGCCATCGAGGAATACGCCCAATCCAAGGCCGAAAGCAGCCTGACCGCGCTGATGACGGCCGCGCCCCAGACCGCGCACGTCGTGCGACGGCCCGGCGTGGGCGTCGCTGGTGTCAACACCGGCGACGGCAGCGACGGCAGCTCCGACGACCGGTGCGACGGCTTCCGCAAGGTCGCCGCTCTGCCGTCTTCCGCCGCCAGCGGGTCGTCCGACGCTGCGACTTCCCACTATGACACCGTTGCCGTGGAATCCGTCACCCCCGGCGATGTGCTGATTGTGCTGCCCGGTGAAACCGTGCCGGTGGATGGCGAGCTGTTGTCCGGATCCGCCACGCTCGACCTGAGCAACATCAACGGTGAGCCGGTGCCGCGTGGAGTGTTCGCGGGCGCCCGCGTCATGTCCGGCGCGGTGAACGGCTCGACCACGCTGACCATGCGTGCCGCCGAAGCCGCCCGCGACTCGCAATACCAGCGCATCCTCGCGCTCGTCGCGGCCGCGCAGGATTCCCGCCCGGCGGTGGTGAAGACCGCCGATGTGCTGGCAGTGCCGTTCACGGTGCTCGCACTGGCGATCGCGGCCGTGGCATGGTTGGTGTCCGGTGTGCCGACGCGCTTCGCTCAGGTGCTGGTGCTGGCGACTCCTTGCCCGTTGCTGATCGCCGCCCCCGTCGCGTATGTGGCGGGAACCGGCCGACTAGCCAAGTCGGGAATCCTGATCAAGACACAGGACGTGCTGGAGAACCTCGGCCGCGTCACGCACGTGTTCTTCGACAAGACCGGCACGCTGACCGTGAAGCAGCCGCAGGTGACCCGCGTCGAGATGCTGCCCGGCGCCGGCACTCACCTCAATGAGGACCACGTACTGATGATGGCGGGCGTGGTCGAGACCTATTCCGTGCACATCCTCGCCAAAGGCATCGCGAAGGCCGGCACGGAAGCTCTGTCCCGGCTGCATCGGCGGTTCGAGGAGGGGCAGCGGCTATGCCCGCAGCCCGATGCGGACTGGCCTGGTCACGGGCGCGATTATCCGGTCGTCAAGCACATTGATGAAGACGCCGGGAAAGGCATCTCCGGCGAAGTGAATGGGCATAAGGTGCGCGTAGGCAGACTGTCTTTCGCGGCCTCAAGCGAAGATGGGTTCCTGCCGGTTGAGCGGATCGTCCCGGGCCGGGCCACGACTGATGGAGACCGGCGGTCCGGAAAACAAGGTGAGGGGCGGCTTGCGGACGAGATCCGTACCCGTTTCGGCATGCTCGCGCCGGATGAAATGGCCTCGTACGTGTCGGTCGACGGTCATCTCATCGCCCGGATCGTCCTGCGTGACGTGCCGCGCGCGAACGCCAAGTCGGCGCTCGCGAGCCTGCGCGGTCTCGGCGTCGCCAAGCTGTCCATGCTGACGGGAGACAAGCGATCCTCCGCCGCCGTCATCGCCAGTGAGGTCGGCATCGACGACGTGCATGCGGAATTGTTCCCCGAAGATAAGGTCACCGCTGTCACGACCGCGACCGTGACGCCATCGCGCGGCGTGACGATGATGGTCGGCGACGGCGTGAACGACGCGCCCGTGTTGGCCGCCGCCGATATCGGCATGGCCATGACGGACGGCACGTCGACTGCGGCCTCGGAGTCCGCGCAGGTGGTGATCCTGAACGACGACATCGCCGCCGTTCCACGGGCCATCGCCATCGCCCGCCGCACCAAACGTGTGATGCTGCAAGCCGTGCTGGCCGGTCTCGCGCTGGCCCTGATCGGCATGGTTGCGGCGGCGTTCAACTTGATTCCCGTCGTGGTCGGCGCTTTTCTGCAGGAAGCCATCGACGTGGTAAGCATCCTCTGGGCGCTCACCGCGCTGCTTGACCGTGACTGACGGGCCGTGGTCGACGGGCGCAGCTGGGCCGGTCGTGATCGACCGGCCGCGCCCGTCGCCGGACGATCGGGCGAGAACGAATGTGACATTCGACAACAATGGGGGCAATGCCGGGAAATCCCGCCGTTGCCCCCTTCCGTGATTCGGTGGCTTGCGATAACCTATAACGCGTGACTGAATCTGAGAACAATGAACTTCGTATCGCCGTGATCGGCGCCGGTCCCGCTGGCGTCTACTCCTCCGACATCTTCCTGCGCCAGCTGAAGAAGCTCGGCGAGGAGCTGGGTCTGGGCACCAAGGCCCGCATCGACCTGTTCGAGAAGCTGCCGGTCCCGTTCGGCCTGGTCCGTTACGGTGTGGCCCCCGACCATCCGAGCATCAAATTCATCGCATCCGCGCTGGAGAAGACGCTCGACAACCCCGACATCCACCTCTACTGCGACGTGGAATTCGGCAAGGACGTGACCCTGGACGACCTGCTGGCGCGTTACGACGCCGTGCTGTTCGCCACCGGCGCCGTCAAGGACAAACCGCTGAACCTGCCGGGCGCCGACCTCGACGGCGTGTACGGCGCCGCCAAGTTCGTCGAATGGTATGACGGATACCCCACGGGTGCGCGCGAATGGCCACTTTCGGCCGAGAACGTCGCCGTGATCGGTGGCGGCAACGTGGCGATGGACGTCGCGCGCGAGCTCATGCGCAACGCCGACGACCTCAAGGCCAAGACCGACATCCCCGACAACGTCTACGAAGGCATCCAGGGAAACAAGGCCAAGGTGCTGCATCTGTTCATCCGCCGTGGCGTCGCCCAGGCCAAGTTCAGCGTGCAGGAACTGCGTGAGATGGAGAAGCTGCCCGGCGTGCAGCTCATCATCAACGAGGACGACTTCGAGCTGGATGACGACACGATCGAAGAGGCCGGCAAGGACAAGCTGACGCGCCAGATGGTCGAGGAGCTGTTCACCATCCGCGAGATGGCCGAAGACATGGAAGACGACGGCGACGTCGATTACGAGGGCAACCCCGCAGATCGCAAGTATTACGTGCACTTCAACTCCGCTCCCACCGAGATCCTCGGCAAGGACGGCAAGGTCGCGGGCATCCGCGTGGAGAAGACCGAGACCGGCGCCGACGGCAAGATGCACCGCACCGGCGAATTCGAAGACTACCCGGTCGAGGCCGTGTACCACGCAATCGGCTACAAGCCCGCCGAAGCGCCCGGCATCACCTATGACGAGAAGGGCGCCCACCTGGCCAACGCGAACGGCGATGGCCGCATCACCACCGAGGCTGCCGGCGGTGACGTGCGCGAACGCCTGTATGCCACCGGGTGGGCCAAGCGCGGGCCGGTCGGCCTGATCGGCTCCACCAAGTCCGACGCATTGATGATCGTCACCAACATGCTGGAAGACCTCGCCAAGGCGGCCGAAGGCGGCCGTGTGGCCGTCGACCGCGACCCCGAGTCCATCGACCGCCTGCTCGCCGAGCGCGGTGTCAAGCCGATTGACTTCGCCGGTTGGAAGAAGGTCGACGCCTTCGAACGCTCCGAGGGCGCGAAGGAAGGCCGCGAGCACAAGAAGGTCGTCGAGCCGGATCAGATGCGTGAGCTTGCTCACGCCTGAGCGACCTGTAGCGCGACTCGTATACATCGATCAAGCCGCCGCCCGCGTGACATTGCGGGCGGCGGCTTGTTTTTGCCCGTACTTGTATCATCCCGTGCCTCCGGAATCATTTCATTGTGCTCAAGGCGCATATCCAGCCAACTGTCAGACAGTGAATTTAGTGTGTGGGCTATGGACGGTAAATTGCATGTGCGCGGCCACTTCAACGGCCTGAAAACGACGCTGCTCTTTGCGTTGATGTGGGCCATCATCATGTTGATCTGGTGGGCCACCGGCGGTGACCGCGGCACGCTGGGCGTATATATCGTCATCGGTCTGGTCTCCACGTTCAGCACGTACTGGTTCTCCGACAAACTCGCCATCGCCTCGATGGGAGCCCGCGCGGTCACCGAGCAGGAAGCTCCCGCACTGTACCGCATCGTGCGCGAACTCAGCGCCAAGGCCGGCAAGCCGATGCCTCGCATCTACGTCGCCCCGACCATGAGCCCCAACGCGTTCGCAACGGGCCGCAACGAGCGCCATGCAGCCGTATGCTGCACGCAAGGCATCCTCAACATACTCAACGAGCGCGAGATTCGCGGCGTCCTCGGCCACGAGCTCATGCACGTGTACAACCACGACATCCTCACCTCCGCCATAGCCTCCGCACTGGCGACCATCATCACGTATCTGGGATACTCGCTCATGTATTTCGGCGGCGGTCGCAGCAACGACCGTGACAACTCCTCCGGCGCCTTCGGTCTGATCGGCGCGCTGTTGAGCGCGATTCTCGTGCCGATCGGCGCCTCTCTGATCCAGATGGCCATCTCCCGCACCCGCGAATTCGACGCCGACGAGGACGGCAGCCGCCTGACCGGCGACCCCGAAGCGCTCGCCTCCGCCCTGAACAAGATCTCCTACGGTGCTCAGACCAATCCGATGCCGAAAACCGCGGGCACGCAGTCGGTGTCATCCATGATGATCGCCAACCCGTTCTCCGCGCGCGGATTCTCGAAGCTGTTCTCCACGCACCCACCTACCGACGAGCGCATCAGCCGGCTCATGCAGATGTCGCAGGAGATGCGCAATTCCGGCATCGACGGTGGCGGCAGACCGCATTACTTGTACTAGCTTCGTTGCGCAAGGTTCGCGGGCATCGCCGTCATGTGATACACTGACGACTTGTGCACAAAGCACTGCGGATGTAGTTCATCGGTAGAACGAAAGCTTCCCAAGCTTTAAAGGCGGGTTCGACTCCCGTCATCCGCTCCAAGCGCCTCAACGATGGGGCTGCAAAACCTAATCATTCCAATGATTCTCAATTTTGTAGGCACTTGCTCGATCACACGATTTTTGCCGAATTGTTGTCACCGTGTTGTCACGAGAGAGAGCTTGACTGTTCAGGTTGGATAATTTCTCTTGGCAACCTATTTTTTGGATGGTTATGAGTAATTCTGGGATCTAAGAGAATTCGTGTCGCGAGACATCATCGCGTTAGCATCTGGTATTGTAAACAACTTTGGCCTAGGCAGGAAAGGAGTGCATTATGGCTGAAATAACCGTTTATCCAGCCACGCTCCGTTGGGCTGTTAAAACAAGTAATGCTGATCCTGCTGCTGTGGCTGCCAAACGAGGTTTGGCAGATTTTCCAGAATGGCTGAGTTCCAGTGAACCGCTTCGTCTCTCCTTCAGTAAGCTGTCGGATATAGGGAAGGCGCTGCAAATGCCATTTGGCAGTCTTGTGCGTTCCTCCGTTCCTGAGCAGCATGAGGATGAGTTGGTTCAGTACCGCACCATTAAGAATCACGGAGTCGAGCCGAGTAGAGATTTGCGAGACGTGATCCGTCTAATGCGTAACCGTCAAGATTGGGCTAAAGATGAGCTCTCTGCACGGGGGCTTGATGAGAACCAGCTTGTCGGCAGCGTTGCTTCTGACATATCTGCTGAAGAGCTTGGGAAGACGATTCGTGAGAAACTTCAGCTGGATGATGCATGGTATGCGCGCAAAACTGTGGAGGAGCAGTTCCGATACATTAGGCAGCGAGCCAGCGAAAATGGTCTGATTGTGATGGTTGATTCCAAAGTGGGGACTTCTCACAGGCGCTTAAGCGTACAGGAATTTCGTGCATTTGTTCTCTTGGACCCGACGGCCCCATTGATTTTTATCAATCGCAATGATTCCTATTCTGCGATGCTTTTTTCGCTGCTTCATGAGATTGGTCATGTCCTGCTTGGAAGTAACGAAATCTTTAATGATGATTTTGCAATGGGTGAAACGCGGGTTGAGAGGCTTATTAACCGGGCTGTTGTTCAATCTGTCGTGGATAATCGAGATTTTTGTAGCTACTGGAAAAAGTCCAGCCGCAGAAATAACGATATATTGATGATTGCTAATGAATGTGCGAGGCACTATGGCCTTAGTGCGTTAGCGCTCACCATTCATGCCAAGTACTTGGGGTTGGCTGCTGATGAAGATGTGCAGACTGTGTCTGAAGAGATGCGGGAGCGTCTTAGTAAAACACGCAGTAGTGATGCAAAAGGCGGCAATCAGAACAACACGAATGCATTCCATCTAGATAGCGGTTTCGTTGGATTAGTGAAGAGCAGCATTGACCGTGGTTCTCTGAGTTACTCTGATGGTTTTTCTTTGCTAGGTGTGAAATCCATCCAGGCTTATGATGGCCTACTCCAGGTGAAGGGGATGGCGAATGAGTGATTTATTTTTGCTTGATTCAGATATTTTTATTAGTTCATATCGTACCCATCATCCTTTTTCATATAAAGAATTTCATTCTTTTTGGCGTTGGCTGGAGAAATTGGCTTCTGAGAGGAAGGTGCTTCTACTTGATTCTGTTTATAAGGAAATAACGCATAAGAATAGTAAATGAATATTTGACTCGTTGGGGTCCGGGGTTATTGCGTTTGGGGGCCATTATGAGTTTTGGTGGTTATTGCGTTTCGAGGCCGGGGTTATTGCGTTTGGGAGCCGTGGTTGGTTAGGCTCCTTTCACCATGCGAGGGACGTGTGGTGAAAGGAGTTACCAGCAATGGTACGAAAAATACAGGCGAAACTGGTGCTGCGTTTGCATGCCCAGGGTTTGTCGGGGCGTGCGATCGCGAGGTCGCAGGGCATGTCGCGCCGGAGCGTTTCCGATGTGCTCGATGCGGCGAGGGCCGTCGGCGTCGGCTGGGATGATGTCACCGGCAAGACCGACGGCGAGGTGTACGCCCTGTTGTTTCCCGGTCGGGGTGAGCGCGAAAGCGTGTACGAGCAGCCCGACTGGGCCAGGGTTCATCGCGAGCTGGCGCGTGTGGGCGTGACGTTGAGGATCCTGCACGGCGAATACGTGGACGGATGCCGACGGACCGGGAAACCCCATATGGGTTACGACCGGTTCTGCAAGCTGTACGCCGCATACGTGCAGAAGTTGGGCGTGACGAGCAGGGTGGAGCACAAGGCCGGCCGCACCATCGAGGTCGACTGGGCCGGCAAGACCTTGCGGATCGTGGATCCGGTCACCGGGGATTCGTCAACGGCGTATCTGTTCGTGGCCGTGCTGCCGTTCAGCCGGTATGCGTTCGTGGAACCCACGCTCGACATGGCGCAGAACTGTTTATGTTCAATGGTTTTAAGACCGGTTGAGCGTTTGGTTTTTAGTCCGAAAGAGCGGTAGGAATTAGTCCATTTCATCGTTGATGGAAAACAAGTGACACCGGTCTGTCGTTATCGATTAGTTT
>ENA-OQOA01000290-OQOA01000290.1-human-gut-metagenome-genome-assembly--contig:-NODE-290-length-24074-cov-2.793001_pt1 | contig 24074 bp, 24 predicted proteins | sample MGYA00242633_ERZ504888 | MGnify/ENA primary metagenome ERZ504888 (study PRJEB26092, sample SAMD00036372) | human gut metagenome | host: Homo sapiens | study: EMG produced TPA metagenomics assembly of...
CCAGTTATCAATTCATTGCTTTTCTCCATTCGGAAACTTACATAGCAAAAGAGATACAGAAGATCTTGAACCGATAAAGTAATTCTCTATACTCGGCAAATAGATTTTAAAAAATTCCTTTAGCCATTCCCGAGAGAGAGATGAACATCTTCATGCTCGTTACCTCGTCAGGCGAAAAAGGTCTAGAATATTTTGACACAGATAATCCTAAAATTTTATCAAGGAGACCACGTAAAAGTCATTGACGGAACATTCAAAGGTGCAGAAGGGTATATCTGCCGCATTAAAAGAACCACCGGCTTATTATAACAGTCCATGGTGTATGTGCTGTAGCCACCTCTTATATTCCGCAAGCCTTCTTGAAAAAAATACCTTAACGACCTATGCTTTCCCTATTAAAGAATAAAATACGCAATAAATTTTTGCAGACATATTATATACATCCCTATATAATATGGTGTATCGATGTTTTTTATCTGTCATATCCTCATTTTCTATCTTTTATTTTTCCACTATTTGATTAATATCAGCATCCATTTCAACCAGCAGCGTTATATTCTGCTGATAGCGGTCATTTCCAGTATCGTATGGACTGGAATTTGTAAGACCTACGAGGGAATTATACGTTATTCCACCTTAGTAGAACTGACACGTATCATTTATGCCATGCTGCTGAAAGCTCTCACATTTGTTTTGTTTGCATATATAACACTGGATTACATCGGATTGTTCATTTATTCCATCATTATAACAGATTTTATCAGTTCCGTTTTCCTGCTCATGTGTACACGGATATTAACCGTCAATTTCTACTATCATTTATTACAGCTTTTAAAAAAACCTAGACAAGCAACTTTAATATATGGTATCTCCGAAAGGGGAATCAGTCTGGCTAATTATCTACGAAGTGAAAACAATCCTTATAATGTTTTCGGATTTATCACCCGAAAACCCGAAAACAAGAAATACCGGCTTGTGGGATATCAGATATATTTAATTGACGAAGAAAATAGTCTGCGAAAATTATTCAGCACCTTAAAAGTCAATTGTATATTATTTCTAAGCCACACAGATCTCCGTAACGATGAAGAAATAGTGCAATACGGTCTGGAGAACCACATCTGCCTGCGCATTGCACCATTTTTGACAGAACAAACACAATGGAGTAAAATACAATTACGCAATATACAGATAGAAGATCTTTTAAGCCGGGAAGAAATAAACATCGACTTGGATAATATCCGCAATGAATTGTCCGGAAGTGTTATCATGGTGACCGGAGCGGCAGGAAGTATCGGGAGCGAATTGTGCCGACAATTATGTTGTTTCAACCTGAAGCAGCTCATCTTGTTTGATTTTTCGGAAACCGCCACTTACGAAGTAGATATGGAGTTGAAGAAAAGATTTCCAGACCGCTCCATCCTGCCTATCATAGGTGATGTACGCAACCGTGACCGTGTGGAGTCGCAGACAAGACTCTACCACCCCGACATCATCTTTCATGCAGCCGCATACAAACATGTACCCATGATGGAAAAATATCCATGCGAGGCGGTACGTACCAATGTCCTGGGTACAAGCATCATGGCAGATACGGCATTGAAATATGGCGTAAAGAAATTCATCATGATCTCCACAGACAAAGCTGTAAATCCCAGCAGTGTGATGGGTGCTACCAAACGACTGGCAGAGATGTACGTACAAAGCCTCGGGAGTGCTATCCAAGAAGGAAATATAATTGGTAAAACCTCTTTTATAACCACCCGTTTCGGCAATGTGCTGGGCAGCAACGGCAGTGTAATCCCCCTTTTCCGCCAACAGATTATGGAAGGGGGGCCTGTAACAGTCACGCATCCGGACATCATCCGTTATTTCATGACTATTCCCGAAGCTTGCCGACTGGTTCTAGAGGCCGCTTTTATGGGACAAGGAAACGATATCTTTATTTTCGACATGGGTAAACCCGTAAAAATAACCGACATGGCATGCCGGATGATAAAACTGGCAGGTTTACAACCGGACAAAGACATTGAAATCGTCTATACCGGTCTGCGACCAGGCGAGAAACTATATGAGGAATTACTCTATAATGAAGAGAACTCTACTCCTACCCTTAATCCGAAAATATTCAAAGGTATCAGTTTAAAACAAGATTACGATAAAATAAAGCCCGCCCTGCAACAATTGGTTGAGGTTGCCCAGACGGACAATAAAAAAGAGACCGTATATCAGTTGAAGCAAATTGTACCGGAGTTCAAAAGTATGAACTCCGTATATGAGGCGCTGGATGAAAAAACATATATATCCAAAAAAAATGAAATCCAATATAATGTTTAACTAAAATGAATCGCAAAATGAAAAACATTTCATTGCGTTTATGATGCCATTTCTAACCTTGGCTACGGGATTTGCACAAGAAGCGGCTCAAGATGTTCCTGTCAAACAGGATACAAAGGAGATCTCTTATTGGACAGACCCTGCAAGCGGGGACAAACGGCTCTTAAACAAGTCTAAATTCAGAGACAACTGGTTTGTCGGATTGCAGGCCGGCGCCTTTTATTCCTGGGGGACCCATACTTCCAGTTCTGGATTCTTCGACCAGTTCCGTCCCGCCGGTGCGTTGTCCATAGGCAAGTGGATCGCTCCTGCCGGAGGTATCCGCCTCCAAGGTTTCTATGGAAGCAATGCCGGACGAGCAAGCAACGACAAGCCCTACTATTGGGACGCCATGGGGGTAGGCCTAGACGGATTGTTCAACTTCACCAACCTCTTTTGCGGGTATGAAGAAGACCGGACCTTCAACCTGATCGGTATCTTGGGAGCCGGTTACGAACACACCGCCAACTTCAGCAAGCGTACCTGGAACGACGGAATATACAATACCGAATCGCAAGACCTGCTGTCCATCCGCCTGGGTCTGATGGCGAAATTCCGCCTCGGTAAAGCGTGGGACTTTAATCTTGAAATCACGAACAGTTTGCTTGACGACTCATTCGACGGTTGGGAAGGCGAAGGTTCAAACGACCGCTGGGATGGCCATGTCAACATATTGGCAGGTGTCAGCTACCGTTTCAAAAAATCATAACGGCTCACGGCAATTCACCTACGCCCGCCGCGACATGTCGAAATATGACGAAGCAAACGCCGAAATCAACCGCCTGCGTGAAGCCAACAAAGCGGCAGCTCCTCCTGTCACAAAGATTGAGACAGAAGTGGTGGAAAAGCAATCATATCCGTTCGTTTATCTCGTTTGACAATGCTTCCGCCGCAATCAACAAACTACAGGAAGTAAACGTTTACACAGCAGCAGAAAATATAAAGAAGCTAGCCGATGGCGACCTCTATATCACTTCAACCAAAGAAGTAAGAGACACCGAATTGTTCATGGCACGGGCACAATCCATCCGCAATGTGCTAGCCAACACATACGACATTCCGGCCGGACGTATTTTTATAGAGAAAAACCCTGCTGTCATTGCATCGCTCGATCCACAAAAGAGCTGCGTCATAGTGTACATCAATGAATAAACGACCCATTTTAAAAGTATAATTTGGCATGAAAAAAATAGCTATATTATTTGTGGTCTTCTTTTGTTCTGTATCTTTATGGGCACAAACAATAGAAGACGATGCAACTTGGAAATTAAAGACCGACACTGTACGGGCGCTAAAGCATTACAAGGCCGATGACAACTGGTTCATCGGAATTCAGGCCGGCGCCAATCATTCGCTGTCCGAGAACAGCCGCTTCGGATCTTTCGGCGCCATGACCAGACCGAGCATAGCCCTCTCGGTCGGTAAATACTTCTCACCCGCCATCGGAGCACGTGTGCAACTCGCTTATTTGAAACAAATGTCACGCGCCAACAGCGAAGTGATTGAAGCCTTTCCCGAGGTGTATGGCAAAGGGAACTACGGTTTCAATATGTTCAACGGTTATTTGGACGGATTGTTCAACCTGCACAATATTTTCGCCCAATATGACGAAGATATCCGTTTCAATGTAGTAGGTATCTTGGGTATGGGATTCAACTCCAGTTTCGGATTCGATGATAAAGTCAAAGAGTGGGACAAATCCCCCAGTGAGGAGTTTGCCCCTACCAAATCAGCACTGACAACAAAACGTTTTTCTCTCTACGCGCAGGCCTCCAGTTCAATTATATGTTGAGCAATGCGCTTGACATCAATCTGGAAGCGACCTTCAACGCAACGGACGATGCTTTCAACGGTACGCGTTACGACCGCAAATGGGATTCATACGCCAACGTCATGTTAGGTCTCACCTATCATTTCAAGGACCAGTACGGCGATCGCCGCTTCCGCTACACAGAGGTGAACGACCAGGCATGGGTTGACGAATTGAACCGCAAGATCAATGAAGAGCGTAACAAGCCGGTACCGGCACCAGTCGTCACAGAAGTGAAGAAAGAGGTAGTGAAGAACGAAATGTTGGGTATGACCGTATCATTCATTATCGACAAGTACAATATTACCGATATCCAGAAAAAGAATGTGGCAGAAGCTGCCAAGTATTTGGAAGACCATCCGGAAGTCAACCTGATCATAACAGGTTATGCCGACGTACAGACTGGTAATCCGGCCTACAATTTGAAATTGAGCCAGCGCCGTGCCGAAGCTGTCTGCAACATGATGGTGAAAGAGTTCGGTGTAGATCCAAGCCGCATCCGGGTGGATTACAAAGGTGATAGCCTGCAACCATACCAGCTGAAGAACGAGTGGAACCGTGTTGTAGTGTTCATCACCGAAGCACGCAACAAATAATTTTTTGTCATAACTGAAAATGAGTAAGATTTGGTTGTCATTGGCACACATGGGCGGATCCGAACAAGAGTTCGTCCGTGAGGCTTTCGAAACCAATTGGGTAGTTCCCTTAGGGCCGAATGTAGATGGCTTCGAGCATGACTTGTCACAGTGGCTTTCAACGCATTGCGACCAGGAGGTACACGCCGTGGCATTATCATCAGGTACGGCAGCCATCCACTTGGCATTGATCATGCTGGGCGTAAGCAAAGGAGACGAAGTGATCTGCCAAAGTTTCACCTTTGCTGCGTCAGCCAACCCCATTTGTTATCAGGGTGCTACCCCCATTTTCGTAGACAGTGAGCCTGATACTTGGAATATGGATCCTATACTGCTTGAACAGGCCATCTGCGACCGTATGAAACAGACCGGCCTCAAGCCCAAAGCCATTCTTCCAGTACACCTTTACGGCACGCCTGCCCGCATGAACGAAATCTGTGACATTGCCTCCCGCTACGGCATCCCCGTGGTGGAAGACGCTGCCGAAGCAATGGGGGCCGTTTACGACGGACGCTATTGCGGGACCTTCGGTCAATATGGGATTTTCTCTTTTAACGGCAACAAGATGATCACCACCAGCGGTGGCGGCGCCTTATTATGCCATACGGAAGAGGAAGCCCAGAGAGTGAAGTTCTATGCTACCCAGGCACGTGAACCGTTCCCCTGGTACCAGCACGAACAGATCGGATACAATTACCGGCTCAGCAATGTGTCGGCTGGTATCGGACGCGGGCAGATGCGTGTAGTGGACAACCATATCGCACACCGCCGTGCCATCCACCGGCTATACACCGAGCTGCTGGCAGGACTTCCGGGTATCACTGTGGTAGAACCCAAGAAATCTACCATATTTCTACCCAATTATTGGCTGACTACAATTAAAGTGGACAGTAACGAAACCAGTTTCAGCGCCTTGCAGCTGATGCAGCACTTGGCAAAAGCCGACATCGAGACCCGTCCGCTTTGGAAACCGTTACACCTGCAACCCGTATTCTCATCCTCCCCCACCTACGTCAACGGAGTATCGGAAGCCCTGTTCAACTGTGGACTCTGTCTGCCTTCGGGATCAATGATGACGTGCGAGGATGTGATGCGTGTAGCGGATACGATACGGAGTATGAGATAGATAATTTATTTAATAACAGACAGAGTTCTGCAAGAACTCAATCAATAAGAATCAAGAATAAAAAGGATGAAACGACTGTGATTTACAGTCTTTACCGATTTACGGAGATAAATATCCGGATGTGACATGTCGCTTTCGGCTTGTTCACGTTCCATCTCCAAATTCCTAACATCTTACAATTTTCTCTTTACTATGAAACTTTCATATAGCCAAGTTCTTGCAGAACTCGGTCATGTTTTTCTCTTTTCAAACTTTTGCCCTCTTACAGAATAAGAAGTCTGGCAAAACAAGAAAAAAAAGATGACAAAGAAAGTTTATACAAAGCCGGAGCTGAAAAGCGAGGCTTTCGTGCCGCAAACGCATGTGGCTGCTTGTGGAGATAGTGGAACTGTTTATAAGTTTACTTGTAATGCACCAAGAGGAACGTTGTATTATTTTAGAGATAAGCCTGCTTCTGGTTCACACCCCACTATAGGAGATCGAGGTATTTGGCTAGGAAACTATCATCCATGTAGTGCATTTCATGAAGCCGAAGCCCAATCTGGTTTTTATTGGGGATATGTTGATTACAACCATAATCAGATATTTGAGAAAAATGAATTAGTCATTGTTTGGAGAGGACAAAAGGGCTGGGAGGGTCACGCCACCAAGAACCTTGACATAAATTCTTGGGAAACTGCTAAATCCTAATCGGTAAATAAAACAGTAAATAGCAATCTTATTCATTTATTTCAATCTTGATTCCTAACGCTTAGATAAATTTATTGATTCTCATTAATAGAAATAGAGATTAAATAATATATGATCAGACTACTGGGGGAACTAAGTCAGAATATCGTTTGAGCTGCAAAGAATTAGTGTAATGAAAAGGAAAATGAAAGGATCATATTGTAGATGGTAAATCGCAATATATCAATTATTTCAAAATTCTTTCACACCGGAGTTTCTCCGGGACCCAATCACTATTTCGCTTCAAACCTTTTCTGATTTCCTTTCCTCCGAAACAGGAATCAAAAAAGAAAAAATAGTATGAAGAAAGATTATCAAAAAACCGATGCTTATTAGCGAAGAGTTCATTCCGAACGAATATGTAGCTGCATGCTATAACTTTAAAGCACTATTTCATTGTCATTATGGAGAAAACAATACAAACAATCATGGAGAACCATGCGCTACAACCTATGTAGATATTAATGGTATCCATGCTACAGGGCACGAAGGGACTATAGAAAAATGGGGTATACCTATTCTCAATATTGATTGGAATGGATTCGATTTAAGTGACGCAAAAGTAGGTGACAAGATTAGAGGCATCAAGTGGACTAGCTATGATACAGTAAATAACACTGGAGAATACAATCATCAAGGTTGGGTGAAATCAAATCTGCTGTTGAAGAAATACCAGGTCGTCCTAACCACTCTTAAGACATTCCCCTATTTATGAAATTCGCATCAAATAACAGTATAGACTTGGACCTTAAAAGTAAAGTCTATACTGTAAACCTCTCAAATTAGGGTTCTAAAATATCTATCTTCGCTGCGAATCAAAATTTACGAATTATGCAAAGCAATGAAGACCTTGAAAGATTCTACTTTCCCTATCTTTGGGTCTATCATCGTAAAATATAGACTTGGTTGTATGCCAATAGTTAAAAATCAATCGAATTTGATAATATTTTTTTGTGAGATGCCAATTCTGGTGCCTTATAAAAAGGATATGCTCTAAATTAAGTATTAACTTTTGTTGGGCTTCAAAAAGGGAAGATAATCTATATATTTTCCATCGAGACAAATTTCGGTAACATATACGACCACGGAAGTAAATGAAATCCAATACACTAGACTCAAAAACTTTTCTTTGAAAAAAATCATTATCCTAGTGGAATCCCTGCAAGACATAAACCCTGTGGAACGGGCATTGGTGAACAAAGCGACGGCAAACCGTACTCCGATCAATGCCACTATTGAATTGACACCGACGTGCAATTTCCGTTGTGATATGTGCTATATCCGCATGGAGAAGTCACAAGCCGAGAAAAGAGGAGGATTACGGAGCATAGAGGAATGGCTGCACATTGCCAACCAGCTACAGGAAATAGGAACGCTCTTCATCTTACTGACAGGAGGCGAGCCCCTACTCTATCCTGATTTCAAAGAATTATATATCCGGCTGAAAGAAAAAGGATTCATCCTCACCATCAATACAAACGCGACTTTGATAGATGACGAAACAGTACGTCTGTTTCAACGTTTGAAACCCCGGAGGGTGAATGTCTCGTTATATGGTGTGACCAACGGAACTTATCTCAATCTGTGCCACGCGACAAACGGTTTCGACCGTTGCCTGGAAGGACTGAAACGATTAAAAGATATGGCATAGATACCAAACTGAACCTCACCTTGACACGACAAAATATAAAAGAACACCGGCAAATGCTGGAACTAGCTGACGAATGGGACTTACCTATGCTGACCAACAGTTACATTTCAGTCTATTCACGGCCGGGATGCGCCACCACGCTACCCCTTGATACGTGCCGCCCCGTACCGGATGAAGTGGCACATGCCGAGGTTGAGGCACTGGAACATAAATATGGCAAGGAATACACATCATACGCCACTCATGTCCTCCAGCAATTGGAACGTGGAGAATCTCCCGTACCTGCTGAAGGCATCGGACTTGCCTGCCGGGCAGGTAAAAGTTCCGCATGGATCAACTGGCAGGGCGTCATGACTCCGTGCGTCGATATGGAAACACCAGCCGTTTCGCTACTTTCCACAACCGTAAGCGATGCCTGGAAACAAATAGTAACCAAATGCGAACAACTTCCGTTCCATAAAGAATGCGCAGGTTGTACCTTACGCTCTATCTGTGATGTCTGCTATGCCAATGCCCGCAATGAAAAAGGGCAATGCGGCGGCATCGGCTACCTTTGCCGCATTGCAAAAAGTAAAAAGAAACAAATGAAAGGAAGTCTATAAAGACTTTTCTCATAAATACATATACATTCCAAGTTATGGATCATCTTCACGATGCCAACCTTTTGGAACGGGCATTGGTGGACAAAGCCAATCAGAGCCGTGTCCCGATCACTACCAACTTCGAGCTGACTCCCACCTGTACGCTCAACTGCGACATGTGCTTCATACGCACCGAACGCAGCGTGGTGGAACGACACGGAGGTTTATCGCCTTTGCAACAATGGCTTGACTGGGCAGAACAACTTCAAGACATGGGTACACTCTTCATCCTTCTCACCGGAGGTGAACCGATGCTCTATCCACACTTCAAGGAGCTGTACACCCGGCTGCGCGAAATGGGATTCATCCTGACTCTCAATACGAACGGCACACTCATCGACAACGAAATGGTACGCATCTTGCAGACCCACAAGCCGCGGCGGATAAACGTCACCCTGTATGGAGACAGCAGAGAAACTTACGGACGCTTGTGCCACAATCCGCAAGGATACACCCTGTGCATGGAAGCCCTGAAACGGTTGAAAAAGGCAGACATTGATGTGAAACTGAACGTAAGTATCGTACGAAAGAATGAAAAAGATTACGACGAGATCATCCGTCTGGCCCAGCATCTGGACATTCCGGCAGAAGTAAACTCATACATGTTTCCTCTCTCACGCCCCGAATGCGGAAGTCTGCGTAACATTCTAACTGAAAGACTGGATGCCGACGAGGCGGCCCGCATCGAGATGCAATATATGGAGTACAAAAAAGGGAATGACATGGCACGATACATGCACGACTTGAAATATACGCTTGCCCATGTGGAAGGAACACGAGCCTGCTCTTTGGAGTGCAGAGCTGCCAAGAGTTCATGCTGGATCAACTGGCAAGGCATCCTCACCCCCTGTGTGATGCTGGATCAACCGGCCGTTGACCTGAAAAAGATTCCGATGACAACTGCATGGCAACAACTTTTAGAAGAAGCCAAGGAACTGGTATCCCATACCGAATGCGAGGGTTGCCACCTTCGTCCCGTATGCAACGTATGCTATGCCGCCGCACACTGTGAAAAAACATCACCGGAAGCATGGACTATCTTTGCCAGATGGCGAAAGCCAAAGAACGGATCATTACGAATTATCCCCCCGTAATACATTAAAAACTGAAGATTGTGAGACTGAATATCGGCCCGCTAACGATTGAATTGTCAGGAGTGACAGAACAGGAGATTCCTGTTAACAGCCGTTTGTTTCTCGACCATAAACCCGCTACCAAAGAAGCGGACCGGTACTATACATTCTATTTTGTCAACCGTCTGCCTTTGCCGTCCAACGACTGGCAGATCACATTCCAACGCAACGACATCGTAGTTTTCCGGAAGGAAGAACAAGAAACACGCCTGCTGGCTGTAGGAAACCTGAATGCCTGCTATGCTCTCTATCAGGAAAGAAACGAAAGAGATGCCAACATCTATTTCATCGAAGGTCTGAAAAGAGAACTGCAAACAGATACCCTGTTCATTTCCTGCCTGTGCCTGGAACGTCCTTTATCTGTCCAGGGATGTTACATACTACATTGTACTTTTCTGGATTATCGTGGGCAAGCCATCTTATTCAGTGGTCCTAGCGGCATTGGCAAATCGACGCATGCCAACCTGTGGTGCCGGCATATTCCCGGCACCCAGGTACTCAATGGCGACCGTGCCCTGCTCTGTCCACTTCCAAACGGCGACTACGAGATAACGGGATGGCCTGTATGCGGTTCCAGCGGTATCTGTCACAATGAACGCCGCCCGTTGGAGGCCATTGTATTCATCGAACAGGCATCTGATAACACCATCCGTCCCCAGACAGCCATGAAGCATTTCAAAGCTCTCTGCTCGCAGGTTACAATCAACTGGTGGAATCCAAAGCTCACCGGCAAAGCACTCGACGATCTGCAGGTTTTGACCAGACAGACAAGCATCAGCACCTATGCATGCAACATGAATCCGGAAGCAGCCTTCACCCTGCACAGGTATCTGACCAAACTGGAAATTATCCGATAATGTGAAATACGCCCCATTATGAAGACTGTCGATACGAAAGAATATATATCCATGCTGCGTACCCTCATTGAGGAAGGAAAGCAGGTGAGCATGATCATCTCGGGCAGCAGCATGGCTCCATTCCTGATCCACGCAAGAGACCACATCTACCTGAAAAGCCCCTCCGGTGAACTTCGGAAAGGAGATATGGTGTTCTATCAGCGAAGCAACGGTGAATATGTCATGCACCGTATTTATAATGTTAAAAATGAAGAATATTATCTTATCGGTGACGCCCAGACTGTCATCGAAGGTCCAATTCAAAGAGAACAGATTTTCGCCATCATTATCAAGGTGAAGCGAAAAGGGAAATGGATAGTTCCAGAAGATTTCCAGTGGAAATTCTTCGCCCACATATGGCCGAACATAATTCCTTTACGCAGGACCATCATTAAAACATATCGTTTTTTCAAAAGATGAAAAGAACCAAAGAATTTATCAAACGAAACATAGCCGGAGAAATCGTACTGGTTCCTTCCGGACAGACCGCCCGAGAGTTCAACGGAATGGTCACCCTGACCGAAACCGGAGAATTTATCTGGGAGCATATCGAAGAAGCAGAAAGCTTCAACCATCTAGTACTGTTGATTCTGGAGGAATACGAAGTGGATAAAGACACCGCATCGCAAGATGCCGCAGGATTTATCATGCAACTGCTGCAAGCCGGCATGATCCGTCCCACAGGTATAAACTGGTAAACAGTAATCTGTTCAATTCAGATATGACAAACAATACAATAAGAAATGTTAGAAGAGAGATTCGTTTTCTTCGCGAGAAGCGCCGGATCTGTAAAAAATGTTAGATCAGGTAAGTTCAAGACCCTATGTTATCAGCGGATAATAGAATGAACTTACATTTTATTCCCCATTACATCTGCCTGTGAAGGTCGATGTAATTTTAACTATAAATAGGATAATGCAATAATATAAAGACAATGAGACTCAATTCTAATTTAATTCTTCGCCAAGTAGGTGGAGAATATATGATTGTCAATCCGTTTTCTGAAACCATGGATATGGCACAGGTCTATTCCTTGAATGAAACAGCCGCCTGGTTATGGAAACAATTGGAAAACAAGGAATTCACGGTAGATGAAGCCGGAGCACTGCTGTGCAATGAATATGAAGTAAATAAAGATACAGCCCGAAACGATGCCAACGAGCTGTGCCGACAATGGTTAGAAACTGGGTTAGCCATAGAATAAGACAAAAAGATGATCTCAGCCCCATTACAAAAGGCTTTCATGCTTTTGCTAAGGCAAGGACTGTGGGACCGGCAGGAAGACTGTTCCGCCCTTTTTCCTCTAGATGAAAAGGAATGGAATGAAATTCACAGCATGGCAAGAAAACAAACCGTACAAGGCATTATTTACGATGGCATCCGCCTGTTGCCGACTGAAGCCGTACCTCCCCGGAAGGTATTGCTTGGCTGGATGGTGGAAGTTGACACCTTGGAACGGGTGAACCGGCAACACCGGGAAACGATTAAAGCCCTCCAACAGATTTATGTACAATCACCTTCTATCCCTTTCCTGCTGCTAAAAGGGATAGGGACAGCTGACTTCTACCCTCATCCGGAACATCGCATAGCCGGAGACATCGACCTGTGGTTCGGAAACAAGACACAAACCGAACAAGCCAACCAACGGATGGAAAAATTAGGATTACCGGTAAAAAGAGGAACCAATGGTGAGGCTTCCTGTCTGATAAACAGAGTTCTGATTGAACATCACAGCAGGCTGATAGAGTTGCACAACCCTTTCCTCCAAAAAGAAATCCGCCAATGGGAAGCGGGGGTCTTTACCAACAGCCAAGGCAAACTTCCGAGCGAAGCGAATCATCTATTACTTTCCACCCACATATTGAAGCATCTTATCAATGAAGGGATCGGACTACGACAATTGTGTGATATAGCCATGGCTTTTAACGCATTACATTCTGTTACAAACAAAAACGAATTAGAGTGTATCTGTCGCAAATGGCACATTCACCGGTGGAACCGGTTACTTTATGCCCTATTGATAAAATATCTTGGCGTGCCGGCCGACCTTTTACCATTCAGTACCAGTCTCTGTCCGGACAAGTTAATGCAAGAGATTTGGGAAAGTGGCAATTTTGGACATGGAGACGAACGTTACGGTGAACGTCCCACCGGGAAATGGGCGAACAAACGATACACGTTGAAGCGGATCTTTCACAAAATGCACTTATCGTTAGGTTATGCTTTCGACGAAACTTTCTGGTGGCTGGCCGGATTAGCCCTCTTACGTTTCAAGGAAATGATAAAAAAGAAATGAAAGAATTGCTGAAAAAATTTTTGCAGAAGCTCACACGGGAGAATCTGAGCAATACATGTCAGTTAGGATGGAAAGCTTTCAAATGGGTTATGCAGGTAACAGAAGGATACCATTGGCTCATCACCTTCTCTATCTTTTCGGGTATTTTCGGAGTGGTCATGTCATTGGTCAATGTGGCCATGTCCAAATGGATCATCGATGTAGCTACCGGAGCACAGGAAGGGAATATTTACCTGGTAGCCACAATAGTAGCCTTATCCTTCCTGCTGGGTATGGGGATAAAACTTGTATCTCCCTGGATTTTTGGCAAGATCAACATGCGCATCAGTATCCGCATGCAAAATTCGCTGTCCGACGCCCTAATGATGTGTTCATGGAAAGGAGCAGGGAAATGGCACACAGGCGACCTGCTGACCCGTATCAGCAGTGACGCTTCCGAAGTGTTGGGAATGGGAATGGGCATTCTACCCAACCTGCTGGTTACCGGCTTGCAATTGGCAAGCTCTTTTATCTACTTGTGGATTCTTGACGCGCGTTTAGCTTGGTTCATACTGGGAGTCACCCCTCTTGTTTTATTGTCAAAGATTTATTTCAGAAAGGTCCGGGAACTGAGCTGTGCCCAAAAAAAGATGAACAGCGAGATGGGTACCGTCATGCAAGAAAATCTGTCCAAACGGATTCTAGTCCGCTCGCTCGGAGCCACCAACTACCGGAAACAGAAATTACATGAAACACAAGAGAAGTTGTTCAAATTGGGAATGGAACAAATCAAATTTTCCACTTTTACGCAAGGGGTCATGGGATTTACATTTGGAGGAGGGTACTTATGTGCATTCCTTTGGGGTATTTTCCAACTGCATAACCACGAGATAACATTCGGAACAATGACAGCCTTTCTTCAACTGGTCGGACAGGTACAGGGACCTTTTTTAGGGTTAATATCCATCCCTCCCAGTCTGATACGGGGATGGACCTCCGTGGAACGGTTAATGGCCCTCTTTGAAGATGTAGAACCGGACGAACACCCGGTCTACATAGACCAACCACTGACACTGAACTTTCGGAAAGTGTCTTTTGGCTATGAAGAGGGACAGCCGGTACTCGACCGGTTTACAGCTGCCTTTCATCCGGGAAGTTCCACCGCCATAGCCGGACCTACCGGAACAGGAAAAACGACCATTATCCGGCTGATACTGGCTTTGGTTTATCCGGAAAAGGGACGCATCGATTTGACAACTGATGACGGACGGACACTCAGTGTGACCCCCGATTTACGCATCAACTTCGTCTATGTGCCCCAAGGAAATACGTTGCTGAGCGGTACCATCCGGGAGAATTTATGGCTGGGTAGTCCGGGAGCAGACGAAGAGGCTCTGCATAAAGTCATCCGGCTGGCCTGCGCTGAATTTGTGTTCAGTCTGCCGGAAGGCTAGATACCAAGATAGGGGAACATGGATATGGCTTGTCTGAAGGACAAGCCCAACGGATTGCAATAGCCCGCGCACTGTTGCGTCCCGGGCGGATCTGGCTGTTTGATGAAGCATCATCGGCACTTGACACCGAGACCACCACACACCTCATGGACAATTTGTTGCAATGGGGAAAGAATAACACATTAATATTTGTGACACACGATTCACGACTGATGGAACGATGTGACCAAGTGATTCATATAAAGGAATAAAAAACAATTAATTATAAAACAATGGATAAAACAATCAAACTGGCCTGTCTGTTGGCAATAATCATTTTTAGTTCGTGCGCTTCACGCAAAGATTTTGTCTATTTACAAGATATGGATGAACTACAGGAATATCCTATGGTTCAAAAATATGAAGCCATCATCCATAGGGATGACAGATTGAGTATTATTGTGAACAGCAAAAACCCAGAACTGTCCCTGCCTTTCAATATGTCCGGAAGCAGAAGCTATTCTGTAGAAGCAGACGGAAGCATTTCCAACAATGAAGTGGGGGTATTAAGTGATGAAAAGAAAAGGTTATTTAGTGGATATCAACGGGAATATAGACTTTCCTGTGCTGGGACAACTGCATGTGGAAGGACTGACCCGCCGACAATTAACCGAACTGATCAAGAAACGACTGATCAACGAAGAATTGCTGAAAGATCCTATGGTCACCGTCAATTTCCTTAACTTCAAATTTTCCGTGCTGGGAGAAGTTGGACATGTAGGAACCTTTGAAGTGAAAGGCGACCGCATCACTCTTCTGGAGGCTCTTGCCATGGCCGGAGACCTGACCCCCCGATCCCGTCTGGACCGTATCGCCGTCATCCGCGAATATGGGAACAAGCGACGAATCCTGTTCCACGACATCCGCAGTAAAGACATCTTCACATCGCCTTACTATTACCTGCAACAGAATGACATCGTTTACGTAGAACCCACCAACATGAAGGCCACCGAACAAGCCCAGAGAAAACTGAGCACGTGGAGTATGATCCTGTCCTTCATCACCACAATCACCTCACTGGTGTTGTTAACTACTAAATAAAAAAGAAACGACATGATAAGAATGAGTGAACAAAAAGATATGTCGGGAGATAAGACCTTAAGCGGGGGAGGATTCAATATCAACCCCGTTGACATCATCATGTACCTGTTGTCCAAATGGTACTGGTTTGTATTGTCGGTCAGTCTGTTCGGCGGATATGCATGGTATCAATATGCCAAACTTCCCTTTATCTATTCACGGTCAGCCACCGTCATGATAAAGGACGCCTATTCAAACAACATCGGTCGCGGGCTGGACCGTTTTAACACCTATTCATATACCAATGTATCCAATGAGATCCTGCAATTCCAGTCACACAAACTCATGCGCGATGTGGTGAACCGTCTTCACGCCAATGTATGCTACCTCATCATGGATGACTTGCGTGAGGAGGAACTTTACACGCAAGCCCCTGTCAAGGTTTCATTCCCGGAAGAAGAGGATCATCTTGATTTCAGCCTGACAGTCAGAATCCTGAACAGGAAGCAAGTCCGGTTATCCGATTTCTCGACAGATGCCACAAGTATAACGCTAACAGCCAATCTGGGTGACACCATCCAATCGCCCATAGGAAAAAATAGTGGTCTCACCCACCTTATATTATACAGACAAGTGGTTCAATACACCAATTACGATACGCCGGCAGAGTACGGACACAATGGCCAGCCTGTTCAGAAGCAACCTGAACATCAGTCAGGCCGAGAATGATGCCTCCATCCTCTACCTGTCACTCCGTGATTACTCCACCGCCCGTGCCGAAGATGTACTCAATATGCTGATTACAGTGTATAATGAAGAGACTATCAAAGATAAGAACCAGATAGCCATCAATACCTCCAACTTCATCAACGAGCGTTTGGTCATCATCGAAAAGAACTAGGAGGCGTGGAAAACGAACTTCAGTCTTACAAACAAAACAATGATATTATTGATATCGGTTCGGCTGCTTCCATGTCCATGTCAGACAAACGGCAGTACAGCTCGACCACTCAGGAACTGGAATTGCAGGCACGCATGGCACGCTACATCAAGGGCTACCTGGTGGACCCATCCAAAGAGACTGAGCTTATCCCTTCAAACACCGGCATAGCCGACATCAACATTGAAACCCAGATAGCGGCCTACAACGCCAACAAGTTGAAACGGGACAAACTGATAGAAGGAAGCAGTGACAAAAACCCCATCGTCCAGGAACTGAACAAGAATCTGATTGCCATGCGACAGAATATCATCCGGGCCATCGACAACATGATTGTCAGCATCGATGTGAAACTGAACGAGGCCCGAAGCAGGGCCGGAGAAGCCCAGTGGCGGGTGACCAACATACCCAGACAACAGCAACAGATGCTTTCTATCGAACGTCAGCAACGCATCAAAGAGGAACTTTACCTCTATCTATTGAACAAACGTGAAGAAAATGCGCTGGGCCAGGCCACCACCGAAACCGACGCCCGTGTACTCGACCCTGCCGGAGGAGGGGATGCTCCGATTTCTCCCAACGGACGCAGCATGATCATGGCAGGTATCATGAAAGGAATCGCCCTGCCGGCAATTGTCCTGCTATTGTTCCTGTTCTTCGATACCCGCATACGCAACCGCAAGGACATCGAGGATGCTGTAACCGTTCCTTTCTTAGGCGAAATACCCAAGGATTCATCCAAAAGGAAGATAGAGAATAAAAAAACAGCGCATGGCATCGCTGTCCGTGCCCAGGGGCGTGACATTGTATCGGAAGCCTTCCGTATAATACGCACCAATATGGATTTTATGCGTGTCAAGTCAAAGAACATGCAAGTCGTCACTTTCAGTTCGTTCGGACCGGGTGCCGGCAAGACATACGTATCCAGCAATCTGGCGGCCAGCTTCGCGCAAACCGACAAGAAAGTCATCCTGATTGACATGGATATCCGTAAAGGGACTTTGACTTCACATACCCGCCTTCATACAGAAGAAAAGGAATGACCTCCTTCCTGGCAGGCAAGGCCACGACGGATGAAATCATCAAGCACAACGAAATCTGTGAAAACCTAGATTTCATTCCGGCGGTCCCATCGCACCTAACCCATCAGAGCTATTGCTCAGCGAACAATTGGAAGTGATGATTGCCGAACTGCGTAACCGTTATGACTATATCTTTGTCGACAATGTGCCTGTAGGAGTAGTGGCCGATGCCGCCATCACCAACCGCATAGCCGACTTGACCATCTTCGTGGTACGGGTTGGCAAGCTAGACCGCCGCATGTTGCCGGAGTTGGAAAAATATACCGTAGCGGACAATTGAACAATATGTCGTTAGTACTTAACGGTGCTATAGTAAAAACAAGCGGATACGGAGGATACGGCTACGGTTACGGATATGGCTACGGTTATGTGGATGGTTCCGAATCAAGCTGGAAACGATTGTTCAAAAAGAAATCCTGAAACCTTAAGAAGAAAGATGTTTGGTATATTCAAGTCCAAATACAATTTGATTAATTCTGGTTTAATGAAGGGTATGACCGATATCCACTCCCATGTTCTTCCCGGAGTGGATGACGGTTCACCCGACATAAATACCAGTCTGTCCCTGCTACGCTATATGGAATCCATAGGGTTACGGGAAGTGTGGCTCACCCCCCATATCATGGAGGATTATCCCACGCTGAACAAGAAGCTGCAGCAACAGTTCGACGTGTTGAAGACAGCCTATTCCGGCCCGTTGGATCTGTGGCTGTCTTCTGAATATATGATGGATGCCGCTTTTACAAACAAGCTGGATGGAGAAGTGCTACCTTTGGGCAGCAGCCACCTGCTGGTCGAAACATCTTACATGTACCCTCCTCCCGTTTTGCTGGATATCCTGATGAAAGTATGGAATGCCGGTTACCAACCGGTCATCGCCCATCCGGAGCGTTACCTGTACATGGGAGAAAAAGATTACCTCCAGCTGAAAGAAAAAGGTTACAGCTTTCAACTTAATTTGATGTCACTGAGCGGCTATTATGGTCCGCACCCCAAAGTGGTCAGCGAGAAGCTGTTAAAACAGAGAATGTACGATTTTGTGGGTACAGATCTGCACCATTTGGAACGTTACCGGCCCATGCTTGACCAATTGAGGTTAACCCGAAAACAACTCGAAGCTTTAGAAGGTCTGATTGCCAACAATGCGCGTATTTAACTGTCTGTCGGGAAGTATCCTGTGCGGTCTGACACTGCTGTTGATATTTCTCCCCTGCTTCACTCCCGAGTGGGCCGGAAATTTTATCCTCATCAGTCTATCGGCAATTCCTATATGCATAGCCGATGGAATTATTTTCGCGATTCTGCTCTGGAGGCACAACCGCTGGTGGATGCTTTACTTGTTTTTGTTATTGGGGAGTCTGCCGGTTCTAGCATGTCAGTTCCCGTTTCATTTCCTGCACAAAGAAAAAGTGCTGGATTCCAATCAGCTGAAATTGGTTTGCTGGAATACCGAAGGGTTCAGGCTGAACAAAGACACTCTGACAAAGGCCGCCCATAGCATTCGTGTCCTGCAACCCGGCATCGTCTGTCTGCAAGAACGTCCTCATACCAATCTTCTGGCATGGGACACCATTCGGGCTGCTTTTCCTGATTATCCCTATTGCATCATCAACTCGCGGGAAGATGAAGTCCTTAATCTGGCCGTCTTCAGCCGCTGGCCTATCGGAAACGTTCAAGAGTACTACTTTCCAAACAGCTACAACAAAATACTTCAAGCGGATATCCAGATGACAGGGCAAGCTTTCCGGTTATTCAACGTCCATCTGCAAACTACAGGCATGAATGAATCATACTCAATGAAAGACAGATTTCAGGCGATGCGCCACCACACCGTCCAGCGTAACCGGCAAGCCGATCTCTTGACAAAAGCCATCGCCGAGAGCCCCTATCCGGTCATCGTGTGCGGTGATTTCAATGACACACCTGCCTCGTATGCTTACCGGAAAATCAGCCGGTTACTACAGGATTGCTTCCTCCAGGCCGGGCAGACATGGAGCGGCAGTTACCAATGCTGGGGCGGTTTTTTACGAATAGATTATACGCTCTGTTCACCTGCATTCCAAGTGAATCGTTACCTACTGATTTCCAATCCCTGGAGCGACCACAAACAGCAGCACTGTGTGCTCTATCTGGACAAATGCTCCTGAAAAAACAAGATCTCAAAAAAATGACTAAAGAAAACTGGACAATAGAAATAAACCAAAGAAAAAATGGCTGGATATAGACCTGAAAGGTATATGGCGGTACCGTGACCTATACTATATGTACGTGAAACGCGACATCGTCACCGTATACAAACAAACCATTCTGGGTCCTCTCTGGTTCCTCATCCAACCAATCTTCACTACCGTAATGTATATGTTCATATTCGGCGGCTTGGCAAGTATCTCAACGGACGGAGTACCACAGCCTTTGTTCTACATGGCAGGTATCATGCTGTGGAATTATTTCAGTTCCGCGTTCAACGTATCCTCCAATGTGTTCACTGCCAATGCGGGTGTGTTCGGCAAAGTCTATTTCCCCCGTCTAGTCGTGCCGTTGTCCGGCATCACCTCCAACCTGATCAAGTTCGGAATACAACTGTTGTTGTTCATTGCCATGTATCTCTATTTTTATGTGAAAGGAGCTTCACTGCATGTCAATGCCGCCCTGCTGTTATTTCCGTTCCTGATATTCCTAACCGCATTCCATGCCATGTCGTGGGGGTTGATCATATCAGCGCTGACCACCAAATACCGTGACCTTACCCAGTTGGTCACTTTCGGCCTGCAACTATTTATGTATGCCACTCCGGTCATTTATCCGCTAAACGCAGCTCCGGAAAAATACCGTGACATCATCGCGCTCAACCCGTTGACACCCATATTCGAGACCTTCAAATATAGCTGCATGGGGTGTGGCTCATTTGATTGGGGCGGATTAGCATATAGCACTTTGTTCATGCTCTCCACCCTGTTCTGCGCAGTGATCATCTTCAGCCGGGTGGAACGCAACTTTATGGATACGGTATAAATAACTGAATAAAAAAAGAGAATAAGAATGAACAATATAGCAATCCGGTTTGACCATGTGGGCAAACTCTACAAACTCGGTCTGGTCGGTACCGGCACACTGAGCCACGACCTCAACCGCTGGTGGAAAACAGCTGTCCTCCGCCAGGAAGACCCCTATCTGAAGATAGGCGAGACCAATGACCGCAACAAGAAAGGTGCATCGGAATATGTTTGGGCCTTGAAGGACATCACTTTCGATGTGCATCAAGGCGATGTGGTGGGCATTATCGGAAAGAACGGTGCCGGGAAGTCCACCTTGTTGAAACTTCTATCGCGTATCACCTCTCCTACCACAGGAGCCATCCGTGCCCGTGGCCGCATTGCCTCCCTTTTGGAAGTCGGTACCGGTTTCCATCCGGAGCTGACCGGCCGTGAGAACATCTACATGAACGGTTCCATCATGGGCATGACCCGCCACGAAATCTCCCGCAAGCTGGAGGAAATAGTCGACTTTGCCGGTGTCGAGCGCTACATAGATACTCCTGTGAAACGCTATTCCAGCGGCATGACCGTCCGCCTAGGCTTTGCCGTCGCCGCTTTCTTGGAACCGGAAATACTGGTAGTAGACGAGGTACTTGCCGTAGGCGATGCCGAATTCCAGAAGAAAGCTATCGGCAAGATGCAGGACGTATCGAAAGGCAAAGGGAGGACGGTGTTGTTTGTGAGTCATAATATGGCGGCGGTGAAAAGTTTGTGTACAAGAGGGATAGTACTATTAAATGGCACTTTGGCATATGATGGTAGTAGTAATGATGCAGTAAACTTTTATTTGCAGAATAATACTCATCTTGAACATGGACTAATAACCGACCATATTGATCAGCTTGCTTCGTTTATTACAGTAAAAATATTGAAATAAACGAAACTCCTTATACAGAAAGTACAATCAAGAGTAACCAAGAATACCTTGATATTCTTTTTGAAGGGACAACAACTGAACCGTTCAAAGCAAATATCCAATTGAAATTCTTCAATATGAGTGCGGTGGCAATGGCTACATTTTCAGAGGGAGCATATAAAGGAGTGGTAGAAGACGTCCCTGTGGGCAACTTCTCGTTACATAGAAGAATACGTCTCCCCCGTTATATAAGCAAGGGTGATTATATACTTGAGTTTGAGGTTAATACTCGCGCTCGTGGAAATATCAACAGAACTTTATGGGCAAAGCGATGTGCTAACATACACGTAGAAGGAGGTATGGAACAATTTGGACATCCAATGATTGCTAGTTCGGAAGGTTTCTTTGGACTTGAATCATATGAATGAATCCTAATTCCTTGAAAATACTTTATCAATAACAAATAATTTTTTTTCTAAAACATAATAGCATAACCAATCATGCTATTACGTAGTATGTTCCTTATGTTATATATGATTTAATTGGAACGATAAAATGATACTTGATACTAACAACTTTTTAAAACAAGATGAAATCTGTTTTGATGTTCGCCTATGGTCGTAGCTTAAAAAAGTAAAATGTAGTATTTGATAATAATATAGGTTCTGTAACTCAAAAGATTTATGTATTTTCATGAAAATCTTATTTGATTTTTTAACTTTACATTATAAGAATGGAGCTTCCGAATATACTCGCAGGATATTCTATGCGCTATTGGAAAGAATAGAGACAGAAATACTCAAAGACGTTTGGATCTACTGTTTATATGATAGCAAGGGCTTACCATCGTATGAGGAATTTTCTCCCAATAAGTTTCATCATAATCAAGTGCGTTTTGTAGATTATCAGTTAGGTTCAGCTGTAATAAATAGACTTGACTTTGATATATTTTTTTTAGCTTGTGCCCATAGTGGAGGCTCGCATCCAGATATTTCCCAATATATTTGTCGGTCAATAATCGTTGTACATGATTGTGTTTGGGAAGAGATTTATAATAATGATATAGGTATTTATTTATCGTTAAATGGTAATGATATTTTTAGATATAGAGAACATGGTCCGTTCGGCAAGAAAATTTATTGGAGTATAAAATCACCTACAATTCGATTTTGCAGGTGGTTACTACATTGTAGGGAGCATGGGGTGTTAGAAAATGGTTTTGTGACATTAAAACCTGCAATGGATTTATTCAATAAAAGGATTGACAATGAATTAGTTACTGTATCAGACTATTCAAAAGGCCTCTTTGTTATATAATTTTCATATACCAGAAGATAGAGTAAATGTAAGGTATAGTCCAGAGCGTATATATAAGAAAGATATGGCAAGTGATTCTAAAGACATAAGCGACGGCAAACTGAATCACTTGATAATTAGTGGAATAAAATACTATTTAATAGTCAACGCTGGGCGTGAAAACAAGAATGCAATAAAGGCATTGCGAGCCTTTCGTTCATATTCTAGCACTAGAAAAGATTTCTATATTGTTACTGTTGGATTTAAAGATGAATTGTTTTCAAATCATATAGATTTGAAATTTTTGAACGATGGAGATTTACAGGAAGCCTATAAAAATTGTTATGCTTTATTGTATCCATCTGTCTTTGAAGGCTTCGGTTACCCTCCGTTAGAGGCTATGTTTTTTGGAAAACCTATTCTATCTTCAAATGTATGCTCCATACCAGAAGTCTTGGGTGATGCTCCTATATATTTTTCTCCTTTTTATGAATCTGCTATTTTTAACGCATTATTAAAACTTGATGAGCACAATTATGAACATTATTCTCAAATGTCAAGTTGTCAGTATAAAAAGGTGAAGGAACGTCAGCAGAATGACTTAGATAATCTGGTGGCGAAAATATTAAAGCTATAGTTATAATTATGAACGAAAAAAAATTGGTTTCAGGTTTAGTAAGTATAGCCATACCGGCTTATAAAAAAAATGGCTTAAAGAGGCTATTGTTTCCGCACTGTCACAAGACTATCCAAATATTGAAGTAATAATAGTCGATGATCATTCCCCTCAAAAATCTAAGGGAAGTAGTAGTTCCTTTCCTTATTGATAAAAGAGTGTCATACTACTATAATGAAATCAATCTTGGGGGTAAGAGTGTCACTAATAATTGGAATAAATGCCTTGAATATGTAAATGGAGAGTTTTTCGTTTTGTTATGTGACGATGATGTATTGATGCCCAATTTCGTGAGTGAGCTCCTTAAATTGGCGCATAAATACCCGAAGTGTAACATTTTCCATGGAGAAAGAGTGCTATATCATGAGAATACTTATTCGTTCGAATCCATGGAATCTTGGCCG
>ENA-OQOA01000292-OQOA01000292.1-human-gut-metagenome-genome-assembly--contig:-NODE-292-length-23954-cov-3.648004_pt1 | contig 23954 bp, 26 predicted proteins | sample MGYA00242633_ERZ504888 | MGnify/ENA primary metagenome ERZ504888 (study PRJEB26092, sample SAMD00036372) | human gut metagenome | host: Homo sapiens | study: EMG produced TPA metagenomics assembly of...
AGAGTCATAATACCGTTCTTCATCTCGAAACGGCGGAATCCAACCTTCTGAGGAATTACCTCCTGAATAGTTCCTGCTTCATCATAAAGTTCAATTGTAAAATCATAAAGCTGTGGATCTTCTGCGCTCCATAATTTCGGATTATTAATTTTCCATGCAAAGCTGTTCTGTACAGTCTTGCTGCTATTTGTTCTCTGAATATAAAATGGCTCTGCATCGGCTTCTTCATTTCCAGCTTCTGTAAGAGATTTTTTCTCTTCCAGCACACATTCTCCATCTTTCTCAAGTCTGAAAACAATGCTTCCCTTTCCCCATGTCTTTACCTTAATTTCAAGATCTGCTACATCCAGATTCTCTTCCGGGATTGCCCGAATCTGGAGATCATATGCATGGGTATCCGGAACTGTATAAAGATACACATCTCTGTAAATTCCGGAGAAACGGAAGAAGTCCTGATCTTCACACCAGCTGCTGGAGGTCCATTTGAATACCTGTGCTGCCAGCTTATTCTGTCCATCTTTAAGATAATCTGTTAACTCAAACTCAGATGGAGTAAAAGAATCCTCACTGTACCCAATAAATGCTCCGTTCAGCCACAATGCAAGTCCGCTCTCTGCTCCCTGGAAAGAAATAAACAGTCTCTTACCCTTCATATGTTCCGGCACTGTAAAATATTTCACATAGCTTGCAACCGGATTAAATCTCTCCGGAATCTGACCGGGATAAATTTCCTCATGTCCTTCCCATGGATACTGGACATTAGCATACTGCGGTGCATCATATCCTTCCATCTGGATATGTGCCGGTACATGGATGTCCTCCCAGTCATAGCAACAGTAATCCTCTTTCTCAAATCCCTGAACTGCACTTTTGTAATTACGCGCATAATGAAACTTCCATAAACCGTTCAGACTGTAGCGAAAAGAAGTTTCCGTCCCATCCTGCACAGCAGTCTGCATTTCATTCCCATCTCTATAATACACATGATCTGAATGAGCTTCCATTCGGTTATCGCAGAAATACTGTGGATCTTTTACCAGTGAATAATCAAATGCCTTCATACTCTTATGTTCTCCTCATGATTTATTTTTTAACTGTTCTCTCTGCCTGCAATATTATATTTCGCCATACATCCGTAAAACACTTCCAGCAAAATACTTTATATATGACTTTTTTCATAAAAATATCTTATACGATATTGCCAACAGCCAGTTATCCTTCATAAGCAAAATTATAACATTATACCAATCCGCACAGTTTGCATATTTGACTATATAATATTCATTTTCGACTTTTATAGATTGATCCTTCGCAGCATTTTCTCAGCCTGCACAACACTCTCCCAGAAGAGGAATAATCGGACTTCTCTTTTATCCGAAAATTCCCTATACAAAAAAGGCAGGTGATTTTCACCTGCCCCACAATAGCACTGCATTTATTCAGCCTTCCGCTATCTTATTCCCCTTTAGTTTCCTTCTCTGCCATTCTTGAAAAACCATCTCATATCCGTCATTTCCATAATTCAATGAACGATTCACACGACTGATCGTTGCTGTGGAAGCTCCGGTTTTCTCCGAAATATCAAGATAGGTTCTCTTGTCCATCAGCATCTTGGCAACCTCAAAACGCTGTGATAAGGAAAGAAGTTCATTGATCGTGCATACATCTTCAAAGAAAGTATAACACTCTTCTTTATCCTTCAGACATAAAATCGCTTCAAAAAGCTGATCTACAGCCTCTGTTCTGATTTTTTTACTCATTTTCATGCTCCTTTTAGAACTCTGTACTTCACTGGACGGACATTTGTCTTTAAAAATGTCCGTGTTATATTTCTAACAGTGATATTTTACCACGTTAAATTATAGGAAGCAAGCCTTTAACCTAAAAGAAATTACAGATTTTTTATTTTCTCACAAAAAACCTCTTTTCGAAGAGTAAGGCAGATAAAATCATCCTCTTTGTGACGCAGCTCTACACCAAATAACTACTTCTCAGTTTATCAGAATTTACGATTCACATACTCCCTGATTGCATCCGCCGACCGGTTAAGAACCAGCTCCTCCGGAAAATCCAGTTTCTCCAGCAAATCTCTCGCCAGATCAAACTCCCCTATCAGCAGATCAAAATGGGCATCACTGTCCATCACCACCGGAACATGATATTTCTTACACAGATTCAGCACCACAGTATCATTCTCCACCGCATTCTGTCGATTACAGTCCGGATCCATAGAATGATTATTCAGTTCCAGAACCTTCCCATATTCTTTCGCCCCCTGAACCAGTGCCTCATAATCAATCTCATATCTCCCGTCATCCGGATGTCCGATAATATTCACATAGGGATTCTTCATCACATTCAGATAGCTTTCTGTATTCTCCAGCTTAGATCCCGGCTTCATGCATGGCATATGCAGACTGGCGATCACCACATCCATCCTCTCCAACGTCCGCTGCGCCAGATCCACAGTCCCCTGTGCATCCAGAATATTCACCTCAGACCCCAGAAGCAACTGAATCCCATACATCTCCCTGGGCACAACCTTAAGATTATTAAAATAAAACTTATGACACGTCCCCGGCATACTCGGCGCATGCTCCGTAATCCCCAGAACCTCCAGTCCCTTCTCGGAAGCTGCCTTCGCCATCTCCCTCAGAGAACAATAAGCATGCCCACTGGCCACAGTATGCGTATGCAGATCCAGCACAGAATTATATCTCATAACAAACCTCTCCTCATTTCGTACAATATTCCCCTTCATTATACGACCATCCTTCTACCTCCACAAGCAAATTTTCCGTCCACCCATTTTTATCGTCCATTTTTACTCAATCCAACACCCCAAAAATCGCCAGCAGCCAGCGCAGAAAAATAGTGTGTTTGATGTGCATTTGCAGGTATCTTAGATATTCTTAGGTCAAAAAAATCTGCGTTATGAGCCAGCTGTATCACTGTCTGAGCGGAGTCTGCGACGGAGCGAGTTTGAGAAGCCGGCTCATGCCTTTAGCAGATTTTCTTGGCCTTAGAATATCTTAGATGCCGAAACCGCACATCAAATACACTATTTTTCTGCGCGTCCCCTGTCAAGTCAAACAGATATTCGCAATTAAAGCAGGAGACTTACTTGATTCGGTAAAAAAACAGGGCCTGCACCCTGCAAGCCCTGCCAAAAATTCCTATTCAAGGAGGAATATACAATTTTTTTATTTCACAATAAAGGATTTTCTCTTACTAACAACATCAAAGATAACCGCTGCCAGCAGAACCAGACCTTTAACAACCTTCTGCAGGTTCTGGTCAATACCCATGATACTCATACCTAAGTTCAGAACACCCATCAGCAATGCACCAATGATAACCCCCGGAACTGTACCGGTTCCGCCATAAGCAGAAGCACCACCAATAAAACAAGCACCGATAGCATCCATCTCAAAGTTTGTACCTGCCTGAGGATTAGCAGAATTCAGACGGGCCATAGTAACCATACCTGCAATAGCAGCCAGAAGACCCATATTCAGATAAGCAAGGAAATAAACCTTATTTGTATTAATACCGGAAAGCTTTGTAGCCTTCTCATTACCGCCAACTGCATAGAAATAACGTCCTGTAGTTGTCTTGGAAGCAATATATGTATAGATTGCAATAATCACAGCTACCCAGATCAGAGAATTCGGAATACCTTTATACTGAGCCAGACGGAACATAAAAGCAATAACAACTGCACAAATCAGAATCATCTTAACTGCAACGCCACCAAAAGCATCTACACTGTACCCTTTCTTCACACGATCTGCACGATTCTTCAGAACAAGCAACACATATACAATACAGACAATAATACCAACTACAAAACAGATAAGATTAAATCCCTCTTTCCCAAATGGATCCGGAATATAATTGTTAAACAGTGCCAGGTAAGAATCAGGCATTGGTGCCAGTGTCTGTCCCTGTAAAACTACGTTTGAAAGACCACGGAACGCAAGCATACCAGCCAGAGTTACAATAAACGGTGGGATTCTTACATATGCAATCCAGAATCCCTGCCATGCACCGATGGCAATACCTGTAAGCAACATAACCAGCATTGTAAGATATGGGTTCATACTGTTGAGAACCATCATCTTACCGCCAACTGCTGCTACAAAACATACAACAGAACCAACAGAAAGGTCAATATTACCACCAGTCAGAATACAGAACAACATACCTGTTGCAAGGATAAATACATACGCATTCTGGGCTACAAGGTTATTCACATTCTGAGGAAGAAGCATAACCCCCTTTGTATTTACAGCAAACATGATGACTACCAGAACAAGAACAAGCACCATGGTATATTTCTTTAATATCTCTGAAAAACTAATCTTTTTTCCATCTTCTTTACGCTCCTTTTCCTGATTTTACGATCTTGGACATGATCAGTTCTGATGTGGCCTCTTCTTTGCCGACCTCACCTACGAACTTGCCCTCATTCATGATATAGATTCTATCTGACATTCCAAGTACTTCCGGAAGTTCAGAAGAAATCATGATAACAGATTTTCCTGCTGCTACCAGATCGTTAATAATACAGTAAATTTCGTATTTCGCACCTACGTCAATACCACGGGTAGGCTCATCAAGGATCAGAATATCCGGTTCTGTAAACATCCATTTTGCAAGAAGGACTTTCTGCTGGTTACCACCACTTAAGTTGCCTACATTCTGCTCGACAGACGGACATTTTGTTTTCAACTTCTTTCTGTAATCCTCTGCCACCGCATATTCTTTATCTGCGTCAATAACCTTTCCATTACTGACTCCCTTCATATTTGCAAGAGAAGTATTCATCTTAATGGATTTGGAAAGTATCAGACCATTTCCTTTTCTGTCCTCTGTAACATAAGCAAGCTTGTTATCGATTGCTTCCTGTACAGTATTCAGCTTCACTTCTTTTCCGTTCATGAATACCTGACCGGAAATCTTAGTTCCATAACTTTTTCCAAAAATACTCATTGCAAGCTCTGTACGTCCTGCACCCATAAGTCCGGAGATACCTACTACTTCTCCCTTATGCACCTTAAATGATACATTATCTACTACTTTTCGCTCTGAGTACAGCGGATGATAGACATTCCAGTTCTTAACTTCCATGGAAACATCCCCGATCTTTACATCCGGACGTTTCGGGAATCGATCTGTCATCTCACGACCTACCATACCCTGAATAATACGCTGCTCGGAAAAGTCATCTTTTTTCTATCCAGAGTCTCGATAGTAGAACCATCACGGATAACTGTAATCTTATCCGCAACATAAGAAATTTCATTTAATTTATGGGAAATGATAATAGATGTCATTCCCTGTTTTTTGAACTTCAGAAGCAATTCCAGCAGAGCCTGAGAATCATCCTCATTTAAAGATGCTGTCGGCTCGTCCAGGATCAGAAGCTTGGCATTTTTTGCCAGTGCCTTGGCGATTTCTACCAGCTGCTGTTTACCTACACCAATATCCTTGATTAAAGTTCTGGAGGATTCTTCAAGTCCTACTATTTTCAGATATTTATCTGCTTCTCCGTAGGTTTCATTCCAGTTAATAGATAATGAACTTCCTCTTTCATTACCCAGATACATATTTTTCACCGATCGTCATATATGGGATCAGCGCCAGTTCCTGGTGAATGATTACAATTCCTTTTTCTTCACTGTCTTTAATTGTATTAAATTTACAGATTTTCACCGTTATAAATAATATTACCATCGTATGTTCCATACGGATAAATACCACTTAATACATTCATCAGGGTAGATTTACCGGCTCCATTTTTCACCGACCAGAGCGTGGATCTCGCCCTCTTCCACCTGAAGATTAACGTTATCCAGTGCTTTTACACCTGGGAAAGTTTTGGTAATATTTTTCATTTCCAGAAGTATCTTAGCCAATTTTGTTTCCCTCCCTTTTATAAATCATGCCTGCGACGGGCAGCCCTATAGCAATCCCAGGAAATACTGAATTACATTATTTTCTGGGATTGCTATAGATTAACACAGGCGGGTGGTATTCCCGCCTGTATGATCAATTTTTATTACTTAATCTGATCTTCTGTATAGTATCCGGAATCGATCAGCATTTCTTGTAATTGTCAACCGTGACAACAACCGGATCGCAAAGGTATGTCGGGATAACACCTGTGCCATTATCATAGGATTCTGTATCATTAATTTCCGGTTCTTCACCTTTCATGATGGAATCAACCATTCCAACAACTGCTGTTGCAAGAGCACGTGTATCCTTGAATACGGACATAGCCTGTTTTCCTGCTACAAGGTTCTTAACATTTGGTGTATCACAGTCCTGACCTGTGATGATCGGATATTCTCCTGTGTAGGAAGCTGCAAGAGCATTTTCTACGCCAAGTGCTGTAGAGTCATTGGAGCAGAGAACTGCGTCAAGGTTGGAGCCATCTGAGTAGTTACCTGCAATAATTGTATCCATTCTGTCCTGAGCCTTTGCACTGTCCCAGTTAGCAGTTGCAACCTGCTCAAATTCTGTCTGTCCGGATTTAACTACCAGCTTACCTTCGTCAATATATTTCTGAAGTACATCCATTGCTCCGCCGAAGAAGAAGTTACAGTTATTGTCACCAGGATCACCTGTGAACAGCTCAATATTAAACGGTCCGTCCTGATTGTCGAGATCAAGTGCATCTACTAAATATTCGCCCTGTTTCTGACCTACCTTGTAATTATCAAATGTTGCATAATAAGTAACTGCATCTGAGTTCATAAGCAGACGGTCATAGGAAATAACCGGGATTCCTGCTTCTTTAGCCTGTTTCAGCGGCTCACCAAGACTGCTTCCGTCGATAGATGCCACAACCAGAAGATCACATCCGTTTGCAACCTGATTCTCAAGCTGTGAAACCTGTGTGCTTACATCGTTGGATGCATACTGAAGGTCTACTTCATAGCCGGCTGCTTCCAGCTCTTTCTTCATGTTCTCGCCATCCTGATTCCATCTCTGAAGATCTTTTGTAGGCATTGTAACACCGATCAGTTTCTTGTCATCCGCTTTAACAGCTACACCCGGGATAACTACCATTCCAGCTACCATTGATGCACAAAGAATTGCAGATACGACTTTCTTTCTCATTGTAAAAATCCTCCATTTCTTTTTACGTTTCTCACGTTTTCTTGATAACGTTACTATAGCACAGGGCAATCTGGACATGGTTGGCAAGAAACAAGACATTTTAAGAAAACAAAAAATGCCCTGCACAGGACAGGACATTTTTGTTGCAAGATAATGCTATATACTGATTTACTCTTACCTCTGCAAAAGCAGCCGGATAATCTCTGAATATTTTATTTAACTGTAATCCGCATTCAGATAAACTTCATCTCTGCGGTGGAAACCTCCTTCAATAATCACCTTATCTATATTCTCTTTTGTCACTGCAGTTGGTTCAAGAATGCAGGAAGGAATCTCATAAGTTCCGTCATTTACTGTTTCTGTCACATCTTCCAGCTCTGAAACTCCCTTTCCGCTGCCGATTTCCACTGCATATTTCGCTGCTTTTCTTGCCAGATCTTCAATTGGTTTAAAAGCAGTCATATACTGTGTTCCTTCTACTATTCTCTGACAGGCTGCAAGATCTCCATCCTGACCTACAACAACCACATTTCCAGCAAGCTGATTCTCTGCCAGTACCTGTACAACCTGACTGGCAATATCATCATTTCCGCACATAATCCCCTTAACATGAGGATATTTTTCCAGGGCTTCCTCCACATATCCAGCAGCCAGTTCTGCTGTCCAGCCATCACAGTTAGCTTCATAAACCACATGCAGATCTGTGTCTGCAAGCATATCATCAAACCCCTGTTTCACCATCTGGACATTATTATCTGAAGAGGATCCCTGTATCATAAAGATATCTCCTCCCTGAGGAAGTGCATTGACAAGTGCCTGTGCCATGATCTCACCCACCTTACGGTTATCAAAGGAAATGTACAGATCTGTATTGGCATTATTGATCATTCTGTCATAGGAAATAACCGGAATTCCCGCACTCTGTGCCTTCTGTATGGCATCTGAAAGTGCTCCACAGTCTCTTGCAATCACAACGATCACATCCACCTGCTTATTTATACAGTATTCAATCTGACTGATCTGCTCTTTGACATCTGCACCTGCATCCTGCACATTTACCTCTGCTCCCAGTTCTCTGGCAGTCGCCACAAATACATCTCTGTCGCGGATCCATCTTTCTATAACAAAAGAATCCACTGTAAGTCCGATCTGAACCTTATCCTCTTCCTTATTCTCTTCTGCTGTTTCTTCATTCTTATTCTGTTTTTGTTCTGAAGAGGAACCACATCCTGTCAGCAGTATCATCCCTGTACAAAATGCCAGTATTCCAAGCAGCAGCTTTCCGCAATTCTTTTTTGTCTTATATAATTTCATCAGCCTAACCTCTCTCTGAACTCACTAGGCGTAACTCCTTCATACTTCTTGAAAATCCTGCTGAAGTAATTGGGATCACTGTATCCTGACTGTGCACATATTTCCTTAATGGAAAGTCTGGAATCCTGCAGAAGTTCTCTGGCATTTTTCAGACGTATTTCTGTAAGATATTCAATAAAGTTCTTACCTGTTTAAAAAGTTTACTGAAATAATACGGACTGATATCTACCTCTCTTGAAACATCATCCAGAGAAATATCCCTTCGGAAATTTTCATTGATATATTCCTTTGCTCTGTCAATAATACTGCCAGCTTCTTTTTCCTTGGAATTCTCCAGTTTCGTACAGATTTCTCTCGTCTTATCCAGAAACCACTTCTTCAGATTTTCTATATCCGTACAGGACTGAAGCTCCCGGATATAGCTTCTCCTGCTGTTAACATTATATTTCAAAGTTCCTGCAAAGAATGCCCTGCGTTCCGCATTCATCACCATCTCCAGGATTTTAATCTCAATGTCTTCTCTTGTGACGGCCTGCTGACTGTGCATCCATTCAAAAAATCCCTCTGCGCAGTTCATCGCTCCCGCAGCATCCTTCTCAAGAATCCTCTTCTGATATCTGATTTCCAGGTCTCTTGGATATTCCCCGTCATATTTCTGTGCCGCCGGTACATCCTCGATATGCACTACATGACTGGTGCTCTCTCTCAGTGCGACCACCGCTTCCTTAAAAGATTCCTTCACGCTTCCAAGTTCTTTGACTCTTCCGATTCCACAGCGGAACATACTGTCGATCCGGTTTTCAAATTTATGTACCATATTTCTGGCTCTTGTGACAATCGCAACTCTGTCTTCGTAATCTTCTTTCGCATTTTCATAAGGAACAAGCAGTACGATCCTGTTTCCCATAATAGGACCTACAAGGCATTCAAAGAATCCCTGTGCGATTTCACGAAAAGTAGAATAAAATTTGTTTGCCTTTACACTTGCACCTACTGCATTACTGAGCACCCCATTTTCCATAGAATCTCCAAATTCTATGACCATCATATAACCGTATTTCTGACGGATATCAAGAAGCTGTGTATAATTATCCTGATAAGTAACAAAATCATCCTGCAGAAGAATATTATTGATATATCCACTCTCAATCATAGGTACCACTGTCTCCAGTTTCTCTCTGATCAGGAGATCATCGCTTCTCTTCTGCCGTATCTGATCTACCTTTGTCATCATCTTCGCGCAGGTTTCCAGAATTACTTTCTTATTTACAGGTTTTGTGAGAAATTCCTGAACTCCCAGGTTCACTGCTTCTTTTGCATAATTAAACTTATCATATGCAGTTATGATCACAAAAACTGCTGAACTGTTAAATTTCTGAATTTCCCTGATTGCCTGGATTCCGCTTATTCCCGGCATCTGGATATCCATAAAACAGATATCCGGCGGATATGCCTGTGCCATCTCCACCACAACTCTGCCTGACTTTGCACAGTGGATCTCACATTCATTTCCATATTCAGTTTCAATAATTTTCTTTAATGATTCCAGCATGATACCTTCATCATCTGCCAACAAAATTTCTATACATCTTCTCTCACTCCCATAATACTTCTCTTAGTTTTCATGCACAGGTATATAGATTACTGCTTCTGTGCCTTTTCCTTCACCTTTCACTGTTAATCTCCATAAGCCCTGATTCCTCATAATAAAGCTCCAGACGGCTGATCACATTATTCATACCGATTCCTGTAGAATCACCTTCTTCATTTCTGTGCTCTCTGTTTCCTGACAGAACACCCTCTATCTGTTCCTGCGTCATTCCCTTTCCGTTATCTTTCACGCTGATACGTATATAATCTGCATCTCCTGTAACTGTGAGATGTATTTTCCTTCCCATTCAATGTCACGTATTCCATGATTGACTGCATTTTCCACAATCGGCTGCAGGATCATACTTGGCATACGCACATTCTCCAGTGATTCATCCGACATCCTTGCTGAAATGGATATCTCCGGCGAACCGGACATTCAGAATATAAATATAGTTATCAACAGCCTCCAGTTCTTCTCCCAATGTGGCGTCTTCCTGTCCTTTTTTTACATTATAGCGAAAAAAATCCGCCATTTTCTCTACAAAAATCCCGGTCTGCTCTGCATCCTCCATCATTGCAAGCTGTGCTCCTGCATTCAGGGAATTAAACAGAAAGTGCGGATTGATCTGTGACTGAAGATATTTCAGCTGTGCTTCTTTCAGATGATTTTCCATAAGAAGCTCCCTCTCCATCATCTGCTGCTCTTTCTCCATACTTGCTTTCGTCCTTGCCATATACAGATCAAGATTCTCTACCATTGTATTAAACGCTCTGGTTACTGTTCCCAGTTCATCCTGTGCATCTGTATCGTGCATCTTTACATGGAAATTTCCCTGACCTACCAGTTGTGCTGTCTCTGCCATATTGGAAAGGGGAACAAACATATTTCTGGTGGCCTGGATGAGCAGAAGCATTCCACCGGCTACAATTATGATCATAATAACTGAATTGCTTATCTCCAAATATCTCATCACTGCACGAAGTACTGCATAAGTACTGGAGTTCTCCTGAAACATCAGGTTATTCAGTTCGTCAATAGATGACTGGATATATCTGTAAAGCTTTGTTGCATCATCATATTTACGCTTATACTGCTCAACGTTCCTTCCTCGTTTGGCAGCTACCGTTTCCGCAGTACAGTCCAGATATGTTTCCGACATTTTCCGGATATTCCGTTCCAGAAGCTTTACGGGATCATTGATATTATCTTCATTAAGTTTCTCAAGTTCATTTCTGTATTTTGCCTCATTCTGATAATAATCAAGAAGTGTCTGAGAACTCTTAACCTTAAGATACTTATACATATTATCCTGTACTTTCTCAAATACCTGTGAAAGTTCGGTAAGCTCTGCATTACTGGCATAAACATTATCCATCTTTTGCATGGAATTATTGATCCGCACATAAAAAAGCATATTCATGGCAAAAAGAAGGACTGCGATCATACCCACCTCTATAACGATTTTACTGACCAGTGAAAAATCTTTCCAGCGCAGCTGCTTCATCCGGACACCCCCTTCCTTCTCATTTCCCGTACTACATTCTTGTCCAGGAAATTAATATCTACATTATAATAGGAATTGGTCCTTCCATCCTTCTGATATGCTGTCAGAGCTTCTATACTGTATCTGCCAAGCTGCTCTGTATCCACATCACAGGTAACAGAGATTACTCCCTTTTCCACTGCTGTAAGAATATCTTCGGAACTGTAATATCCTATGATTGTAACCTTTCCTGCAAGATTAAAGTCCAGCACTGCCTGACGTGCACATTCTGTAGTCTCTTCATCCATACACACAAGAATATCCGGTACTTTATCTCTCTGCTGAAAAATATCTGTTACCGCTTCTTCTGTCTCAAAGGTTCCAGTTAAGCGAAGATTTTTTCCTGTTATCTGGATATTTTGCAAAGAGCCTGCCTTTGCCTGGGCTGCATTGCTGATCTGTGTATATATCTGGCTCTGGTTCATATCATCAATATTTCTTCAACAGAATAAGAATACTTTCCGTATCCTCAGTCACATATTCCGCTACCTTTTCGCCATAGACACTTCCAAGCTGATAATCACTGACACCCACGAAACTCTGACGCTTGCTGTGAACTGCATCTCCCATTACAGTAACAACCGGAATTCCTTTCTGAACAGCCTCATTTATCTTCTCTTCCAGGCCCTGTTCCCCACTGTACTGCAGGATAATCCCATCTGAATTTGAAGCAATACTCATATTCATATAATCAAGCTTACTGTAATCGCTCTCTCTTCCACTGCCTCTCAGTTCAAGAATTGCATCATTCTTCTGCGCCCATTCCTGTGCACAATCATAAACCGCTTGCCAGAAAGAAGAATTCGGACTGTCTACGATCATATCGTATTTATATCTACACATAACTTCATTCTTCTCTTTCAGACTACTCCCCCCGGACAGTCCCTCACAATAAGACTCTCCTATCATATAAAAAAGCACTAAAATTCCTGCCAGTGCAAAGAAAACCAGCAGTTTTGTCCGTTTCTTTTTCATCTCAATCTCCGTAAATTCTTTCTTCGATATTTTGCAGAATCTATTATACAATAAATCGGTATGAATTGCTTTCTTTTTTTCATATACTGTAATGATTACATCTGCCACCTGCTGTCTCTTTCATTCTGACACAGATATTCACACCCTGTGTTTCGGAGTCAGAGGGATATTTTTATGAGGAGTATCTTTGCATGAAGCGGACTTTAATATTTTTTGAAATATTATGCATGATTTTTTTCCTGCTCTTTTCTTCTGCTGACAAACGCACACAGTTCCTTACTTCACTGGCAGGTCCCGGTATGCTTTCCCTTGTAAAACAGGCATCTGCAAAAGCTACAGCTTTTGAGGATTTTTCAACTGACACCATTGCCGGGATTCCCGTTGAAGAACCTCCCACAATCGCACTGACCTTTGATGACGGTCCTAATGCCCGGTATACCCCCATGCTTCTGGATGGATTAAAAAAAGAAACATCAGGGCATCTTTCTTTCTGATAGGCGAGAACATTGAAGGAAACGAAGATATACTCCTGCAAATGCGAAAAGACGGACATCTTATCGGAAATCACACCTGGGATCATGTACAGCTTGACAAGATCCCGGCGGAGAAGGCCCGACTGGAAATTGAAAAAACAAATAACAGAATCTATGAAGCTTCCGGAATTTACCCTTCTTATGTGCGACCGCCTTTCGGCGCATGGATCAAGGATATGGAACTTTCTGTCACCATGCTTCCCGTATTCTGGGATGTAGACACCCTGGACTGGAAAAGCAAAAACATCGATTCTATCCTGTCTATCGCCCAGAAACAGGTGCATGACGGTTCTATCATCCTGATGCATGACGGCTATCAGACATCTGTGGATGCAGCCCTGAAAATCGCTGATCTTTTTACTGAAAAAGGCTATGTTTTTGTCACTGCAGACCAGCTCCTGCTCACATAAAAGATTTGCTTTTTCCTGCCTGATTCGTTATACTGTTATACAAAGCTTGTACAGATTTCTCTGTAGCAGGATTATCCGCAGAGTATGCTGTACATCATTATATACAAAAGGAGTAATTAAACGAATGGACAGACTATTTAACATGGACAACAAATTCTTCACCGTCATGGGACGCGTGGCTGATCTCATTATGCTTAATGTGGTCTTTCTGATCTGTTGTCTGCCAATCGTGACTATTGGTGCGTCACTGACTGCACTCCACTATGTCACACTGAAAATGGCACGTAACGAAGAATCTTATATTATCAGAAGCTTCTTCAAATCCTTTAAGCAGAACTTCAAACAGGCAACTGTCATCAATCTTATCATGCTTGCAGTTGCAGCTATCCTTTACATGGATCTGCGTATTGTAGGCAATATCGACGGAACAATGTCTCAGGTACTGTATATCGTTTTCTTTGCATTTGGTATCCTTTATATGATGGTATTTCTGTATATTTATCCGGTGCTTGCCAAATTCTACAACTCCATCAAAAACACCTTCCGCAATGCATTCCTGATGGCTATCCGTCATCTTCCATATACAGTCCTGATGGCAGTCATCACTCTGTTACCTGCAGGCGTGTTTTTTATCAAAAGTTTCCGCATACAGTCCATGGCCATCATGCTCCTGTGCATGTTTGGATTTGCACTGGAGGCATTTATCAACGGACATTTTCTGGTAAAGATTTTTGATAATTATATTCCGGCTGATGCAGATACCCAGGATACAGACCTTCAGAACGAAAACTCTGCTGAAACTTCATCAGCAGAAAATGATCACACAGTATGACCAAATGGGGAGAAAAACCATACCACTCTCTGGACTATATGCTGAGAGAGCGGTTTGGAGAAAAGGTTTATAAGGTCACGCTAAATGGCGGCATGTCCTGTCCCAACAGGGACGGTAAGATTGGAACCCGCGGCTGCATCTTCTGCAGCGCAGGAGGAAGCGGAGATTTCGCTGCAGATGCCGCACTTTCCATCACTGACCAAATAGAAAGCCAGATCAGTATCCTTTCACAGAAACGTCCGATTCATAAATATATTGCCTATTTCCAGGCGTACACAAATACCTACGCACCTGTGGAATATCTGGAGAAAATTTTTACAGAAGCAATCTCTCATCCAAAGATAGTTGCTCTTTCCATCGGCACCAGACCAGACTGCCTCAGTCCTGAGATCGTGACACTTTTGTCCCGGTTAAATAAACAGAAACCTGTCTGGATTGAACTTGGACTTCAGACGATCCATGAGTCCACTGCCAGGTATATCCGAAGGGGATATCCTCTCTGCGTTTTTGATGATGCCGTAAAACGCCTGCGAAAAGAAAATATCGAAGTAATCGTGCATACAATCCTCGGATTGCCCGGTGAAAACACAGCAGATATTCTGGAAACTATGGAATACCTCAACCATATGGATATTCAGGGAATCAAACTGCAGTTACTTCATGTGCTTCGCGGCACTGATCTGGCAGCAGATTACGAGAAAGGACTGTTTCAGACTTACGAACGGGATGAATACATCTCTCTCCTTATAAACTGTCTGGAACATCTCAGACCGGATATGGTTATACACCGCATCACAGGCGACGGCCCCAAAGATCTGCTGATCGCACCACTGTGGGCAAGCCGTAAACGTGAGGTATTAAATATGCTGCATCACAGGATGAAAGAAGAACAAAGCTACCAGGGAAGACTGTTTTCACACTAAAAGATTCTCTGCTACTCTATGCAAAGGAGGGATAAAATGGCAACACCATTCACAGTTTACAAATTAATCGTGTTATACATGCTTCAGAATACCGAAAATACCCTGACAAATTCGCAGATTTCAGAATTTATCCTGGACCGGGAATATACAAACTATTTCCATCTCCAGCAGGCAATCTCAGAACTGGTAGAGGCAGAACTGATCACCATGGACACCCGTTCCAATGTCTCCCATTACCGGATTACCGAAGATGGCATAAAGACTCTCTCCTTTTTCCAGAAAGATCTCTCTCCTGAGATCAAACAGGAAGTCAGAGAATACCTGAAATCTACCGGCTTCAAAGCCCAGGAGCGAATCGTCACTCCTGCTGATTATTACATCACCAAACAGGGAACCTATTCTGTAAGATGCCAGCTCATCGAAAAGGGCAACTCCCTCATCGACCTGAACATCGCAGCTCCTAACCTTGAGGCAGCACAGTCGATCTGTAAAAAATGGTCCACACATTACCAGGAAATATACGGAAAAATAATGGAGGAGCTTTTATAAAGCTCTTCCTTTTATTCCTAATCTTTACAAAAAAACAGGGATACGTTATACTAAAACAAATATACGTTCTATAGCACTCCTCGTAAATAATGTATATTGATTAAGAGACTTGCTATAATTTGTCAGAAATGCTTTATGTTACTATAAACACGAAATGAAATGTGACTGTTTTATCATCATATTCTATGGAGAAAAAACTATGGATTTATTTGAATACGCCAAATCAAAAACCCTGGACCAGGAATCCCCTCTGGCATCCAGACTACGCCCCGCAACTCTGGATGAAGTTGTAGGGCAGCAACACATCATCGGAAAAAACACCTTATTATACAGGGCTATCAAAGCTGACAAACTGACCTCCGTCATCTTCTACGGCCCTCCCGGAACCGGCAAGACCACCCTGGCAAAAGTAATCGCCAACACTACCAGTGCAGAATTCACCCAGATCAACGCCACTGTAGCAGGCAAAAAAGATATGGAAGCAGTTGTAAAAGAAGCCCAGCAAAACCTGGGTATGTACGGCAAAAAAACAATCCTCTTCATAGACGAGATCCACCGCTTCAACAAAGGCCAGCAGGACTATCTTCTCCCATTCGTAGAAGACGGAACCATCATCCTCATCGGTGCCACAACAGAGAATCCATACTTCGAAGTCAACGCTGCTTTAATCTCCCGTTCCATCATCTTCGAACTGAAATCCCTGGAGATCTCCGAAGTCAAAGAACTCATCCTTCGCGCAGTCAACGACAAAACAAAAGGAATGGGAAACTATAAAGCCCGGATAGATGAAGACGCCCTCGACTTCCTTGCAGACATGGCAGGCGGCGACGCCAGAAATGCCCTCAATGCCATCGAACTGGGCATCCTCACTACCCCCCGTAGCGAAGACGGTCTCATCCACATCACCCTGGATGTGGCATCTCAGTGCATCCAGAAACGCGTCGTCCGCTACGACAAAAACGGAGACAACCACTACGACATCATCTCCGCCTTCATCAAAAGCATGCGTGGCTCAGACCCTGACGCAGCAGTCTACTACCTTGCAAAAATGCTCTACGCCGGAGAAGACGTCAAATTCATAGCCCGAAGAATCATGATCCTCGCCTCCGAAGACATCGGAAACGCCGATCCACAGGCCCTCTGCGTAGCAGTCGCTGCCTCCCAGGCAGTCGAACGCGTCGGCATGCCCGAAGCTCAGATCATCCTCTCCCAGGCAGTCACCTACATGGCATGCGCCCCCAAAAGTAACTCCGCAGTCAACGCCATCTTCGCTGCCATGGACTCCGTCAAACGCACAAAAACCACAGTCCCGCCACACCTCCAGGACGCCCACTACGGCGGCCACGAAAAACTGGGCCACGGCATCGGCTACAAATACGCCCACGACTACCCAAACCACTACGTACACCAACAATACCTCCCCACCGAAATCCAGGGAGAACACTTCTACGAACTCTCAGAAATGGGCTACGAAAAAAAACTAAAAGAATACCAGAACAAAATCAAATCCCAGTCTTAATCCAAAAAAGGGCAGCCTCCAAAGAGAGACTGCCCTTTTCATCATTTAATTCCCATAACGTTCATCTGCGCCAAAATCGCATCCACACACTTCTCAAATCCAAGCTTTCCTGCATTCAGACACAGATCATAATTCGTCGCATCACTCCAGTCCCCACCGGCAAATTTACGATAATAATCCTGCTTTCTCTTATCATCCCTACGAAGAAACTTCTCAATCTCCTCATCACTGCCGCTGATCTTCTCTCTGGACTTCTCCACACGAAACTCCCAGGGTGCATGAACAAACACTCTCAAAGTATTCGGTCTGTCCTTAAACACATAATTCACACAACGCCCAACGATCACACAGGATTCCTTCTCTGCCAGATCCGTTGCAATCTTCGCCTGATAATTAAAAATATTCTCATCAGAAACAAACCCTTCTGATTCGGTGCGATCAGATCTCCTTTATATAACCCTGTCTTATTAAACAGAGATGCCTTCACACTGGAGCCTTCTTCCACCTGTCCAAAAAGCTTCACATCAATCCCGCTCTCATCAGAAGCCATCTGAATGATCTGCTTGTCATAGTAAAGAAACTCCCAGTTTCTCTGCCAACATCTTACCAACTGTACGTCCACCGCTTCCATACTGTCTCGCAATGGTAATTACAAAATTCTCCATAAAACCCCTCCTGTTTATTCTCCAAGATATGCCTTCTGTAACAGACTCATCATGAAGAAGATCACTTGCCTTACCTTCCAGTGTAATCCTTCCGGTCTCAAGGACATAAGCTCTGTCAGCAATAGAAAGAGCCTTCTTCGCATTCTGCTCAACCAGAAGAACCGTTGTTCCACTCTCACTTACCTCTTTAATGATATCAAAGATCTCATTTACAAAGATCGGTGAAAGGCCCATGGACGGCTCGTCCATCAGAATGATCTTCGGCTGGCTCATCAGCGCACGTCCCATGGCGAGCATCTGCTGCTCACCACCACTTAAGGTACCTGCAGTCTGATTCTGACGTTCCTTCAGACGCGGAAAACGTTTATATACTTTCTCAATGGTCGCATCAATCTCATTTTTATCAGATCTTGTAAAAGCACCCATCTTCAGATTCTGAAGAACAGTCATATTTGCAAACACACGTCTTCCTTCCGGAACATGTGCCATACCCATTGTTACGATCTTGTGAGGCGGAACCTTTGTGATATCCTGTCCGTCATAAATAATATGTCCTGATTTTGCCCGGAGAAGCCCTGTCACTGTATGCAGGGTAGTTGTTTTACCTGCACCGTTTGCACCGATCAGAGCAATAACTTCACCTTCATTTACAGAGAAAGAAACACCCTTCAATGCCTGAATCATTCCATAATAAACCTGTATGTCCTGTACTTCCAGTAATGCCATCTGTCTCTCCTCCTATTCTCCAAGATATGCCTTGATAACTTCCGGATCATGGAGCACATCTGAAGTCTTGCCCTGTCTCAGAACATGACCGAAGTTCAGTACAGTCAGCTCCTCACAGATACCTGAAACCAGCTTCATATCATGCTCGATCAGAAGAATGGTCATATCAAAGTTATCACGAACAAAACGGATGGTATCCATCAGTTCCTCAGTTTCATTGGGGTTCATACCTGCAGCCGGCTCATCCAGAAGAAGAAGCTTCGGCTTTGTTGCCAGTGCTCTGGCAATCTCCAGCTTTCTCTGTTTACCATAAGGAAGGTTTGATGCAAGGATATCTGCCTCTTTGTCCAGATCAAACACTTTAAGAAGCTTCATTGCTTCCTCATTCATAGTTTTCTCAACCTTAAAGTATTTCGGAGTATGTACAATACTTGTAAAAAGGCTGTATTTATCATGATTGTGAAGTCCTGCCTTTACATTGTCCAGCACACTCATCTGATGGAACAGACGGATATTCTGGAATGTTCTGGCGATTCCCGCCTTGTTGATATCAATGGTACTCTTTCCGGTGATATCCTGTCCGTCCAGATTGATGATTCCCTCGTCCGGCTTATACACACCTGTAAGAAGGTTAAAGATTGTAGTCTTACCGGCACCATTCGGACCGATCAGACCATAAAGCTGTCCTTTCTCGATGGAGACATGGAAATCATCCACTGCATGAAGACCGCCGAATGAAATATTTAAATGATTTACTTCCAGCAATGCCATAGCTTATGCCTCCTTTTTCTTAAATTTACTGAAAAGACGCTCTCTCATCTCGATTGCCTTAGGTGCCCAGTTAATCAGCATCATTACGATCAGCACGATTGCATAGAACAGCATACGGTAATCACTGAGTCCACGCAGAAGCTCAGGAAGAAGGTTCAGAATCACTGCCGCAATAATAGAACCACGCATATTTCCAATTCCACCGAGAACTACGAATACCAGGAACATGATAGACATGTTATAACCGAAGTTCTTCGGAAGTGCTGTTAAAGTTGCAAGATTATGAGCATAAAGCACACCGCCGATACCGGCTAATGCTGCTGAGATTGCAAATGCTTTCAGTTTATACTTTGTGATATCAATACCAATTGATTCCGCTGCAATACGGTTATCACGGATTGCCATGATCGCACGTCCGTCTCTGGAATTGATCAGGTTCAGAACTACGAATAAAGTAACCAGGATCAGAATCACACCTATAGTAAAGGTTGACTGTCTCGGTGTACCTGTGATACCCATGGCACCACTGATGATCATTTTTCCACCAGGCTCCATTCCAAGAGACATCTGGTCTTTCATGGAAAAATGGATTCCGTTGCTGTCAATTCCTACATAAAGCACATTGATGATATTCTTAATGATCTCACCAAATGCCAGTGTTACGATAGCAAGGTAGTCACCTTTCAGACGAAGTACAGGAATACCGATCAGGAATCCAAAGATACCTGCACATACAGCTCCGATGATCAGAGCAACGAAGAAACGAAGTCCTGCATTTGTAAATGTATCCATAGTTGCCTTTGTAAATGCTGCACTGGTGAAAGCACCGATACACATAAATCCGGCATGTCCAAGACTTAACTCACCCAGAATACCAACCGTCAGGTTCAGGGAAAGAGCCAGGATAATATATACACAAAGAGGCACCAGAAGACCCTGCATCAGGTTGGAAAGCAGATTCCCTGCTATCATTCCCTGTACGATCAGATATGCTGCAAGAACCATTCCGTATGTAATGAGATTGCTTTTTGTTGTTTTGTTTAATTTCTTCTTTTCCATGTCTGCCACCTCACACTTTCTCCTGAATGTTCTTACCAAGAATACCGGTAGGTTTCACAACCAGAACTACGATCAGAACACCGAATACAATGGCATCAGCCATCTGTGAAGAGATATAAGCTTTACCAAAAATCTCCAGGATACCCAGAACAACACCTCCGATAAAGGCTCCCGGGATAGATCCGATACCGCCAAATACAGCTGCAACGAATGCTTTGATACCAGGCATAGCACCTGTATATGGTGTCAAAGACGGGTATGCAGAGCAGAGAAGCACACCTGCGATTGCTGCAAGTCCGGAACCGATTGCAAAAGTAATGGAGATTGTTTTGTTTACGTTAATACCCATTAACTGGGCAGCGCCTTTATCCTCAGATACGGCAAGCATTGCCTGTCCTGTTTTTGTCTTGCTGATAAAGAGCATCAGACCTGCCATGATCAGGATACCACCGATAATGGTTACGATGGTTACACCAGTGATCACGATAGAACCACCTGCAAGTTTCAGGGATGGAAGACTGATCACGTTACTGAATGATTTGGTATCTGCTCCCCAGATCAGAAGGGCCACGTTCTGAAGCAGGTAGCTGACACCAATTGCTGTGATCAGAACAGCCAGAGGTGAAGCTGCATTACGCAGTGGTCGATACGCAACGCCTTCGATCACAACGCCCATGAGTGTACAGATGATAATGGACAGCAGGATGGCTAAAATCGGATTTAATCCCATGCCGCTGACTGCGACATAAACTACATAAGAGCCGACCATGATAACATCTCCATGAGCGAAGTTCAGCATTTTAGCGATTCCGTATACCATGGTATAACCAAGAGCGATGATCGCATATACACTTCCGAGGCTGATACCACTGATCAGATATGATATAAAACTACTCATAGAAGTCTTTCCTTTCTTATATTTAAATAATTTTATTGTGTGTAAAACTGGCAGATTTGCCTTTAGCGAAATCTGTCTTGTTTATTTTGCCAAAAGTAAATCTGTCATTAACGCATTAATGTAATAACGTATTAGGCAACAGGGCTGTCTGCATAATTCAGACAGCCCCGTTGGCATGCAACCATTGTCCACTCCAGGAACAATCGCATTTTATTTCTTATGAAATCTTTTCAGTTATTTCAATTTCATTATTCCATTGCTGCGTAAGCACCATCTTTGATTTCTACAGCTTTCGGAGCTTTGTTCGGCTCACCGTCTTCTGTCCATGTGATCTCGTCACCTGTAACACCTTCAAGTGTGATCTCGGTCATGCCTTTTTCAAGTGCTGCACAGATATCTGCAACATCCATGTCTGCTTTTACATCTTCTTTTTCTGCTGCTGCTTTGACTGCGTATACTGCATCATAAGCATCTGCTGCGAACTGGTTTGGTGTGTCTTTGTAAGCATCTTTGTATGCTTTTACAAAGTTCTGGGTTTTCTCATCTGTAGAATCTGCTGCAAATGGTGTAAGAAGCATCAGCCCCTCTGCAAGAGATGTATCAAAGTTTTCTACACCAAGGATACCGTCCATACCGTCGCATCCGAAGAATTTAGTTTCAAATCCCATGCTGTCTGCCTGTGCAAGGATCAGGGAAGCTTCTGTATAATAAATCGGAAGGAATACTAATTCAGCACCACCGTCTTTTGCTTTCTGAAGCTGTACGGAGAAGTCTTTATTGTTATCAGCAGTGAATGCTTCGGAAGATACGATTTCAATACCCTGATTAGCTGCTTCTGCTGTGAAGTTCTGTGTGATACCTGATGAATATACATCAGAGCTATCGTAGATAATAGCTACTTTTGTAGCAAGTTTATGCTCTCCAATGTACTGAGCTGCTGCAGTACCCTGGTTCGGGTCAGAGAAGCATACACGGAATACGTTCGGATTAGCAACACACTCTGTTGCAGATCCGGATGGAGTAAGCTGGAACATATTGTCTGCTGCTGTTTCATTTGCTACAGCTACACAAGGTGTGGAAGTAACTGTACCAACCAGGATGTTCATTCCCCAGTCTTTTAATGCGTTGTAAGCGTTCAGGGTTTTCTCAGCATCGTTTTCATCATCTTCAAATTTGAACTCTACCTGATATCCGTTGATTCCGCCGTCTTCGTTTACTTCATTGATTGCAAGCTCTGTTGCATTCTTTACAGCCTGTCCATAGATTGCTGCTGCTCCGGTTACAGGTCCGATTCCACCGATCTTAAATGTAGCATCGTCTGCAAATACAGATACAGGTGCAACTGTTGACATTACCATTGCTGCTGCCGCAGTAACACTGATGATTTTTTCAGGTTTTTCATAATAAATCCTCCTTATATTTTGTCAGTCCTTTCGTCCCTCTTACGGCTCATCAGATTAGCTTCCGTTACCATTCATTCCACCTGGTACATCATTTTTGATGTTCTAAATTCCGCAAGTTCATTTATTATGTAGAGGAACTGAAAAGTAACAAAAAGCCAACTGGGTTCCCAGCCGGCTTTGGCTTCCACTGACACTTTAATATGTTGCTGTCTTGAATTATATCACCATATATTTGACCATGCAAGAAAAACTTTATGGAAATTTAAGATTTTTCCGTCTTTCATGGACACTTGGCCGTACCGCGCACGCAATTTTATCCCATTCATCAAAAAATGCATTAAAAAAGGTACACACCGAAACAGTAACAATTTCTATGTGTACCTCAAAATCCTGATTTAATTTATCAAATCTTATGTCTCTCTAAAACCAACAATTATGCAATTGCTTTTTTAGCAATCTCAGCAAGTGCTGTAAATCCTTCTGCATCGTTTACTGCAAGTTCAGCAAGCATCTTTCTGTTGATGTCGATGTTTGCAACTTTCAGTCCGTGCATCAGTTTGCTGTAGGATAATCCGTTCATTCTTGCTGCTGCGTTGATACGAGCGATCCAGAGCTGTCTGAACTGACGTTTTTTCTGCTTTCTTCCTGCATAGGAGCTAGCAAGTGCTCTCATTACAGACTGTTTAGCAACTCTATACTGTTTGGAACGGGCTCCTCTGTAGCCTTTTGCCAGTTTTAATGTACGATTATGTTTTTTCTTTGCGTTTAATCCGCCTTTAATTCTTGCCATTTCTTAAATTTCCTCCTGTTTGTCTATCTTCAATGAATAAATGCTTCTTATAAATATGGTAATGCTTTCTTCATGCTCTTAACATTAGTAGCATCAACAACAGTAGATTTTCTCAGATTTCTTTTCTTTTCTGAGATTTCTTTGTTAAGATATGGCTCTTATAAGCTTTATTTCTTACTAATTTTCCTGTACCTGTTTTTTGAAACGCTTTGCTGCTGCTCTGCAAGTTTTAATTTTTGGCATTGTTAATTCCTCCTTAAACTGTATCTCTATTATATTTAACGTTTTCCGTTAAAAACATGGTCATGCTTCTGCCTTC
>ENA-OQOA01000294-OQOA01000294.1-human-gut-metagenome-genome-assembly--contig:-NODE-294-length-23864-cov-6.014155_pt1 | contig 23864 bp, 28 predicted proteins | sample MGYA00242633_ERZ504888 | MGnify/ENA primary metagenome ERZ504888 (study PRJEB26092, sample SAMD00036372) | human gut metagenome | host: Homo sapiens | study: EMG produced TPA metagenomics assembly of...
AAGCCCAGCGCGGCACTGGTTTCCAGCTCAAAGGGTCAGGGAGGCGTCGTTGAGCTGCAGTTTTTCCAGCGCGTCCTTCAAATCGGGGTACTTTGCGCCGTCGGCGGGGTAGATGCCGCAGAAGACCATGGGCTTGACCTGACGGTAGCCGGGCAGAGCCTCGGGGGTGGGGTTATTCGCCAGGGTGACGGTGTCGCCGACGCGGGTGTCCTGCACGGTCTTGATGCTGGCGGTCAGATAGCCGACCTCACCGGCCTGCAGCTGGTCGCAGGGGGTCAGGCTGGTAGCGCCCATGTGGCCCACTTCCACCAGCGTGAACTGTGCGCCGGTGGCCATCAGGCGGATGGTGTCGCCGGGCTTGACGGTACCTTCAAAGACGCGGATATAGACGATGACGCCCTTGTAGCTGTCGTAGATGCTGTCGAAGATGAGGGCCTTGAGGGGAGCGTCCGGGTCGCCGGTGGGGGCGGGGATGTCGCTGACCACACGCTCCAGCACCTGGTCGATGTTCAGGCCGGTCTTGGCCGAGACGCGGGGCGCGTCGAGGCAGGGCAGGCCGATGACGTCCTCCACTTCCTGCGCCACCTCGTCCGGGTGGGCGGAAGGCAGGTCGATCTTGTTCAGGATAGGCACCAGCTCGAGGTCATGTTCCAGCGCCATATAGGTATTGGCGAGGGTCTGGGCCTCCACACCCTGGGTGGCGTCCACCACGAGGATAGCGCCCTCGCAGGCGGCGAGGCTGCGGCTGACTTCGTAAGCGAAGTCCACATGGCCCGGGGTGTCGATGAGGTTGAACTCGTACACCTTGCCGTCCTTGGCGGTGTAGTTCATGGTGACGGCGCGGGCCTTGATGGTGATGCCGCGTTCCCGCTCGATGTCCATGTTGTCGAGGATCTGGTCCTCCATCGTCCGCTCGTCCACGCTCTTGGTCAGCTCGAGGATGCGGTCGGAGAGGGTGGATTTGCCGTGGTCGATGTGTGCGATGATGCAGAAGTTGCGGATGTTGTCTCTTGCCATGTAGTTCCTCCGAAATTTATAGGATCCAGTCCTCGACGGCTTTGATGCCGCCGTTTTCCAGGTAAACGCGGGGTACCCGGCGGGAAACGCCGCAGAGCACCTCGTAAGAAATGGTATCGGTCTTGTGGGCGATGGTCTCGGCGCTGTCGCTCACTTCGCCGCCCCACAGGATGGCTTCGTCCCCTTCCTGCACGTCAGGCAGAGCCGAGACATCCACCATGATCTGGTCCATGCAGACCCGGCCCAGAACGGGGCAGGGCATACCCTTTATCTCTACGATGCCCTTGCCGCAGCTCAAAAGGCGGGGTAGCCGTCGGCGTAACCGGCACAGAGGGTGGCGACCCTGGTGGGCTTTTCCGCGGTGAAGCGGCGTCCGTAACTGGCCGACTGGCCGGGCTGCATCTCCTTGACCATGCTGACGATGGTCTTGAGCTTCATCACCGGGCGGAAGATGCCGAAGCGGACTTCGTCGCTGGGGTCGAAGCCGTAGAGGATGATGCCGGGGCGTGCCATGCAGTGGGTGCGGGGCAGTCCGGCGGGCCAGTCGGGGTGGAGCATCACCCCGGCGGAGTTGTCGCAGTGGACGACGGCAGGCTCAAAACCGGCCTCGGCAAGGCCCTGATAGGCCCGGACGAAGAGCTCGTGCTGCTGGCTGGTATAAGCCACGCTGTCGGCGCTGCCTTCGTCGGCCACAGCAAAGTGCTGGAACAGGCCGGTCACGTCCAGACCCGGCAGGCGGCAGGCATCCAGCATCCCGGCCAGCGCCGCGTCAAAGTCGGTGCGGAGCGCAAAACCGATGCGGCCCATGCCGGTGTCGGCCTTGAGGTGGACTTTGACTTTTCCGCCGGCAGTGCAGGCGGCCTCGCTGAGGGCCTTGGCCTGGGGCAGGGAGTAGCAGGCGGCGGTGATGTCCTCCTGGATGAGGACGGGTACACGGCCCGGCTCCACATGGCCCAGAATGAGGATGGGCAGCGTCAGCCCGGCTTTGCGCAGCTGACGGGCTTCCGCCAGACAGCTCACAGCCAGCCATGCGGCCCCCTCTTCGGCAAAGACCTTGGCGCACTCTACAGCACCGTGGCCGTAGCTGTCGGCTTTGACGACAGCGCACAGGGGCATCTCCCCGGCCCGGGCCTTCACGGCGCGGAAATTGTGGCGCAGGGCGTCAAGGTCTATCTCGGCCCAGACGTGTTTTTCAAATGCGGGCATCTGCATGGGCTGTGTCCTCCTTTTTTGATGTACGGGCCGGGTGCAAAGGACGCCAGCCGTCGATGCCGCTCTCCTGCAGAGCGTGAAGGGTCTTCTGCCGGAAAGTCCGGTCGGTGCGGCACCGCTCCCGGACAAAGTTTTTCGTGTCCTCCCGGGTGGTCACGCCGTCGGCCGGGCAGCGGCTCTTGACGATGGGAAAGCCTTCTTCCTTCACCGCACAGCGCACCTCCTGCTCTGTGGCGAGCAGGAGAGGCCGGATGAGGGTCAGCCCCCGGTCGGACAGCTCTGTCACCGGCGAGAAGCAGCCGATGCGGCCCTCCCGCCAGAGGTTCATGTAAAACGTCTCGATGGCGTCGTCCAGATGATGTCCCAGCGCCACCTTGTTGCAGTCCAGCTCTTCGGCAGCGGCGTGGAGCGCGCCCCGGCGCATCTTGGCGCAGAGGGAGCAGGGATTCTTCTCGTTCCGGTAGTCGAAGACGATGGGGCCGATGAGGGTGCGGCGCACCTCATAAGGCACATCGTACCGCCGGAACAGCGCTTCCAGCGCGGAGTAATCCACCGGCTTGCCGCCAAACTGGGGGTCGAGGGTGACGGCCACGACTTCGAACGGAAAGCCGAGGTACTGCCGCAGCCGCGCGAGACCGATGGTCAGCGCTACGCTGTCCTTGCCGCCCGAAACGCCCACCAGAACCCGGTCGCCGGGGGCCAGCATCTCGTACTGCTGGACGGCTTTGCGCATCAGGCCGCAGAGCCGCTGCATCGCTTTCGTGTCGCTCATGACAGGCTCACGCTCTCCACGAGGTTGACAATGTCGCTGATGGAGGCCAGCTTGGTCAGACCGGAGACATAGATGACGTCGCCGTTGTCGTACTCGATGGTGGCCAGCACGGCGTAGTAAGCCTGAATATCACAGCGCACGGCAGTGACGGCGGCACCGTCGATGCTCAGATTGACTTTCCGGGGGCTGATGACGCCGTAAGCCTGCTTGAGCTCTTTTTCCGACTGGCCGATAAAGTCCTCATAGGTGTCTTTCGTGCCTCTCTGGAAGAGCACGACCTGATAGTTGGCGTCGTCACTGCTCTGGGCAGAGGCCAGTTCCAGCGCACGGCCAAGGGTGGCATCCTCGGTCATCTCGCACACCGGCCAGACGGCGGATTCGTAGTAGACGGAGATGCCGTTCTCGGCGGTGTAGCGGGTGTCGGGCGAAGCGGGGGTGCGGCGGTTGACCACGAGGGTCAGCACAAAATAGGCCAGTGCGCCCAGCAGGACGATGATGCCCATGGCCAGCAGCAGGCGGGAAGAGCGCTGCTGCGCGGTGTCGCGCTGGTGGATGTCTTTCGGCATGAAGGAATGTCCTCCTTATAAATGTAAGGCTCAGCCCCGGGGGTGGGGCTGCATCTTTATTAGTATAACATACTCGGGGCTGAAATTGTAGCGCTCTGCCGCAAAAACAGAAACGAAAATGCGATTTCAGAAAACGAGAGATTTCAAGAGAAAACAAGAGAAAACGAGAGATTCAAAAAACTGAGCCGAAAAAATCGAAAAATGATGTTGACAGGGACGTTCTTGTGATGTATACTGACACTCGCGCTCCAAAAGGCGCATTGAACCGTTGAAACACTTATCAGGAGGAAATAGATATGAGCACTACTCTCGTCAAGCCCGCTGAAGTCGAGCGCAAGTGGTATCTGCTCGACGCTGCCGGCAAGAGCCTGGGCCACGTCGCTGCTGAGGCTGCTGTTCTGCTGCGCGGCAAGCAGAAGGTCGATTATACCCCCAATGTTGATTGCGGCGACTTCGTCGTTGTCATCAACTGCGACAAGGCTGTTCTGACCGGCAAGAAGGCTGAGCAGAAGTTCCACATCACCCACAGCAAGTTCATCGGCGGCCTGAAGAAGGTCCAGTACAGCAAGCTGATGGCTGAGAACAGCGATCTGGCTATGACCTACGCTGTCAAGGGCATGATCCCTTCCAACACCATCGGTGCTAAGGCTCTGACCCGCCTGCACTGCTACCAGGGTGCCGAGCACGCTCACGCAGCTCAGAAGCCCGAGAAGATCGAGTTCTAAGAAGGAGGCAATCGAACATGTACGAAACCAAACCTTATTTCTACGGCACTGGTCGTCGTAAGGATTCCGTTGCCCGCGTGCGCGTCTACCAGGGCACTGGCAAGGTCACCATCAACGACCGTGACATCGACAACTACTTCGGTCTGGAGACCCTGAAGCTGATCGTCCGCTCTCCGCTGGTCCTGCTGGGCCTCGAGGGCAAGTATGACGTCGTCGTCCGCGTTTCCGGCGGCGGTGTTTCCGGTCAGGCTGGCGCTATCCGCCACGGCCTGAGCCGCGCCCTGCTGCAGCAGAGCGATGAGAACCGCACTGCTCTGAAGAAGGCTGGCTTCCTGACCCGCGATCCTCGTATGAAGGAGCGCAAGAAGTACGGTCTGAAGGCTGCACGTCGTGCTCCCCAGTTCAGCAAGCGCTGATTTTACCGTATTACGGCTTTTACGGCTCTGCTTCGGCAGAGCCGTTTTTGTTTAACAGAAGTTTCCCGGCGAACCGGGGAGCACGACTGCGCATATCCGGCGGTTGCCCCGGAGGGGCGAGCTGGATGCGCATTTCGAATAATTGCTCAAGCATCGCGTGGGCGGCGGAGCCGCCCCAGCGATGCTCCCCAGTTCAGCAAGTGCAACAGCGACGACCGCCGCCAGCGGCGGAAACAGGGAGGAGCTGTTGGGGCCGCGGCCAGCAGGATATGAGGCCCGCCCAAGGGCCGAAATAGACGCTGGGAGCCGCAACCCGGGGAAGTTGGCCGTACGATGCCGCTTCGGCAGAGCCGTTTTTGTTTAACAAAAATGAACTTTTGCCCAGACAGCTTGACTTTTCCCCCCATCGGCATATAATAAAGATAGCCAAAGGAAGCTGGCTGGAGAGCTCATATTGCTCACAAAAACCGAACCCCCTCGGAGAGGCCACTCCGAGGGGGTTCTTTTGGGCTTACTTGCCCTTACGGTAACTGTCAAGCCACTTGCAGATGTAGTACGAGACTACATTTGCTCCGACAGTTACGAGGAAGCTGTTGAACAGAGAACTCATGTTGCTCACCTCCTCCCTGTTGCCAGAGTAGAGAAGGGCAGCGAGATAAGTACAACACAGGATGAGGGTAGAAGCAAACTTTGTTGAGAGTGGTCGGAGAACAGAAAACTGAACTTCCTTCATCTCCCTCTTGACAAAAACTGCAAAAGAGACTATTATACTAAGCAGACAGACAATGGAGCCTGGGGTGTGTTTACCCTAGGCTTTTTTCTTTGGAATGTCTTGGGAAATGCATCGCTGCGGGCCGATAGAGGGGGTCCGCAGCGAAGAAAACTGGAATGTGGACCACGGCAGAAAGGTGTCTGCCGGGCCGCAAAAGAGAAAAAGGAGAAGGTATCATGAACGAGAATGTTGACGGTATGATGATTCGTCTGGTCGGCCTTGCACTGGCTGTCCTGATGATGGCTGGCATGACCATCTACACGGGCCTTTTCAAAAAGACATCCGACATGGACACCCACGCCGCCGTCATCAGCGTGCAGGACGGCCATGTGGCCGCAGAGGATGTTCAGTGGAACGCCTGAGATAAACTTTTCTTCAAACACAACACAGCGCCCCGGAGCAACTGGCTCCGGGGCGCTGTGTTCGTCTAAGCGTTTATCGTTTCTGCTGCTTCAGGCGGGTCATGAAGTCGTCGGCCTCGATGGCCTCAGGGGTGAAGCTGTTGTTGTTCCACCAGCTGGCGAGGGCGGCGGCAACGGTCAGGCCGCTGGAAATGAGCTGTTCCAGCTGGGCGCTCTCGATGGGCAGCATGGGCTTGCCCACGGCGCTGAGCACCTGATTGGTCAGGGCCAGCGCCAGCGCAGCGGTGCGGGCCAGGGTGGATGCGGAAATCTTGTGATGGGTCATAGTCAGTACCTCTCTTTCTGTTTCAAGATATGTGTTCGGTGTGGTTCAGGTCTCCTGCAGCACGACGGTGCCGGAGAAGATGAGGGTGGTGTCGTCGCCATAGTAGGCGCTGCCCTGGGCGATGTCGATGCAGTCGTTTACTGCGACCCAGGAGGGCTGGACAGAGGGCGGGTAGAAGTTGTTGGAGGCGGCGAAATAGAGCTGGTATTCGACGCCCTTTTCCAGCGCGATGCTGCCCATGTCCAGCACCACGTCGTTGTAGCCGCGGACAATGTCGGTGAACTTGTCTGCCAGGGCGGTCGTGGAACCGTATTTGCGCAGGACGGTGCGCATCGTGCCCGGCACATAGCCCTTGACACGGAATTCCAGCGAGCGGAGCAGCAGGCCCGCTTTCTTGGCCGTCAGCGGCATAAAGAACTCGTACTTGGCGGGATAAGTGTCCCACGCGGGGATGTCGCCGCTGTCGGTGTGGGCCGTCTCGATGCGGTAGACGGCGGGCGTCACCGTGACGGTGCAGCTGTCGCTCTTGCTGTCGGAGGTGGCAGTGACGACGGCAGAACCCTTCTTGAGGGCAGTGACGCGGCCCGCATCCACCGAGACGATGTCCGTCGGCGAAACGCTCCACAATACCGTCTGGTCGGTGGCATCCGGGGGCGCGATGGAGGCGCTGAGGTCGGCAGTGCTGCCCCGGCTCAGCTCCAGCGTGTGCTGGCTCAGAGTCACCTTCTCCACCGGGATGATGTCCGGGTCGGGCAGGGGAGTGGGCGGCGTGGTGTCCCACAGTTTTTTAAGGGCTTCGAGGTCATCGTTGGCGCTGCTGTCGGTGTAGCTGGCAGAACTCAGCAGCTTGAGCAGAAGAGCTTTTTCTTCGCTGCCCAGCCCGCTGAGGCTGTCGGTGCTGATGGTGTCGGCGGTCAGCGCGCCGGTGGAGGCATCGACCTTCACCACCCGCACCAGCTGGCCGACTTTCGGCGAGACAGGGCGGGGCAATGCCCAGACGTCCAGTGCGTTCAGCCGGACGGTACCGCCTTTGCCGTTGACGCTCAGCACAGCGCCCTCCGAGGGGGCATAGGCGGCGGCACGGTCAGCAGCGGCTTTGGCCTGCTCGGCATAGCCGGAAGCTAGGGTGGCGCTGGCGGCGGTCTGCTGGGCAGAAGAAGCGGCCTCGCTGGCGCTCTGTTTGGCGTTCGCCTCGCCGGAGGCGGCGCGTTTGGCGGCCTCTGCGGCGGCGTTGGCGCTGGCCATCACCCGGGCGATGAACTGCTCGTAGACCGAGGGGGTCAGCTCTTCGCCCGCGCCCTCGGTGGGGAGGATGCCGTGGACGTCGTACTGGCCGGGCCGGGTGTAGGCGATGTAGCCATTGCCGTTGGCAGCGGCCAGCATCCACTCACCGCTGGCCCAGCCGGTAAAACTCCGGCCCACGCTGACGCAGCCTGTTTCGTCCAGCGCCAGCGGCTCGGCCAGCGTGCCGTCCGTGTGCCGGATGTGGAGGGTGACGACACACCCCTTCCACTGCTCCGGCAGGCTGAATTCCAGCCGGTCCACACCCTCGGCTTTCTGTGCGCCCAGATGCAGCCGGTGGGGCTGGGCGAGGAATTCCGTGCCGCCGAAGTCCCGGGCTGTGATGTTGATCTGCATGGTAAAAACTCCTTTCGTTTGGTTTTGCGTTTGCATCTGGCCCGATTGTAGCGCAGAACGGCAGTGGGCGGAAGTACATACTTTTTTATTGAGAATTTGGCGGGTTAGGCATTTTGCCAAACGGACTTTTTCGGAGAGAAATGGACCCCTGATTTTCGCTTGAAAACAGTCCAAAAACAGTCCGTGATTTGTGTCGAAAATGAGCCTGTTATGGCCGGTTTGACGCCGCAAAGCGGGCTGGAGATACTGCAAAAAACACCCCGGAAATGCCAACTTAAATGTTAAAAATATATGAACAAGTATGACTTTATTTTTGCGAAAAAATCGGAGAGAAATCATTGAATTTCATGAAATCGAGAGTAAACTATGTACAGATTGCACAAAAAACTATGTGAAGGAATTGACGAGCGCCTGACCTTCGATTTGACAAAACGGCCTCAGTCTGCTAAAATAACGTCCGCTCAACACACGTTGCAGCGCATAAAATTCATCACGGTGAAGTGAAAAGCCGCTTTTGCGGCGCCCGCTGTGCGGGGCATTTACGCACAGTCTGACGGGCCTTGAGATACAGACCCGCTGTCCATTCCAAAATCTGAAAAGAGAGGAGTTGTCTCGTATCGCTTCCGTCAAATTTAAGAAAGCATTGCCCGGCTGCACCCGTGCAGCCTCATCCCGTGTGCTGGCGTTCTGCGTCATGGCTGCGTGTCTCGTGTTCACGCTGGCTGTGACCGCCGCGAATCTGCGGCTGACCTACGTCACAGACTCCCACGGTGCGCGGCAGGTGGTCCTCACTTCCGAGAGCGACCCTGCCCGCGTTATGAGCCTTTCCGGCATCGAGGCCGAGGAGGGAGACGAAGTCTATTACACTGCCTTTGCCGGCAGTCTGGCATCCCTGAACATCGAGCGCGCCTTCAGCGTCACCATTGAGGCTGACGGCCAGGAGTACCCCGTCAAGATGGTGGTGGGTACCGTCGCCGATGCTCTGGAACGTGCCGGCATCACGTTGGATGGGGACGACTACACCGAGCCCGCCTTCAGCGCGATGGTCACGGCTGGCAGCAAGATCGAAGTCCACCGCGTCGAGTATCAGGACAAGGTGGAGACGCAGGCTGTCCCCTACGACACGGAGTACGTCTACACCAGCCTCTACTTCCGCAACACCAACCGTGCCACCACCCTGCAGCATGGCTCTGAGGGCCAGCAGACCGTCACCACCCGGGAGCGCTGGGTGGACGGCGAGCTGGAAAACAGCGTCGTCACCGATGTGACCACCACCGTGGAGCCTACCGACCATGTGGTCAAGACCTATGGCGCCGGTGCGCCCGTCTCGCCCCTGACCGGCCCGGACGGCACCACCAACGCCCCCGCCAGCTACAGCAAGGTCCTTACCGGCAAGGCCACCGGCTATTATTCCAAGTCGGGCAAGGGCTCTTCCGGTCTGGGTCTGGGTTACGGCACCGTGGCCGTTGACCCCGATGTCATCCCCTACGGCACCCTGCTGTATATCACCTCCACCGACGGCAGCTTCGTCTATGGCTACGCGGTAGCCACCGACACCGGCATCGCCGTGCAGGATGGCCGCATCCTCGTGGACCTGTTCTATGAGACCTATGCGGAGTCTGTCATCAACGGCGCCATCAACGTCAACGTCTACGTCGTGGGCTGATGCGCCTTTGAAAAACTGAAGTAAAATAGTGGAAAAACATCCGCTCTGATTTTTTGCCAAATGTGCAAAATTCGGGGCGGATGTTTCTTTTTTGCCTTTATTCTGTTAAGTCTGCCGATATTTCTTGTCTAAAATTAGGGATATTGTATATATAAGAAAAATATCGACGAAAAGATTATGGTATATTCTACAAGAAAACCCTTGAAAAATCCGACGAAATTCTTTAATATAAGAGAGTAAAAGGCACGGGACTGCCCATGCGGCCTGTGCGGGGAGGAGCTGTTTATGAAACCGACTGAGGAAAAAACCCACAGCAATCCATCGGACCTTCCGGTGTATTTGTTCAAGCAGGGCAATAACTGTGAAGCGTACCGCTATTTTGGCGCACACATCGAGCAGCGGGCCGGGGAGACAGGCGTGGTGTTCCGCGTCTGGGCACCGCACGCGACGGCCATCAGCGTAGTAGGCGATTTCAATAGCTGGAAACCGGGCAGCCACCCGATGCGCAAGGTGGACAATGACTCCGTGTGGGAGCTGTTCATCCCGGGCATGAAGGAATACGACGTTTACAAATATTGCGTGACCACCCGGGCGGGCGACCTTGTCTACAAGGCTGACCCCTATGCGTTCCACGCAGAGACCCGCCCCTCGAACGGCAGCAAGGTCTACGATCTGAACGGCTTTGTCTGGCACGACGAGGCGTGGCAGAACGCCCAGAAGAAGGCCGATGTCATCAACGGCCCCATGAACATCTACGAGATGCACGCCGGCAGCTGGAAGCAGAAAGAGGGCGGCCTGCCCTACAATTACTCCGAGCTGGCTGACGAGCTCATCCCGTACATCACCGAGATGGGCTACACCCACGTGGAGCTGCTGCCCGTCATGGAGTACCCCTTCGATGGCAGCTGGGGCTATCAGGTGACGGGCTATTCGCCCCACCAGCCGCTACGGCACCCCGAAGGACCTGATGGCTTTCGTGGACAAGATGCATGAGGCGGGCATCGGCGTCATCATGGACTGGGTGCCGGCTCACTTCCCGAAAGACCAGTTCGGCCTGTACAACTTCGATGGCGAAGCCTGCTACGAGGACCCGAACCCCAAGCGCGGCGAGCACAAAGAGTGGGGTACCATGGTGTTCGACTTTGGCCGCAGCGAGGTGCAGAGCTTCCTGATCTCCAGCGCGCTCTACTGGCTGGAGCAGTACCACATCGACGGCCTGCGTGTGGACGCTGTGGCTTCCATGCTCTATCTGGACTACAACCGCAAGCAGGGCGAGTGGGAGCCCAACAAGAACGGCGGCAAGGAGAACCTTGAGGCCGTGGCATTCCTGCGCAAGCTCAACGATACGATTCTGGGCCGTCACCCCCACAAGTACATGATCGCAGAGGAGTCCACCGCGTGGCCGATGGTCACGAAACCCGCTTCCGACGGCGGTCTGGGCTTCAATTTCAAGTGGAACATGGGCTGGATGAACGACATGCTCAGCTACATGAAGACCGACCCGCTCTTCCGTTCGGGCAACCACAACAAGGTCACGTTCAGCTTCTTCTACGCCTTCAGCGAGAACTTCGTGCTGCCCATCAGCCACGACGAAGTCGTCCACGGCAAGGGCAGCCTCATCAACAAGATGCCCGGTGACTATGAGGCCAAGTTTGCAAACCTGCGCACCTTCTTTGGCTACATGATGGCTCACCCCGGCAAGAAGCTGCTGTTCATGGGTCAGGAGTTCGGCCAGTTCACCGAGTGGAACGAGACCAAGTCTCTGGACTGGATGCTGCTGGGCTACGACAAGCACACCGAGCTGCAGACCTACGTCAAGACCCTGAACAAGTTCTACAAGGACCATCCCGCCTTCTGGCAGATCGACTACAGCTGGGAGGGCTTCCAGTGGATCGTCCCCGACGACTCCCGTCAGAGCGTCGTGGCCTTCCTGCGCAAGGATGCAAACGGCAAGCAGATCCTCGTGGTCTGCAACTTCAACCCCGTCCTGCGCGAGGGCTACGCCCTGGGCGCACCGAACTCCGGCACCTACAAGGAGATCCTGAACAGCGACGACGAGGCGTTCGGCGGTGCCGGCACTGTCCACAACAAGGCTGTCCGCTCCAAGAAGAAGCCGCTCCACGGCTTCGAGCAGAGCATCACCATCACGCTGCCTCCCATGAGCGTGCTTTATTTCGAGGTGCCTGCAAAGCGCACCCGCAAGACCGCCGAGGAGAAGGCCGCGGAAAAGGCACCTGCAAAGCGCGGCCGCAAACCCAAGGCAGAAGCTGCACCTGCGGAGGAAAAAGCCCCCGCAAAGCGCGGCCGCAAGCCGAAGGCAGAAGCTGCATCTGCGGAAGAAAAGGCTCCTGCAAAACGGGGCCGTAAGCCCAAGGCAGAAAAGGCAGCGGAGCCGGCTGAAAAGCCCGCCCGCAAGCCCCGCGCCAAGAAGGCGGACAAGGCCGAAAAATAAGGCCGGGCCGAACCAACATTGTTGAACCATTTCCACCAAATATCAGGAAATGTTAAAGGGGAGAATAAAGCTATGGCAAAAGAAATCGTGGCAATGATCCTTGCCGGCGGACGTGGCTCGCGTTTGTACGCGCTGACACAGAAAACGGCAAAACCGGCGGTGTCCTTTGGCGGCAAATACCGTATCGTGGACTTCCCGCTGTCCAACTGCGTCAACTCCAACATCGATACCGTTGGCATCGCAACGCAGTATCAGCCCCAGAAGCTGAATGAGTACATCGGCAACGGCCAGCCCTGGGACCTGGACCGTCTGTACGGCGGCGTCCATACCCTGCCTCCTTATGAGCAGGCAAAGGGTACCGACTGGTACAAAGGCACTGCAAACGCCATCTACCAGAACATCAGCTTCATCGACAGCTATGACCCGGAGTACGTCATCATCCTGTCCGGCGACCAGATCTGCAAGCAGGATTACGCCGACTTCCTCCGCTTCCACAAGGAGAAGGGCGCAGAGTTCTCTGTGGCCGTCATGGAAGTTGACTGGAAGGAAGCTTCCCGTTTCGGCCTGATGGTCGCAGACGAGGACGACAGGATCACCGAATTCCAGGAGAAGCCCCCTGTGCCGAAGTCCAATCTGGCTTCCATGGGCATCTACATCTTCAACTGGGATATCCTCAAGAAGTATCTGGAAGAGGACGAGGCAGACCCCAACTCCAAGAACGACTTCGGCATGAACATCATCCCCGCGCTGCTGCGCGACGGCCGCAAGATGTATGCTTACCACTTCAACGGCTACTGGCGTGATGTGGGTACCATCGACAGCCTGTGGGAAGCCAACATGGAGGTCCTGGACCCTGAGAACTCCGGCATCGACATCTTCGACGAGAAGTGGAAGATCTACAGCCGCAACCCCGTGCTGCCCGCCCAGAAGATCGGCCCCCGCGCTGTGGTGCAGGATTCGCTGGTCACTGAGGGCTGCCAGATCTACGGCTGCGTCAAGCACTCTGTGCTGAGCGCAGGCATCGTCGTGGAAGAGGGCGCAACGGTCGAGGATGCCGTCCTGATGGATGGCGTCGTGGTCAAGGCAGGCGCAGTGGTCAAGCGCTGCATCCTCGCTGAGAACGTCGTGGTGGGCGCAGGCGCCAAGATCGGCGGCGACGGCCCCATCGCACATGTCGGCACCGGTCTGACCATCGGCGCAGGCGCTACCGTCAAAGAGGGCGCCAAAGTATTTGATTCCGTCAAGGAGGGCGAGGAAGTATGCTGAGCCAGAACAACAATGCGTTGGGCATCATTTTCCCCAACAGCTATGATAACACCGTGCCTGAGCTGGTGACCGAGCGCGCAATGGCCTCGATCCCCTTCGCAGGCCGTTACCGCATGGTGGACTTTGTCCTGTCCAGCATGGCCAACTGCGGCATCTCCAACGTGTCTGTCGTGGTGCGCAAGAACTACCACTCCCTGATGGACCATCTGGGCACCGGCCGCGAGTGGGATATGGCCCGCCGTCACGGCGGTCTGAACATCGTCCCTCCCTTTGCTGAGAAGGGCGTGCGCATCTACTCCGGCCGCGTCGAGGCTCTTGGCTCCATCCTGAGCTTCCTCGAGAACCAGAAGGAGCGCTATGTGGTCATGAGCGATGCCAACATCGCCATCAACTACGACTTCAACGCCCTGCTGGCTGCCCATCAGGCCAGCGGCGCAGACGTCACCGTGGCCTACCAGAAGACCGAGATCCCCGAGGGCCGCAAGAACGACAACTACACCCTGACCGTCGATGCCGATGGCCGTGTGACGGAGCTGCTGTTCAACGATTACCGCCCCGGCAAGCAGAACCTCGATCTGGACATCTATGTCATGGAGCGCCAGACCCTCATCAAGCTGGTCAAGGACGCTACCGCCCGCGGCCTCATCTACTTCGAGCGCGACATCCTGGCTCACAACGTCAACATCCTGAACATCCATGCGCTGGAGTACACCGGCTATGTGGCTCATGTCTGCGACATGAAGAGCTACTTCGACGAAAACCTGAAGCTCATTGATGAGAAGAATCTGAACGCCCTCTTCCCCAAGAAGAACCCCGTTTACACCAAGATCCGCGACGACAACCCCACCCGTTACGTCACCGGTTCCAGCGTCAGCAACTCTCTGCTGGCTGACGGCTGCGTCATCGAAGGCACCGTGGAGAACTGCGTGCTGTTCCGCGGCGTCAAGGTCAAGAAGGGTGCCGTCGTCAAGAACTGCGTCCTGATGCAGGACACCGTGGTGGAGCCTGGCGCTGAGCTGGACTGCGTCGTGACGGACAAGAATGTCCGCATCACCGCAGAGAAGAAGCTGAGCGGCACCAAGAGCTTCCCTGTTTACGTTCAGAAGAACCACATCGTCTGAACCGTTTGAGAATCTCCCATAGGGGCGGCTCCCTCCCCGGTAGCCCCTCTTAAAGAGGGGCGGGGGTACTGTGTGTACCCCCGCCCGCTCTTTTTGCCGCAGCGGGAGGAGATATGAATCCGTTTTATCAGGAAGGAGCGAATCTTATGAAGATCCTGTATGCTGCTTCGGAAGCAACCCCCTTTGCAAAATCCGGCGGTCTGGCCGATGTGGCCGGCTCCCTGCCCAAAGCGCTGGTCAAGGACGGCGTGGACGCCCGCGTCATCATGCCGCTGTATGGCGACCTGAAGTTCCGCGATAGGCTGGAATACGTTACCAACTACTCGGTCCCCGTGGGCTGGCGCAGCCAGTACTGCGGCCTGTTCAAGGCTGAGGTCGATGGTGTGACCTACTACTTCCTCGACAACGAGTATTACTTCAAGCGCCGCGGCCTCTACGGTTTCTACGACGACGGCGAGCGCTTCGCCTTCTTCTCCCGCGCAGTGCTGGAGACCCTGTTCTACATCGACTTCACCCCCGACATCATCAACTGCAACGACTGGCAGACCGCTCTGGTGCCGGTGTACCTGAACCTGTACTATCGTCATCTGGACAAGTTCAACCGCATCAAGACCATCTTCACCATCCACAACATTGCCTATCAGGGCAAGTACGGCACCGATATTCTGGAAGACACCTGCGGCATCGGCCGCCGCGACCAGCATATCGTGGAGTACGATGGCTGCGCCAACTTCATGAAGGGTGCCATCGAGACGGCAGACAAGATCACCACCGTCAGCCCCACCTATGCACAGGAGATCCTCGACCCGTGGTTCAGCTACGGTCTGGACGCTCTGCTGCGCGAGAAGCAGTACAAGCTCTGCGGCATCCTGAACGGTATCGACATGGAGGCCAACAACCCTGCCACCGACCCCCACATCGCCTTCAACTACGATGTCAACAACTTCGAAGAGGGCAAGGCAAAGTGCAAGGAGGCTCTGCAGGATAGGTTCGGCCTCAACAAGGACGGCAGCCCCGTCTTTGCAATGGTCAGCCGCATGGTCGGCATGAAGGGCTTCGATCTCGTCCAGAGCGTGGCCGACGGCCTCGTGGACCGCGGCATCGAGCTGGTCATCCTGGGCAGCGGCGAGAGCCAGTACGAGAACTTCTTCTCCGACCTGTGCGGCCGTCATCCGGGCCGCGTAGGCACTTACATCGGCTTCGAGCCTGCCCTGTCGCAGGAGATCTATGCCGGCGCAGATGCCTTCATCATGCCGTCCAAGAGCGAGCCCTGCGGTCTGGCCCAGATGGTCGCCTGCCGTTACGGCACGCCTCCCATCATCCGCGAGACCGGCGGTCTGCGCGACTCCATCCACGACTGCACCCTCGGCGAGGGCAACGGCTTCACCTTCGCGGGCTACAGCGCCCACGAGCTGTACGATGCCTGCTGCCGCGCACAGGACCGCTACTACAACAAGGAAGACTGGAACAACCTTATCAGGTACGACATGGAGTGCGACTTCAGCTGGGATGTCTCTGCCAAGAGCTATGAGGGCCTCTACAATGAGACCGCAAACCTCTGGTAAGCCGAAAAATTAAAATTCTTTTCACCCCGCCGGGTTCGGCCACACGAGCCCGGCGGGGCTTTTTGCGTGGGGGAACTCCCTCCGTCATCGCTGCGCGATGCCACCTCCCTCTAGGAGGGAGGCTTCAAGGCCCCCTCTCCGAGGGGGCTGGCTGCGAAGCAGACTGGGGGAGTTTGCCCGCCGGGGCTTTTTGTGCCTTTTCAGCAAAATCGTCCCAAAAGGAAATACTTTTTCTTTCTCAAACGGGGCAGAATGATAAATGACACGGAGAAGATGAGCGATTGAACCGAAAAACTTTTGGTTAGAAACGACGAACTTCTCTGCGTTTATAGAATTTTGCTAAAAAGCAGTGGAAAATTGATTGAATTTTACAGCCGTTTTGAGTATAATGGAGAGTAAAGAGCCTTTGTTCAAAGTTTAACGTGCGGATCGGGCAAAAAAGACAGAGCGGCCCGGAGCGCACGCAGAGGGAGGGGAGCCGGACCGTGAAGGGCTGGTACAAGGCACTGGAAGACCTGGTCTGGCTGACCCAGCTGGGGCTGAATATGCTGCTGCCGCTGGTGATATGTCTGGGCGGCTGCTGGTGGGCCGTCAGCCATTGGGGCTGGCCCATGTGGGTGTACCTGCCCGCTGTGCTGCTGGGGCTTGCCGCCGGGGCGCAGAACTTCTGGGTCTTCGTCAAAGAGCGGCTCGACCGCTCCAAAAAGGACAAGCCCCGCCGGACAGGCTTTAACTCGCATTTATGAGATAAGGGAGAGTTACACCTATGAAATTACAGCCGGAATCCAAAAAGGAGCTGCTCCGCATCGCGGGCGGCACGGCATTCTGCACCGCGATCATGTGGGTGCTTTTCGCGGCGCTGCATCTGGTGGGCTGGGTGAAGTTCGACTATACGGTCGTCCTCGGCAGCCTTGTGGGCGCAGCCGTCGCCATCGGCAACTTTGCGGGCATCTGCTTCGTGGTCCAAAAAATCATCGACGAGCCGGATGAGAAGCGCCGCAAGGCAACATTACAGCTTTCCTACAACAGCCGGATGCTGCTGCAGGCGCTGTGGGTGGTGGTGGCCGTCGCGGCCCCCTGCTTCCAGCCCTTTGCCAGTGTGCTGCCGCTGTTTTTCCCCCGTGTCACCATTTATTACCTGCAAATAACGGGCAAGTACAAACCGCTCACGCCGAAGGCAGAGCCGGTGGACGTCTCGGTGGAGGACGACCCCGAACCTGCCGACGCGCAGCAGTCCGCACCCGATGAAAAAGGGGGTGAAACGTAACAAATGGAACTGAACGGCGCAAAGATCCTGTATACCATCCATACCAATATCCCTGTGCTGGGCGATTTCAAGATCACCCAGACTCTTGTGAGCACATGGATCGTCATGGCGCTGCTCTCGGCTCTGGCCTTCTGGCTGGGGCGTGACCTCAAACTGGAAAACGTCTCCAAACGGCAGGCCGCCGCCGAGTTCATCGTGGAACGGCTGGACCAGTTCGTCCACGACAACATGGGCTGGCACTTCGATCAGTTCATCCCGCTGGTGGGCGCGATCTTCGCACTCAGTATCGGCTGCAACCTGATCAGTGTGGTGGGCCTGTGGAGCCCCACGGCAGACCTGAACACCGAGGCGGCCTGGGCCATCGTGGTGTTCATCATCATCATGTACTACAAGATAAAGACCAACGGCATCCTCGCCTATCTGAAGGGCCTGCTGGACCCCATCTTCCTGATGGCGCCCATCAACGTGCTGTCGGAGGTGTCCACCCCTGTCAGCATGGCCTTCCGTCACTTCGGCAACATCCTGTCCGGTACCGTTATCTCCACCCTGCTGTACTGGGCGCTGGCGAGCCTGAGCCACGTCATTTTTGGCTGGCTGCCCGGCTTCCTGAGCCAGCTCCAGCTGTTCCAGATCGGCATCCCGGCCTTCACGGGCCTCTATTTCGACTGGTTCGGCGGCTGCATTCAGGCGTTCATCTTCTGTACCCTGACCACCATCTTCATCAAACGTGCTGCCGGTGAGGAGTAAGCCTCCCGCCCCGGCATCCCCCAAAAACAAACATTTTCAGGAGGACACAAACTATGACTGACTTTCAATTCCTTGCTCGTGGTATCGCTCTGGCTGGCTGCGGCATCGGCGCAGGCTGCGCACTGATCGCAGGTATCGGCCCTGGTATCGGCGAAGGCAACGCTGCCGCTGCTGCCTGTGAGGCTGTCGGTCGTCAGCCCGAGTGCAAGAGCGACGTGACCAGCACCCTCATCCTCGGCGTCGCACTGTCTGAGACCACCGGTATCTACGGCTTCGTCACCGGCCTGCTGCTCATCTTCCTCGCACCCGGTATGTTCATGAACTACCTGCAGTAAGCGCTCCTTTCAGAGCTTGATTTCAAGAGAAAGGGGAGACGCTTATGCAACTTTATCAGGCATTGATCACGCTGGATGGCTGGACGTTTCTGGCCCAGATCTGCAACCTGATGATTCAGCTGGTGATCTTCAAAAAGCTGCTGCTGAACCCGGTCAAAAAAGTCATCGCCGAGCGCAAGGCCAAGGCGGACAGCCAGATCGCGGACGCCGAAAAACTGCGCACCGAGGCCGAGGCCATGAAGGCGGAGTACGAGCAGAATCTGCAGAATGCCCGCACCGAGGCCAACCAGATCGTGGCTGCCGCCCAGAAGACGGCTGCTGCCCGCAGCGAAGAGCTGCTGGGCGAGGCCCGCGCGCAGGCCGCTGCCCTCAAGCAGAAGGCCGAGGCCGACATTGCGCAGGAGCGCAAGAAGGCGGTCAACGAGGTCAAGGACGAGATCGGCGGTATGGCGATGGAGATCGCCTCCAAGGTGGTCGAGCGCGAGATCAAAGAGGCTGACCATCAGGACCTGATCGACGAATTTATCAAAAACGTGGGTGAAGCATCATGACCGAGACTGCAAGGATGTACGGCGGAAGCCTGTACGAACTGGCCGCGGAGGAAGGGCTGGACGAGCGCATTCTGGGCGAACTGGATGGCGTGACCGCTCTGCTGAACGGGGACGCCGAGTATCTGCATCTGCTCAGCATCCCCAGCATCCCCAAAAAAGAGCGCTGTGCGCTGTTGGACGAAGCCTTCCGCGGGCAGGTCCACCTCTATGTGCTCAACTTTATGAAGCTGCTGTGCGAAAAAGGCGCTCTGCGGGAGCTGCCGGGCTGCGCCCGGGCTTACCGCCTGCGCTACAATGAGGCTCACGGCATTCTGGAAGCGACTGCTGTTTCCGCTGTGCCTCTCACGGCAGAGCAGACCAGGCGCCTGCACGAAAAGCTGGAAAAAGTCACCGGCAGGCACATCGACCTCAAAACGAAGGTCGAGCCTGCTGTGCTGGGCGGCATCCGGCTGGACATCGAAGGCACCGAGCTGGACGGCACCGTCCGCAGCCGCCTCGCCGGCCTGCGCAGCAGCATCGCAGCAGCAACACTGTAACCAATACGAAGCCCTCCGGCCAACGCAAGGCCCGGCAGCTTTCAGAGCCGTAAGGCGATGAGATGCGGCAAGACCGGCCTGCCAAGGGCTCTCCCCACGGGAGAGCTGGCAAAGCCATCAGGCTTTGACTGAGAGGGCTATCCACCCGAAAGTTTACAAAGAATTGAGTGGTGAAGACACAACAATGCAACTGAAACCTGAAGAGATCTCCAAGATCATCCGTGCTCAGATCAAGCATTACGAAAATGTCATCGAGCAGAGCGAGGTCGGCACGGTCATTCTGGTGGGCGACGGCATCGCCCGCGCCAGCGGTCTGGAAAAGTGCATGGCAGGCGAGCTGCTCCAGTTTGAGAACGGCGAATACGGCATGGCCCAGAACCTCGAGGAGAACACTGTCTCCATCGTTCTGCTGGGCTCCGACGTCGGAATCAAAGAGGGCAGCACCGTCAAGCGCACCGGCAAGGTCGTGTCCGTCCCTGTGGGCGAGGCACTGATCGGCCGTGTCGTCAACGCACTGGGCCAGCCCATCGACGGCGCAGGCCCCATCGAGACGACGGAGTTCCGCCCCATCGAGAGCCCTGCTCCCGGCATCATCGAGCGCCAGCCCGTCAAGGAGCCGCTGCAGACCGGCATCAAGGCCATCGACTCCATGATCCCCATCGGCCGCGGCCAGCGTGAGCTGATCATCGGCGACCGCCAGACCGGCAAGACCACCATCGCGTCCGATACCATCATCAACCAGAAGGGCAAGGACGTCATCTGCATCTACGTCGCCATCGGCCAGAAGCGCTCTACCGTGGCAAACCTTGTGCAGAGCCTCACCGAGGCCGGTGCCATGAGCTACACCATCGTGGTGTCGGCAACGGCATCCGAGCTGTCGCCCCTGCAGTATATCGCACCCTACTCCGGCTGTGCCATGGGCGAATACTTCATGCACAAGGGCAAGCACGTCCTGATCATCTACGACGACCTGTCCAAGCACGCTGTCGCTTACCGCGCCCTGTCGCTGCTGATCCGCCGTCCTCCGGGACGTGAGGCTTACCCCGGCGACGTCTTCTATCTGCACTCCCGTCTGCTGGAACGCGCGGCCAAGCTCTCCGACGAGCTGGGCGGCGGTAGCCTGACGGCACTGCCCATCATCGAGACGCAGGCGGGCGATGTGTCCGCCTACATCCCCACGAACGTCATCTCCATCACCGACGGCCAGATCTTCCTTGAGACGGAGCTGTTCCACTCGGGCGTCATGCCGGCCGTCAACCCCGGCATCTCGGTCTCCCGTGTCGGCGGCAACGCCCAGATCAAGGCCATGAAGAAGGTCGCCGGTACGTTGAAGCTGATCTATTCTCAGTACCGTGAGCTGCAGTCCTTTGCACAGTTCGGCTCCGACCTGGACGCCGACACCAAGGCTCGTCTGGCACAGGGCGAGCGCATCGTCGAGGTGCTCAAGCAGAACCGCTCCGCTCCCGTTGCGGTCGAAAAGCAGGTGGCCATCCTCTACGCGACCATCCACGACTACCTCGTGAACATCAAGGTGCCTGCCGTGGCCGAGTACGAGAAGGGCCTGTACGAGTATCTCGATACCGACGCAGCCGGTGCCTCCGTGATGGAGACCATCCGCACCACCGGCAAGCTGGAAAAGGACGCCGAGGAAGCTCTGAAGGGTGTGCTGTCCGCTTACACCGAGAACTTTATCAAGGCACACTGACAGGAAGGAGGCGTAACGCATGGCAGGTTCCATGAAGGACATCAAGCTGCGCATCAAAAGCGTAGAGAGTACCATGCAGATCACCAAGGCTATGGAGCTGGTGGCTTCCTCCAAAATGCGCCGTGCCAAGGAGCGGGTGGAGCACAGCGCCCCTACTTTGAGACGCTGTACGAATCGCTGACCAAGATCGCGCGGCAGACCCCCGCGCCCGCAATCCCTATCTGCGCCGGGACGACATCAAGCGGACCCTGCTGGTGGTCATCGCGGGCGACCGAGGCCTGGCCGGCGGCTATAACGCCAATGTGTTCAAGCAGGCCGACGCCGCCGAAGGCCCCGTCACCGTGCTGCCCATCGGCAAGCGCTCCGCAGAGTATTTCGCCCACCACGGGGCCGGCCTCTTTACCCCCGAGGTGCTGATGGCGGCGGATGTGTCGGTGAGCGAGTGCTTCACCCTGTCCCACCAGATAACGGAAGGCTTCCTCAAGGGCGAGTACGACGCGGTGAAGCTCTGCTACACCCGCTTTGACTCCATGATGACCCAGACGGCCACCACCCTCGAGGTGCTGCCCCTGACCATCGAGCCCACCGAGGCCCAGAAGGCCGAGGCCCGCCGGAGCCAGATCCTGTACAAACCCAGCTGCGAGGAAGTGTTCGGCGCTATCATCCCCGAGTATGTGGCGGGTGTCCTCTACGGCGCCGTGTGCGAGAGCGTGGCCAGTGAGCTGGCCGCCCGCCGCACCGCCATGGATGCCGCCACCAAGAATGCCGGCGAGATGATAGAGCATCTGAATCTGTATTACAACCGCGCCCGTCAGGCCGCCATCACGCAGGAGATCACCGAGATCGTGGCTGGTGCGGAAAATTAAAAAATGAACCAACCTCTCAGTCTCGCTATCGCTCGACAGCTCCCCTAATAGGGGAGCATCTGGCGAAGAGATGAAGCTTTGCGGAATGCCAAGGCCTCCCCTCGGTAGGGGAGGTGGCATCGCGCAGCGATGACGGAGAGGTTTAAGAGAAGGAGTTGTAGCCTATGTCCGAAAAACACATCGGCAAGGTGATCCAAGTCATCGGCCCGGTGCTGGACATCCAGTTCAAGGATGGAGAGCTGCCGGATCTGCTCAACGCCATCGAGATCGACAACCACGGCCAGAAGCTGGTGGTCGAGGTGGCGCAGCTGACCGGTGACAACGTCGCCCGCTGCATCGCCATGAGCAGCACCGACGGCCTGGTGCGCGGCACCGAGGCCGTGGACACCGGCGAGTCCATCAAGGTCCCCGTCGGCGACCAGTGTCTGGGCCGCGTGTTCAACCTGCTGGGAGAGCCGGTGGACAATAAGCCCGCCCCACCCCGGAGGCTTACTGGCCCATCCACCGCCCCGCTCCCAGCTATGAGGAGCAGCAGTCCACCACCGAAATTCTGGAGACCGGCATCAAGGTCGTTGACCTCATCTGCCCCTACGCCAAGGGCGGCAAGATCGGCCTGTTCGGCGGCGCCGGTGTCGGCAAGACCGTCCTGATCCAGGAGCTGATCTACAACATCGCCACCGAGCACAACGGCTACTCGGTGTTCACCGGTGTCGGCGAGCGCACCCGTGAGGGCAACGACCTTTACGGTGAAATGACCGAGAGCGGCGTCATCAACAAGACGGCGCTGGTCTACGGCCAGATGAACGAGCCCCCAGGAGCTCGTATGCGCGTGGCACTGTCCGGCCTGACCATGGCGGAGTATTTCCGCGACGTCAAGAACCAGGACGTGCTGCTCTTCATCGACAACATCTTCCGCTTCACCCAGGCAGGCTCTGAGGTGTCGGCTCTGCTGGGCCGTATGCCCTCCGCCGTCGGCTACCAGCCTACGCTGGCTACCGAGATGGGCGCTCTGCAGGAGCGCATCACCTCTACCCGCAAGGGCTCCATCACCTCGGTGCAGGCTGTCTACGTCCCCGCCGACGACCTGACCGACCCGGCCCCTGCAACGACATTCACCCATCCTGGACGCTACCACGGTCCTGAGCCGTGACATCGCCTCTCAGGGCATCTACCCCGCTGTGGACCCGCTGGACTCCACCAGCCGTATCCTCAGCCCGGAGGTCGTGGGTCAGGAGCATTATGAGATCGCCCGTGCCGTCCAGAAGGTGCTGCAGCGCTACAAGGAGCTGCAGGACATCATCGCCATCATGGGCATGGACGAGCTGAGCGAGGATGACAAGCGCACGGTCAGCCGCGCCCGCAAGGTGCAGCGCTTCCTGAGCCAGAGCTTCCACGTTGCAGAGCAGTTCACCGGTATGCCCGGCCAGTACGTCCCGCTGAAAGAGACGCTGCGCGGCTTCCGCATGATCCTGAACGGCGAGTGCGACGACCTGCCCGAGAGCGCCTTCCTGTTCGCAGGCACCATCGACGATGTGTTCGCTAAGGCGAAGAAGGGGTAAACCATGACGACCTTTCATCTGACGGTGGTCACACCGGACGGCTGCGCCTTTGAGGGACAGGCCGAGCGTGTGGTCTGCCGCGCCATCGACGGTGACCTTGCCATTCTGGCCAAGCACGGCGACTACTGCACCGCGCTGGGCATGGGCGAGGCCCACATCGTTGATGCCGAGGGCAGCCGCCGCCGTGCCGCCTGCATGGGCGGGATGCTCACCGTGCTGGACGGTGAGGTGCGTCTGGTAGCCACCACATGGGAGTGGGCTGAGCAGATCGACCACACCCGCGCCGAGGCCGCAAAAAAGCGCGCCGAAGAGCTCCTGGCCCGCAAAGACCTCGACCGCCGCGAGTACGAGATGGCACAGGCCCGCCTCAAGCGCGCACTGGTGCGCACTTCCATCAAGGCGTAACAGCTGAAAAAAAAAAGC
>ENA-OQOA01000298-OQOA01000298.1-human-gut-metagenome-genome-assembly--contig:-NODE-298-length-23634-cov-2.639639_pt1 | contig 23634 bp, 23 predicted proteins | sample MGYA00242633_ERZ504888 | MGnify/ENA primary metagenome ERZ504888 (study PRJEB26092, sample SAMD00036372) | human gut metagenome | host: Homo sapiens | study: EMG produced TPA metagenomics assembly of...
ATCATCCGAAAGCATGGATATAGAAGATATGACTTCTGGCGGGCATTCGCGGATAATTCCTCCTTTATTTGTACTATTAAAGCTACATAACAAAAGGATACACGTACATATAGCAATAAAATACTTCATAATTACTATTGCAAACATAATGATAAAAATGGGAATACGGAACGTAAACGAATAGATTTTATAAATTATTTCATCTTTAATTTTTGCGAAAATAGGAATAAGACAAAACAGGCTGTATCGACGAATTTTCGATACAGCCTGTTTTGTCTTATTGATAACTTTCTGATATTAGAAATATAAGTAACGGTCGTCTTTTACATCAGCTTTCTTATACAGGTCATTGATGAAACTGCTAGCATAACGCCCTGCCATATTGGACAAGTTGTTTTCTTCATTCTTGGCATCAAATTCTTCTGCACTCTTTTCTTTGTTGTAAACCTGAATCATGTAAACACCTGCATTACCTTTGATAGGACCAGTTAACTTATTTATTTCAGCTTTACTTGCATAAGCACCTAAAGCTGGTTCGCTAGCGCGAGTTACTGAAACATATGCCGGAGCAGAAAAAGTTATATGTTTTACAGAATCGCTAACTGCATTTGCCATACTTTTTACTTGGTCAATGCTGCTTGCACTTTTCATTTCAGCTATCAGTTTTTCAGCTTTTTTATCTTTGATGATTTCTGCTTTCAGCATGTCGGCAACAAGATTAATATTACGATATCCGGCAGGATTAATCTTTTCAAGAGCAACTACCATCAAGTGATCGTTTTCACCACATTCATACAATGGGGACACTTCACCTTCCTTGGCTGCAAAAATCCATTTCAACGCTTCACGAGTTCCTTTTACACCACCCACACGGTGTTCTGCGCTACGGAAATCAGCACGTTCTAACAAGCGATATCCGCTTTCTTCTGCATTGGCAATAATTTTATCCATTGTAGTGTTCTGTGCTACGAATTGACTGAAATCATTGTATGCTTTGTTGTATGTTTCTTTGCTAAATTCAACCGGACGTTTAATCACTGCAACTTTATATTTATCTTTCATAGCTTTTTTGTCCAATACTTGAAGAATAACGTTAGCTTGTCCGATCTGAAGATTGGTTAATTCTTTGACATTAGAGTTTATCAATGTGTTAATGTATTTAGCATTGTCTGCATCTAATGCAGCACCTTCATAGTTGCGTGCAGTCAACCAAGTCGCTTCACCTGTCTGACCATATTTTTTTGCAATATCAGTAAAGTCTGCTCCACCTTTCAGTGCATTAAAAATACTATCGGCTAAAGTTGCGGTTTTAGCAGCATCTTCGGCATATACCTGAATTTGACGATATTGAATTGAGTCGGGAGCTGTCTGTTTGGCAATAATTTTAAAAGCATTATATGAATCATCTGCTTGGTTATAGTAAGGACCATATACTTCGTTGATAGTTACAGAGTCCAAACGAGCAACTACATCATTAGGATATACAGTCTTGTTGATTGCAATTTCAGAAAAAGGAACTACAGAACCGGTGGAACGGATGAATGTGTTCATGTCTGCAGCAGTACCTAGCTGGGTAGCGTATTCGGTTACTTCGTTTAATACCTCTTTGCGATCTTCGTCAGATGGAGTAACCAATACATCAATATATTTGATGTTACGAGTTTCAACTGGCTGTTCAAAAGAACCTTTTTTCTTGTTATACAGATCTTTGATTTCACTATTTGAAACTGTAATAGTTGAATCGCTGATAGAAGAATAGGGAATTGCAGCTAATAAAACGTCTGATTGTTCAGTACGTGATATAAAAGCATCTTCAGCTGCAACCGGATTTGAAATCAATGATTTTGCAATCAGGTTCTGATATTTTTCAGCTAAAGTGGATTGTATCAAAGTCTTTTTCAATAAAATTCCAAAAAGCTCCCATCTTTTGATAGTATTCTACATATTGTGCAGGCATTTTGCTTGCGTCCAGATGAGCGTAATCCACTAGGAATTTTTTCAGCATATCTTTGTCGAAAACACCGGTTTGCGGATTGCGGAACGGGGTTTGCATCAACAATGGGTTAGTACCTTCCTCGATGATTGCTTGGACTTCAGCTTTGCTGACGGTCAACCCCAATTTTGCAGCTTCCGCTGCGATTAATTGGTTATTTACGTAAGATTGCCATACTTGGTCTTTCACTTGAGTCAGTTGGTCGTCATTTAATGCAGAAACACCTTGTGTCAATTTTATGACTTCTGTGTATTCATCTACCATTTTTTGATACTCTTGTGCTGTAAGTGTTTTTCCATTTACTTCACCTACGTCTTGTTTACCCCTGATGTGGTTGGAGAACCTTCCATGCGTCTCCGGCAATGAATGCGAAGAGGGCAAGTCCGATTACAACGACCAACAGAGGGCCTTTACTTCTGATTGTTTGTAATGTTGCCATTTAATTTTACTATTTTTGTTTATTGTTTTTTTATACTTCATAGATTTAGCGCACGAAGATACAAAAAATGCAGCTTACAAGCTATTTTATTGTGAAAAAAATCTGTTATTCGATTACTTTCAACTTTACTAATTCAATTCTTGTTGCTGTTACTTTAATTATTTTGAAATGGAATTTATCGAAAATGATCTCTTCATGTATTTTGGGGAAACTTTGGTATTGGTGCAGGATGAGTCCACCGATAGTTTGGTAATCATCATTTTCCGGTAGGTCAAGTGAGAACAATTCATTGGCTTTTTCTATTTCCAGACGTCCGGAAAGGATGTATTCATTGTCACCGACGGATTTGGCAATGTAAGAAGTTGTATCATGCTCATCTTCTATTTCGCCGAAAATTTCCTCCACTAAATCTTCTAGCGCCACGATGCCGGATGTACCTCCGAATTCATCGACTACTACAGCTAAGGATTTCTTTTGTTGCATAAATAATTTCATCAGCTTATGCGCTCCCATCGTTTCAGGAGCAATAGGCAATTGGCGGACACTCTTAGTCCAGTCTGTCTGTTCACGAAACATTTCAGAGGAATGTATATAACCTATAATATTGTCAATGTTTTCTTTATAGACAATAATTTTACTTATTCCGCTTTCAATGAAGCGGGCTTTTAATTCTTCTATGGGAGTTCCATATTCGATAGCAACAATTTCGGTTCTAGGTACCATACAATCCTTAATTCTAATATTCGAAAAATCTAGTGCATTTTGGAATATCTTGACTTCGGTGTCTATGTCTTGTTCATTTTGAGCATCTTGTATACTACTTTGAATAAAGTAATCTAGGTCGACTTTAGTAAAAGCTTTTTCATTAGCTTCTTTATTTGTTTTAATGCCTACAATGTAAAGTAATATATTGGATATTCCCGAAGCAAACTTGCTGATGGGATAGAGTAAGACATAGCAAATGTAAGTGGGAACTGCAAAAATATTCAGAGTGAAATTGGGGTTAATCTTAAATAAGGTTTTAGGTAGGAATTCTCCTGTGACCAAAATGATTAATGTGGAAAATAATTGTTTGGATTAGTACTAATAAAAAAGTGGTTGTCTATCAATCCTGACAACAAGTTTTGTTCAATGACTTGTGCCATCAATATACCGTAAATAACTAAAGCGATGTTGTTTCCTACCAACATGGTAGAGATAAAATTGTTCGGATTATGAAAGAAGATGGAAAGTATACGTGAATTTATGCTTTGGTTGTTACGATCCATTTACAAAACGTAATTTATTGGATGAAAACAAAGGCTATTTCCATTCCGGAAAAAAGCGGAAAAAGCCATTGTAATAAGAATCTGTATAATAATACCCATAATAGTGAGTGAATTAGCGTATCGAATCAGTTCTAGTGCTATTTGCAACAGCTTTTGTACTGTCTGCTGGTGCTGTATCTTCTACAGTGAAAATACCTGTGTTATTATAAATTTGATATTCTGTCATTTGCTGGTTAGATTCAAATCCATAACCGGTAATGATTTTATCTTCTTGTTCAATGCGGATAAATTTGTCAGAATAGACCCTTTCCTGCTTTTCATCCCAAAAGAGCAGATCTGTGTCAAATTTTGTCGCCTCTTTGGCTGCGGATATGCACATTGCTTCTCAATTCCCAAAGTTTCTTTTTCTCGTAGTAATAAGCTGTATCGGCTTTTATGCTGGCATCAATATGGAATAGGGAATCAAATTTTTCCAAATAAACTCCTTTTTCAAATGCCCAATAAGGAGGATTCTTTTTATCATAAATTTCCCATTCTTCTGTGATAATTTTGTAGCGGGTGATACCGGAATCGGATATAAGGGTAGTAACTCCCAATGTTTTCATGCTGGGCAACGAATCTCTTTCTGTAATAGCTTCTGCCAGATTCTTTTCGCCTCTTGAGCATGCTGGAAATAAAACAAACATAACAGTTGTCCAAACGGCAACTGTTATGTTTAAGAATATAAAGTGTGATTTTTGTTCTTTTTCAGACGACATAATTATCTGATAGTTGTTGTTTCACCAATCCATCCGCCGATTGTAACAGAGTCACCTTTCTTTAAACTGAGGAAGAACAAATCAGCATCTTTGGGGGTATGGGCTGCATAAGTACTAATTAGTTTGTTTGCTTCTTCAGCAACACTAGGATCTACGCTTTTTGCTTTTTGCAATTTGTCGATAACTGCAAAATAAGTGCATTTGTTCAATGCTGCTTCATCACTCCAATTAGGACTTGATGCATACATGTTAGCAATCAAAATGTATGGTTTACCGTTGTTGCCATCTAACGAGATCGCTTTCAGTGCATATTGTTTTGCTTTGCTCAACTGTTTCTTACTAAATAAATGGCAGCGGTTTTATATTGCATAATCAGCTTTCTTTAATTGGTCTTGTTCTAAATTGATAGCTTGATCAAAATAGTCGATACATTTGTCCATATCGCCTTTCTTATAATACATGTATCCGCAACCTACAGCCGTTTCTGCTGTCGGTTCGATGGCATGTGCAGCTTCAGATGCAGCAAAGTAAGCTTCTTGTTCTGTACAGTTTAACATCTGCATTACAGAGATAACCTGTTTCAGATAATCCAAATTAGTCTTGTTTTGCTCAACTTTCGGAGCATAAATTGCTTGTAAATTATCACAAGTTGCCACACCACTATTAATGAAGAATGCGTCAATATTGTCTTTTGCCACTTTCAATAATTTTTTGTCATTTTCCTTTGTAGCGGCTTTCAAAGCTCCATCAGCAACTCCTGATGCAAATAAATAATCTTGAATGAATTGTTCTTTGTATGATTCATCACTTTTCATTTTACGGGCAGCTGCATCCATGAACTCTTGTAATACAAAGTAGTCAGAGTTTTCTTTTTCAAGTTCAATGGCTTCTTTGAACATGTTATATGCTTCATTCATGTCTTGGCCACCCATTGTGAAGTAGTCATGGGCCTTCATACCGATGATTGAGCCTTTTGTAGCATCTCTTTTAACCAACTTGTTCAAATCGTCCAGATATTGGATGCGTTGGTCGTGAACTTTCATCAGTTCGTTAAAGTATTGTTTTTGTTTAGCTGCATCTTTTTCACCGGCTATTAAGGCACGAAGAATTTTTGCACCATTAGTATAAGTGCTTACTTGAGCTTTGGGGGCTTCTGTAAATACACTCATCCAAGGAGTGTAAGCATCCTTGAAATTGTTAGTCTTAACATACTCAGTGTAAATACTGATATTTTTCAAGCATCGGATACTGTCTTCACCATGTCCGAATCTTGATCCGTCTGACGCTCCGGTCTGAGCGAAAGAAGCTGTCGTACCTAAGGAAAGAACGAACAGCGCTGTTATCATCTTCATTTTCATCGTATATAAATTTAGTTGTTGTTATTTATTTGCTTCTCTCCATTTTATTAATCAACTTTCCACTTTCATGAACCAACGTTCATTGAAAGTAAGTCCAATATTGATTCTCAAATAATTTTCTTCCATTAATCCTTTAAATTTAGGACTGACTTTAATGTATTGCCCGGAAATGTTCAGCATAGATTTACTTTGGAACATGGGAAGTCCAAACCCAATACTGACACCATATTCGCGTGCACCGTCTTGGAAACTGGTTGTTCCTGTGTCCGGACTAGTATAGCTGACCTTATTATAAGGACTTGAATAATAGGCCCCCATACGGTAACGAATACGTTTCAGATAGTTGTGGCTGATATAACTTGGTACGAATTCCGCACCAAAAGCTATTTTTGTACGGCTATTCATTTCCACACTTTCTTTATTGAACTTACTCCAAGCTAGATCGGCTGTATTCCACTTTTGTAAAGTATAGTCAACCCCTATAGTTAAGCGGTTATCATATACATATGTAAGCCCTATACCAAATGTATGTGGCATTTTAAACGGATTCGGAATAGTATCGCCAGTTTGTGACTGTACATAGATAGAACCATTACTTTCCGCACCTGTTTGATGATACTTATATGCATCTCCATGCAAGGTACGTCCCAAGGTATAAACAGCACCTATATTAATAGTGTTTTTTTTATTTAACTTATAAGTATACTGTAAACCAAAATCTAATTTATAATCACTGATAGAAAATTTGTCTAATTTAATACTACGTGTATCTGTCGCTCCAATAGTTGTCATGGATTGATGAGTAATATCTCCATAAAGATACGAAAAATTTGCACCAACAGACAAATTATTAAAAACTTTATAACCTAATCCTATGAAAACTTGATGAAAACCTCCGTCGCCATCATAAGATTCGCTCCACTTCCCGTTATTGTTAACATCCTCAAAATCATGTGTTTTGGAGATGCTGTAACCTACTGTGGAAAATGGAAGAAACCCAACTGTCATCCCCATTTTTTTCCATAGGCGAAATTGCATAGCCAAATAATCAAAGCTTGAATTTTTAGCATTGGTTTTTACATTACCATCCTTGAAGTTCGCATTTTGAAGGGTCATTCCTGCATCGAACAAGAATGTCAATGAATCGATGGCTGTATAAGATGCCGGATTAGATGCGTTGATTTGGTAGCCGTTTCGCAAGCCGTATGCTATTCCTCCCATCGCTTTACTGTTACCAAAATTTTGATCAGCTAACTGACCAAAGCCGTAGCGTGTATAGGGAGAATTTGTGCTTGTTTGGGCTACGGCTAGCCCTGTGACTGTGAGTAATATTGACGCACTAATCAGTCTTTTATAGTTTATCATTATAGCTTAATATTCTGTTTAAACCTTTCAATACTAAAAATCTATCTGCAAAGATGATACTTTTAATTTTGTATCAAAAGAAAATTCATCTCCGCCCGTTAAAAAAACCAAAAGTCCCGGATAATTCTTTTGAAGATGGGTGATATACCCGCTCATTTCAAATTCCATTCCGCGAATGACCCCTGCCCGGATAGCTGTTTCTGTAGATTGTCCATACATCGGAACTTCTCCTTTGGCGCTTACTTTGGGGAGTTTGTCGGTGAATATGTTCAATGCTTTGAAACGCATACGCATTCCTGGAGAAATATTGCCCCCATGATAGGATCCGTCGGCATCGATAAAATCGTATGTAACACAGGTCCCTGCGTCAATAACCAGTACATCGTGTCCAGGCTTCAGCCAGTTTGCTGCAACCACAGCTGCTAAACGGTCCATACCCAGTGTTTGAGGCGTTTTATATAAATTAGTGATAGGAACAGGGGTTTCATGACTTAATTCGATGATATTAAAAGGCAATCTTCCCAGTTGGCGCCGGATAGTATTGCTTAGTGTTATGACAGAAGCTATGATACCTCGTTTCAAGGGGTATCGAGAACAAAGCATCGGGAGACAATCTAAAGAATGATTGGAGCCACGAAATACTTCAACTAACTCGCCTTTGTCAAATATAGCCAATTTAGCTACTGAGTTTCCTATGTCGATTATTAAATTCACAACTTTGCTTTTTCGGCTGCAAAGTAACGTAAAAAATAAATAGGAATAGCAATAAAAAATGGTATTTGTGAGGAATTAATTAATATTTAGGTGTACTTTTGCATCGGTAAACAGAAAATGGATTTTATGAATAAATTAATTATAGCATTGATTTTGTTATTCTTTTCCTTGAGTCAATCGATTAGAGGTCAGGAGGATAATATAAAGGTGAGTCTGATGACTTGTGCTCCCGGTACAGAAATATATGCTTTGTTCGGGCATACGGCATTGCGCTATGAGGATACGGCACGTGGAGAGGACTGGGTGTTTAATTATGGTATGTTCAGCTTTAATACTCCCCGTTTTATCTATCGTTTTGTCAAAGGAGAGACTGATTATGAATTGGGCGTAACCCGTTATCCTTATTTTGAAGGTAGTTATGCTATGCGTGGTTCCTCGGTCTATCAGCAGACATTGAATTTGACTATTTCGGAAAAACAGAAACTCAGAAGATTGCTGGAAGAGAATTATCTGCCGAAGAATAGGGTTTATCGTTATAACTTTTTCTATGATAATTGCACTACACGTGCGCGTGATATAATAGAAAAGTGTATTGAAGGAAAGGTTGTTTATTCTGAAGGAAAAGAGAGACTCTCTTTTCGGGATATTGTCCATCAATATACTAAAGGGCACGAATGGGATGAGCTGGGCATTGATATGTGTTTGGGCAGTGAAGCTGATAAGCCTATTGATACGCGTAAGCAGATGTTCGCTCCTTTTTATATGTTGGAGGCAGCAAAAAAAGCAACTATAGTAGTAGGTGACAGCGTGCGTCCTTTGATTCTGCATGAAAAAAAGGTAGTGGATGTAGAACCAGAGGACGTTAGGGAAGGCTTTCCGTTGTCACCCATGGTGTGTGTCTTTATTTTAATAGGAGTTACTTGCTTTGTAGGGTGGTTGCAGTTTAAAATCAGGAAAATAATCTGGATTTGGGATTTGCTTCTTTTCGGTGTACAAGGATTGGCGGGATGTGTCATCACTTTCTTGGTCTTTTTTTCTACTCATCCTACGGTAGGGTCCAATTGGCTTATCCTTTTATTGAATCCTATCCCTTTAATTTATCTTCCGGTTATGGTTTATCGAGCTATAAAAGGTAAAAAAGACTACTATCATACAATAAATATAGTGTGCTTAACATCTTTTATGATGATAATGCCGTTTATACAGCAAAAATTCAACGTAACGGTATTACCTTTGGCACTGTGTTTGTTAATATGTTCTGCAAACCACGTTTTATTATATTACAGACAAAACAATAAATGAAAGGACGCATCTTAACTTCTCTTTTGACTGTTATCGCATTAACAGGGTTGCAGGCACAGAACATTCCTGCGGTCCCTAGGTTAGTGGTCGGATTGACTATTGACCAATTGCGGACTGATTATATAGAGGCTTTTTCGGCTTTATACGGTGAACGTGGCTTTAAGCGGTTGTGGAAAGAAGGACGGATTTATCGGAATGCCGAATATGATTTTATTAATGTAGGTAAGTCATCAGCTGTGGCGGCCATTTATTCTGGTACTACACCTTATACCAACGGAATCGTGGGGGATAACTGGATGGACCGCAGTACTCTTCGAGTCCTTAATTGTGTGGACGATGCTGATTTTATGGGCATTTATACTTCAGAGTCTACTTCTCCGCAGAAAATGAAGGTGTCGACTTTGACAGATGAGTTGGTAATAGCCACACAAGGAGTAGCTGAAGTTTATTCTATCGCTCCTACACGTGAAATGGCGGTGTTAGCTGCCGGCCATGCTTCGAAAGGTGCATTCTGGTTGAATGATGAAACAGGAAAATGGAGTGGCAGCACATATTACGGTATATTTCCTGCATGGGTGACTACTTATAATGACCGTGAAGGACTAGATTTCCGTATCGGCAATATGTCGTGGGCGCCTTATTTGCCTGTGACTGTCTATAAATATTTGACTAGCGAGAACAAACAAGTTACGTTCAAGCATAATTTCGATGATGAACGGAAAAATAAATACCGTAAATTGAAAACAAGTCCCTATGCTAATGATGAGGTAAACCGTTTGGTTAATGCTTGTTTGAGTAATACTTCCATTGGAAAGGATGCTGTTCCGGACTTTTTGTCACTAGCATATTATGCCGGGAATTATGATCATAAGGCTCCTGCAGAACTCCCGATGGAAATGCAGGATACATATGTACGCTTGGATAACAGTATTGCTGAATTATTGGAATTGATAGACCGGAAAGTTGGTTTGAACAATACTTTATTCTTTATAACCTCTACAGGATATGCTGACACAGATCCTGTTGATCCTCCTCAATATAAAATACCGGGTGGAGAATTCCATATTGAACGTTGTTCTGCTCTGTTAAACCTTTATTTGGCTGCTATTTACGGTGAAGGGCAATGGGTGGAGGCACATTTTGAGCAACAAATATATTTGAATCATAAGCTGATAGAGCAGAAACAACTGAATATGTCCGAGATATTGAACCGTGCGGCAGAATTTTTGGTACAGTTCAGTGGGGTGAAAGATGTATATTCTTCACAACGTTTACAATTGGGGGCGTGGACTCCTACCATTGATAAAATAAAGAATTACTATAACCCGATATGTTCTGGAGACTTGTGGATAGAAGTTTTACCAGGTTGGACTGTGTTCCGTGAACATTCGCTTGATACGCAGGTGCAACGCTATTCGTATGCGTCGGCTCCATTGATTTTCATTGGGAACGGAATAAAACCGGAAATAATCCATGCGCCTGTAAAAATAGGTAATATAGCACCCACCGTAGCTCATTATATGCGTATTCGTGCTCCTAATGCAGCCGTTCTGGCACCAATGACAGACATCAGAAAATAATATTAAGGAGAGAAGTGCAAATTAATCTGCATTTTATTGTAACTTTGCATTTTCAAAAGTAATCAAATTAGAAAATAATAAAAACAAAAAATACAATGGGATTTAATGAATTTATTGGCAAAATTATTTGGAAATAAGGCCACTCGTGACATGAAAGAAATCAAGCCATGGGTTGATAAAGTAAAGGCTGTTTATCCGGAAATTGCCAAATTGAGCAATGACGAGCTTCGTGCAAAAACAGTAGAATTAAAGAAATACATTTCTGATTCGGCTGCAGAGGAACAAAAGAAGATAGAAGAATTGAAAGGTACTATCGAAACTACAGAACTGGAAGATCGTGAGGGCATCTTCGCGCAGATAGACAAACTGGAAAAAGAAGTGCTGGAAAAATATGAAAAGGCACTGGATGATGTACTTCCGCAGGCTTTTGCCATTGTAAAAGACACTGCACGCCGTTTCTCTGAAAAATCCGGAATTGATTGTAACCGCTACCGATTTTGACCGTGAATTGGCTGCTCAAGGAAAAGATTTTGTGCGTATTGAGGACGATAAAGCTATTTGGCAGAACCATTGGATTGCTGGTGGCAATGACATGGTATGGAGCATGGTGCATTACGATGTACAGTTATTCGGTGGCGTAGTGTTACATAAAGGCAAGATTGCCGAAATGGCTACTGGTGAAGGTAAGACGTTAGTGGCCACTTTACCTGTATTTTTGAATGCACTGACCGGTAATGGTGTACACGTAGTTACTGTTAATGATTACTTGTCAAAACGTGACTCGGAATGGATGGGGCCATTGTATCAGTTCCATGGATTGAGTGTGGACTGTATTGATAAACACCAGCCTAATTCAGATGCACGCCGCAGAGCTTATATGGCCGATATCACTTTCGGCACGAATAATGAATTCGGTTTCGATTACTTGCGTGACAATATGGCTGTCAGTCCAAAAGACTTGGTGCAGCGTAAACATAATTATGCTATTGTCGATGAGGTGGACTCTGTATTGATTGACGATGCTCGTACTCCGTTGATTATTTCCGGTCCTGTTCCTAAAGGTGAGGATCAGTTGTTTGAACAACTTCGTCCTTTAGTAGAGCGTCTGTTTGAAGCTCAGAAAAAGTTGGCTACCCAATATTTGGCCGATGCCAAACGCTTGATTGCATCGGATGACAAGAAAGATCAGGAAGAGGGATTTTTTGGCGTTGTTCCGTAGTCATAAGGCACTCCCCAAAAATAAGCCATTAATCAAGTTCCTAAGTGAACAAGGTATTAAGGCAGGTATGCTGAAGACCGAGGAAATTTATATGGAACAGAATAACAAGCGTATGCCTGAAGCCACTGATCCATTGTATTTCGTAATTGATGAAAAGCAAAACAGCGTAGATTTGACCGATAAAGGTATCGACCTGATTACAGGAAATGCGGCAGATCCTACTTTATTCGTTTTGCCTGATATTACTTCCCAATTGTCTGCTTTGGAAAATGAGACAGATCTGACAGAAGAAGAAAAGCTGGCCAAGAAAGATGAACTGATGACAAATTACGCTATCAAGTCTGAACGCGTACACACTATCAACCAGTTGCTGAAGGCTTATGCTATGTTCGAAAAGGATGACGAATATGTTGTAATCGACGGACAGGTTAAGATTGTTGACGAACAGACAGGACGTATTATGGAAGGCCGTCGTTATTCTGACGGTTTACATCAGGCTATTGAGGCCAAAGAAGGCGTGAAGGTGGAAGCTGCTACCCAGACTTTTGCTACCATCACTTTACAGAACTATTTCCGTATGTATCATAAATTGTCGGGTATGACCGGTACAGCGGAAACGGAAGCGGGAGAACTTTGGGATATTTATAAATTGGATGTCGTTGTTATTCCGACGAATCGTCCTATTGCCCGTAAAGATATGAATGATCGCGTTTATAAGACAAAACGTGAGAAGTATAAAGCTGTTATCGAAGAGATTGAAGAAATGGTGAAAGAAGGACGTCCTGTTCTGGTAGGTACCACTTCGGTGGAAATCTCTGAAATGTTGAGCAAAATGCTTGCTATGCGCAAGATTGAGCATAATGTGTTGAATGCGAAACTGCATCAAAGAGAGGCGGATATTGTGGCACAGGCAGGTCAGAAGAGTATCGTGACTATTGCTACTAACATGGCAGGTCGTGGTACCGACATTAAGCTGAGTCCGGAAGTGAAAGCTGCGGGCGGTTTGGCTATTATCGGTACGGAACGTCATGAAAGTCGCCGCGTGGACCGTCAGTTGCGTGGTCGTGCCGGTCGCCAAGGGGACCCGGGTTCATCTGTGTTCTTTGTATCATTGGAAGATGATTTGATGCGTTTGTTCTCTTCAGATCGTATTGCCAGTGTAATGGATAAACTTGGCTTCAAAGAAGGTGAGATGATTGAACACAAGATGATTTCAAATTCCATTGAACGTGCGCAGAAGAAAGTGGAAGAAAATAACTTCGGTATTCGTAAACGCTTGCTGGAATATGATGATGTGATGAACAAACAGCGTGTGGCTGTTTATACCAAACGTCGTCATGCCTTGATGGGTGAGCGTATCGGTATGGATATCGTGAATATGATTTGGGATCGTTGCGCTTATGCTGTAGAATTGGGCGACTTTGATAATGTGAAGATGGAAATATTGCAGACATTGGCAATGGAAGTACCATTCACAGAAGAGGAGTACAACAAGATGAGAAAAGAAGATCTTGCAGAGAAAACCTTTGAAGCGGCAATGAACAACTTCAAGCGCAAGACAGACCGTATGGCCCAGATTGCCAATCCCGTTATCAAACAGGTATATGAGATGCAAGGACATATGTATGAAAACATCATGATTCCTATTACTGATGGCAAGCGCTTGTATAATATTTCTGTTAACTTGAAAGCGGCTTATGAAACAGAAGGTAAAGAGATTGTGAAATCATTTGAGAAGGCGATACTGCTTCATACTATTGATGATGCTTGGAAAGAAAATCTGCGTGAGCTGGATGAACTGAAACATTCTGTACAGAATGCTAGCTATGAGCAGAAAGACCCGTTGCTGATCTTTAAGTTGGAATCGGTCAATTTGTTTGACAACATGGTACATAAGATCAATAATAATACCATCTCTGTATTGATGCGCGGACAAATCCCGGTTCAAGAACCGGAACAAGTTCGTGAGGCTGCTCCCGAACCGCAGACTCCTCGCCAACAGTATAGAGAGGAGAAGCAGGATTTAAGTGATCCTCACCAGCAAGCTGCTGCCGAACGTGATACTCGTGAGGTAAAGCGTGAGCCGGTTCGTGCAGAGAAGACAGTAGGTCGTAACGATCCTTGTCCTTGCGGAAGCGGTAAGAAATACAAGAACTGTCACGGGCAAAATGCGTGATAAATAACGATTATTATAGAAACGTCCGGGGCGAATTTTACTACCCGGACGTTTTTTTTATTCCTTTTAACTCACTTCTTACGTAAATAAGCGTATTTTTGTTCCCTAAGAAAAAATGATAATATGAAAAGATCCGTTTCATTAATAATTCTAGTTGCTGGGACGCTTCTTGCTTCCTGCAGCAGTTTGCAGACCATATCTTTTGATCAGTTACAGGCAGCCGATGTCAGTTTTCCAGATGCTGTGAGAAAAGTGGCTGTGATAAACAATATGCCTGTACTGAAAACTAAAGATAATCATGAAATACTGAGCAGCGAATTGGAAGGCGATGGTAAAGTGGCATCCGAAGCTTTGGCAGAGAATATTGCCAATGTGAATTATTTCGATCAGGTCATTATCTGTGATTCTGTATTCCGGGCACAGGATAAAGTGCCACGGGTTAATGTCATTCTGACCAATGAGGAAGTACGGAAACTGAGCGAGGATTTGGGGGTGGATATGATATTGTCTTTTGATCGTATTCATATTCAGACTAAGCCCGGCGTACTGTTCTATCCGGATTTTCCTATGCCTATAGATGCTGTAGATGGAATTATATCTCCGATTGTTAGAGTATACATTCCCAATCGTGATAAACCTTTGTTTGTAGTTGCCAAGCAAGATACCATTTCCTGGGAAATAGAACCAGCTCTTTCTGACCGGAAGATAGTAAAAGAAGCTTCGGAATATGCCGCTTCTATTCCAGTAGAACATCTGTTGCCACATTGGGATGAGGTGGCTCGTTTTTATTACGATGGCGGGAATATTGAAATGCGTGATGCCGGTGTATATCTTCGTGAGAACAATTGGGATGAAGCGTATAGTCAGTGGAAGATAGCCTATGAGAAGAGAAAAGGCCAGCAAAAGATGAAAGCGGCTTTTAATATTGCACTATATTATGAAATAAAGGATAATGTAGAACAGGCCAAGGAATGGTTGGGTAAAGCGAAGAAATTGGTGAAATCAGGCAGCAGGGATGAACAATTGATAGCCTTTTATTCATTGGAGTTAGAGAAAAGAGAGAGTAAGCTATCCCAATTAAGAATACAAATGAAACGTTTTGATGATAATTTTTAGAGAATAAGTGTTGAGAGAAAGATTTTTTTTGTACTTTTGGATATAAATAATATATAAAATTGTATTTGGTATGTAAATTCAGTGCACAGTCACATGCTTCTATTGCGTCTTCGCTCCGGGAAGCGGTTGATAAATATATAGCGGATGGAGAGAGAACAGTAGTCACCGATATCCATTTGCAACCTAAGCAGGACAGTGGTGAATTAGTTATTTTTAATGATGATGACGAAGAATTGTCACGTACCATAATTGAAGAGTGGGTGGATTATAGTGAAGATGATTTTTATACAATAGTAGAGCGTATACTTCGTGGGGAGATCAACGCATTGAAAGATACGGGAGTTTTGGATAAGTTAGCTATAATGAAGCCTTATTCTTTTGTTTTAGTTGATGAGGATAGGGAAACTGTAACCGAACTTTTATTGATAGATGAGGAAGACACTTTATTACTGAATGATGAACTTTTAAAGGGTTTGGATGAAGAATTGAATGCATTTTTAAAAGACTTGCTTGAAAAATAGATAAAATAATAGAAGTATCGGGATAGTAAAGTTCCCGATGCTTTTTTATATCATAGGAGAGGAAAATGATTTTTCAAGAATGGTGTTTAAAATATTGTTTTCTCATCCATCGGTCAAAAATAATGAATAAGGGTATAGTTATGATGAATAGCAGATAAATGAGAGGTATTTGTATTTTTAAAACATGACTAAATGCATGATACATAGTTGCTTTAAGATGCTTTCCAAAATAAATATACAGACCGATGCTGCTGCTTATTATTAAGAATAGAGAAGCAGCAATAGTAGCTAGTAACATCTTTCTCTCCTGTTTCTTTTCACGTAAGAGTATAGCTTCCTCTACTTTCTGCATGGTGCGGAAAGTAAAATTGGAGGTCAGCCGGAATTGGGGCTGTTCTTTTACAGCCTTCATTAATCCTTTATCTTTTTGTTTCTCGTTCATTCTGCTTCTGTTATGAGTATATATAATTTTTTCTTATTCGATGCAATTTTACTTTTGCATTGCTTTCCGTCAGTCCCAGGATAAGGGCGATTTCACCGATAGTTTTCTCTTCATTATAAAATAGGGAAATCAAGGCGCGTTCTTCTGCATCCAGTTTCTTGATGGCCTTATTGAGTTTTCCTACCGTTCCCCGCTTTCATCATTCAGGGCATCGTCTATTTGCTGGTCAGATATATTCATTAACATGGCACTGTCCATAACAATTAACTCTTGTTTTTTTTTCTGGTTGCCGATATGGCGGTGTTATATGCAATGCGGTATATCCATGTAGAGAAACTACTCTCTGCTTTAAACGACGAAAGATGTTCAAAGGCTTTCAAGAACGTATCCTGGGTCAACTCTTCCGCATCCTCCTGATTCTCCACGATGCGTATAATCAGGATAAATACTTGCTGACTGTATTTATCCAAGAAGTATTTGTAGAGAGAAGTTTCTCCTTTTAATATCCTATGAATAATATGTGTTTCGTCGTTTTCCATTTTGTCTATTAGACGCAGGGCTGGGAGAGAGGTTACATAAAAAGAGAAAATATTTTTTCTTTCTCAAAAGTGTAACCTCTTTGGCTACGCAGCGTCTAATGGATACAAAGGAACAAAATTAATAACTTAAATACGAATAAATTATGGGTTACATTACCGGTTGGATTGTTGTAGGTATCATTACATTAGGAATCTACAAATTATTTGAACTTTTTGTTGGTAAGAAAGAGCGTCTTACTATGATAGAAAAATTGGGAGACAAGTTAGATCCTTCCATGTTGGGGAACAGGCTTAGCCTGCCTCTTCCTGTAGGAACTCCTTTCATGTCATCTTCTCCGATTTCTTTCTCGGCCTTGAAATTTGGCTGTTTGTTGCTGGGTATGGGACTAGGGTTGTTGACTGGTTATATTATTTGTGCAACCACGGTTCCCGATTATTTCACAGAGCGTAATTGGCGCATGAGCGAGTTAACTTCATTGATTTATGGTGCAAATGTCTTGCTTTTTGGTGGTTTGGGCTTGGTAGTTGCTTTTATAGTAGAATTGAAAATTTCTCAGAAAAACAGGAAAGATCATACCCGTTGAATAATGAAAGACAATTAGAAAAAGAAAGAGATGTGTCAAAATTTGAAGTAATTATCAAAACTATCCGAGCTTTGCAGCAAGACAATAGCAGAATTACTTTTGACACATCTCTTTACTAAAAAAGAAGTGATGACCGCTTTACATAGAATGTTGCAATCTCTGTAAAAGCGGTATATTTTTTATTTTTTCAAAACAGCAATACTTCTTTTAAAGAAGCTATTTTGCTTTCTGCATCAGCCTGTTTCTTGCGTTCCATATCAATAACGTTGGCTGGTGCTTTGCTGACAAATTTTTCATTGCTTAATTTTTTCAATACACTTTGCAAAAAGCCTTCCTGATATTTTAAATCAGCCTCCAGTTTTGCCAACTCTTCTTCTGTGTTGATTAAATTGCCCAATGGTATGGCATATTCAGTTGTACCTATCATAAATGAGCCGGAGCCGTCAGCTTTATTCTCTACGGCTTCGATAGAAGAGAGGTTACACAATTTAGTAATAACAGGATTGAATGTAGCTACTGGATTTACACCTACTACTTGCAACTCCAAAGTTTCTTTCTGTGCAATGTTTTTCTGTAAACGAATAGTGCGGATACCACCGATTACTTCTTTCACTACTTCAAATTCTTTGACGATAATCTCATTACAAGCAGTCGGAATGTTCAATTGCTGGACCATCAGGCTTTCTCCTTCTTTGCGGTCATATATATGTTGCCATAACTCTTCGGTAATGAAAGGCATGAACGGATGCAGCAACTTCAGCAAGTTATCAAAGAAGCCTAAAGTTTTTTCATAGGTCGCTTTGTCAATGGGTTGTCCGTATGCCGGCTTGATCATTTCCAGATACCAGCTTGAGAATTCGTCCCAGAATAATTTGTATACAGCCATCAGTGCTTCGCTCAAACGATATTTGCCGAATAAGTCAGCTACTTCTGCAGCTGTTTTTGCCAACATGGATTCAAACCATTCAGTGGCCAGTCTTGCATATTCGGGCTGTGCAATATCGGCAACTTCCCAACCTTTCACCAAGCGGAATGCATTCCATATTTTGTTATTGAAGTTACGTCCTTGTTCACATAACGCATCATCAATAAAATATCGTTTCCTGCGGGAGCGGCAAGCATCATACCCATTCGCACGCCATCGGCACCATACTTGTCAATTAGTTCCAACGGGTCGGGTGAATTACCCAAAGATTTTGACATCTTACGTCCCAGTTTGTCGCGTACGATACCAGTGAAATAAACGTTTTTGAACGGCATATCACCTTTATATTCATATCCTGCCATAATCATTCGTGCCACCCAGAAGAAAATGATATCCGGTCCTGTAACCAAGTCGCTAGTAGGATAATAGTAGTTTATTTCTTCATTATTAGGATTATTGATACCGTTAAATAAGAAATGGGCCACAGCCATGAAGAGAACCAAGTGTCCAGACAGTCATCGTCTTGACGTAAATCTTCCATTTTCAGATTGGCATTACCGGTTTTTTCTTGTGCCAACTTCAAAGCTTCTTCCGCTGTTTCGGCTACTACATAACCGCCTTCGGGCAGAAAGTATGCTGGAATGCGATGTCCCCACCAAAGTTGGCGGCTAATACACCAGTCTTTGATATTTTCCAGCCAGTTTTTGTAGGTATTCTTGTATTTGGTAGGATAGAATTTCAGTTCATCATTCATTACAGGAGGCAATGCCATGTCTGCAAAATGTTGCATCTTCAAGAACCACTGCATGGACAGTTTCGGTTCGATGGCTACATTGGTACGTTCCGAGAAACCTACCTTATTGGTATAAGCTTCTACCTTTTCCAGCAATCCGGCAGCTTGTAAGTCTTGTTCAATCTGTTTACGTACATCAAGACGGTCCATACCTATATATAGTCCGGCAGCTTCGCTCAGTGTTCCGTTGTCATTGAAGATATCAATGCTGGGCAAGTTATATTTTTCGCCAAGCATATAGTCATTCACATCATGGGCAGGTGTTACTTTCAGACATCCTGTACCAAATTCAATGTCTACGTAGTCGTCTTCGATAACCGGAATGATACGGTTTACCAGTGGTACAATTACCTTTTTGCCTTTCAGCCATGGTTTTCGGGTCATTGGGATTGATACACATGGCAGTATCTCCCATAATTGTTTCGGGACGAGTGGTAGCAACTACTGCATAGCGTCCTTCAGCATCATCTTCTACTTTGTAACGGAGATAATACAGTTTGCTGTGTTCTTCCTTGTAAATAACTTCTTCATCACTGAGAGCTGTCAGTGCTTTTGGGGTCCCCAGTTTACCATGCGTACACCGCGATAGATCAAACCTTTGTTGTAAAGGTCTACGAATACTTTGATAACACTTTCGCTACGTTCTTCGTCCATGGTGAATGCTGTACGGTCCCAATCGCAGGATGCACCTAGTTTACGCAGCTGTTTCAGGATAATACCTCCATGTTCTTCTGTCCATGCCCAGGCATGTTTCAGGAACTCGTCACGGCTAAGGTCAGTTTTCTTTATACCTTGTCCGGCCAGTTTGTTCACCACTTTGGCTTCTGTGGCAATGGAAGCATGGTCGGTTCCCGGCACCCAGCAGGCATTCTTGCCTTCCATGCGGGCACGGCGTACTAATATATCCTGAATGGTATGTTTAGCATGTGTCCCCATATGGAGTACTCCGGTTACGTTGGGTGGTGGAATGACGACTGTGTAAGGGTTTCACGTCCGTCGGGTTTTGAACTAAAGAGTTTGTTGTCCAGCCAATACTGATACCATTTTCCTTCCACGTCAGCGGGATTGTACTTACTTGCTAATTCCATTTTATATTTTATTTATTTAATTGATTATCGCATAATTGAATGCAAAATTAATAAAAGTCGTTGGATTATTATGTACTTTTGCACTACAAAATGATATTAATAAACTGATTATGCATACAAGAAAAGAACAAATGGAAGCATTTGGCCGCTTTCTCGATATTTTAGACGAGTTGCGAGAGAAGTGTCCTTGGGATCGGAAACAGACGAATGAAAGTCTACGTCCTAATACGATTGAAGAAACTTACGAACTTTGTGATGCTTTGATGAAGGATGACAAGAAGGATATCTGTAAAGAGTTGGGTGATGTGTTGTTGCATGTGGCCTTTTATGCAAAGATAGGTAGTGAAACAGGAGATTTTGATATTAAGGATGTGTGTGACTGTCTTTGTGAGAAGCTGATTTTCCGTCATCCTCATGTCTTTGGCGAAGTGAAAGCCGAGACTGCCGAGAAGGTGACTGAAAACTGGGAACAGTTGAAGATGAAAGAAAAGGATGGTAACAAAATGGTTTTGAGCGGAGTACCTCCTGCTTTGCCTTCGCTAATCAAGGCATACCGCATTCAGGACAAGGCCCGCAACGTGGGATTTGATTGGGAGAGCGTTCGCAGGTTTGGACTAAAGTAAAAGAGGAGATCGGCGAGTTTGAAGCTGAGGTGGAGAACATGGATAAGGAGAAGGCGGAAGCGGAATTCGGTGATGTAATGTTCAGTCTTATAAACGCGGCCCGCCTTTTACAAGATTAATCCGGATAATGCATTGGAACTCACTAACCAGAAGTTTATCCGTCGTTTCAATTACTTAGAGGAACACACCATCAAACAGGGAAAGAACTTGAAGGATATGACTTTGGAAGAAATGGATGCTATATGGAATGAGGCTAAAAAGGAAGAAAAATAGTAGGGTTAGAATTGTTTTTATGATGTGTGTTATTTTGTCTTGCTTGTTTTTCTGTTTTAATCAATAAAGGGTATTGTATTTATTCTAGGTAATTTAATGTATGGTGATATCAAATTGTGTTCTATAAGAATGAGGGGTTGTCTTTTTTTATGACAGCTCCCCATTCTTTATAAAATAAGTTTTACATGAATTTTATTCTACCCATTCTTTGATGGCTTGTGAAGGATCAGGATTTAAAACTGCACCTTTGTTGAATACATTTTCATAAAGACTGATAAAGATATTCATCCAGGGCGCACAGTAGCCTTCTATTGAATTAAATCGATATCCGATAGGAGCATTAGTACCTGGATAACCACGAACAACTTGTAACTCTAACCGTTTGTAATCCCAAAAGATGATCCCTTCACCCCAGAATTCAATACGTTTCTGTTCAACAACCTTCTTTTGAAACTCTTTTAGATCATTTACTTTACATGTATAGCTACCCACAGAAGTATTATAACGAAATGTATTTACGAAATCTTCTAATTTAGAAATACCGGCTGCTAATCCTTGGCTCATTCCTATTGCTTCGGCTTCAATTAATACATTTCCTCTATACGCATTAACGGATAGTCAACGGCAGCTCCGATTGTATAATCGTTCATTTCTCCATTTTTAGGTCGGAATTTGATACCTGTATATGGAGGCATATCAGCGAAATCATCATCGGTCAACAAAGTTTTATATTTAGTTCCGGGAGCTTTGTGTGCATCTTCAGGAGCAATCCAAGTTGTTTTTCGCCAGTCTGCATTTGGTATTTGATCGAACAATTTTTTGCCGATAAGCTTGTATCCTTGCCATTTTCGGTTACCGTAACCGAAAGTTTGTTCAGGACACATGCTTCCGGCAAAGTTGAGCCAATAGCTATGTACATCCTCGGTAGTCATGATGGATCCCCATACCCATGAATTGGTTAGTACACTGTTGAAGCCGGTAGTATAGCTGTCTCCACCAAACCATTCCTTTTCGGTCAGAGGCATTGCTCCGCTTTCGTTAATGACTTTGCGTGCGTATTCGGCTGCTTTAGTGAAACAAGTTTCTTTTGATGCAATGTTTAAATCTGTATTGTTGTTTAGGGTGTTGAGATCTTCAGGGTAAAGTTCGAAACGAGATCCCATTTCCAGCCACATACGTGCCATCAGACCATGGACAACCGGGGTACAGGGCAAGTTTTTGGTTGGGCGTTGATAATCACTCAAAAGCTCCTCAGCTGAGGCTAGATCATCTAATATGAATTTGTATACGGCATAGAAGGGAGCACGTGGATTATTACGCCCTTCTTCTTCTGTGGTTTCATCGGTAATAATGGGTACGGTTATGCCATATAAATTTTTACTGGCTGCTTCTGCATCTAATTTCTCTACTCCTGTTTTTTTATATTCATACATTCGGACTAAGTCCATGTATATCATGGCTCTATAAGATAGGCATATACCTTTATAATACTTGTTTTCGGGTGCATCATCTGCTTTTTCTAAAGCACTCAGTGCATTATTTACATTATTCAGAAACTTGTAGTTATAATACCAAATGGTATTGACAACATCAGCATCACCCAAATCATTACATACTCCATAAGTATCAAAAAAGTCAAATTTGGGTTCGTGGCAGAAGAAGTCTTCGCATGCACTTTCTCTGATTAAATTATATCCACTATATCCAAAATCATGATAAAATTGTGGACCGTAACTTCTAAATGCATTAATAAATGCGACTACTGAGTTTACCATTGCGCTGATAGCTTGGTCAGATTTTCCTATTTGGTCTATGGTAGCTGTGCTACTTTCTGGAAATACCTCTTCGATACAACTGTTTAAGCTTAATGCTGATGACAGACATGCAGCAATCATTAGTTTGGTAATATATTTCTTTTTCATATTTTTGATTGTTTATGTGTTGATTAGAATTGTAAACTTAGACCGGCGGAGAATGCGCGTACGGCTGAATATTCTCCGGATGAATCTTTATTTCCGTTCCATGTTACGCGTGAATCGAAACCTTTTCTTTTTGACCAATAATAAACATTGTCGCAGGCCACATAAATGCGCAGATTAGTTAGATATAGACTTCTAAGTGTTTTTTTTGAAAAAGTATATCCTAATTGAATGTTTTGAATACTTATGGAAGATGCATTAGTTAGAAACCTGTCGGATGTTTTTACACTGTACAGGTCATTGAATTGCCATTGTGGAATATCACTTTGAGTATTCTCCGGGCTTCCATGCTTTATAAATATCTTTGTGAACATTATATCCTAAATGAGTTGAAGTAGGAGGTGACATTAATGCTTGGTAACCATAGTCGTATGCCTGACCTCCTATACTGTAGTTATTTGTGCAGAGAAATCAAAACCATAAAATGAAAGAGAGGTATTGATACCACCGTATAGGTCTGGAACAGCGTCACCACATAAGTATAGATCAGCTTGAGAATAGGTTGTTGTTGTTTCATCTCACCGGTTGCTTATCTGTATAATACCATTGTGGTTTGCCTTCTTCGGACACACCTGCATA
>ENA-OQOA01000299-OQOA01000299.1-human-gut-metagenome-genome-assembly--contig:-NODE-299-length-23629-cov-3.588844_pt1 | contig 23629 bp, 19 predicted proteins | sample MGYA00242633_ERZ504888 | MGnify/ENA primary metagenome ERZ504888 (study PRJEB26092, sample SAMD00036372) | human gut metagenome | host: Homo sapiens | study: EMG produced TPA metagenomics assembly of...
CAAGCGCATCCTGCATAATATCCATCATATCAAGCATACCCTCAAGATACTCACTTGCACTTGTAAACTTTCTTTTAGTGACTGTCCATACGAATTCAGGTGTACCTTTAAGCTTAAACTCCAGCGCACCACCAAATGAATCTACAAGCTTTGGTATATTATCCGAGTTAATATCTGCTTTAGGATATATAGTCATAACCGTACGCCAGTTACAGGCACCACCCGATGGATTATGCTGTGTAGCACCTTTTATATCCATAATCCCTATCTTATGTGCTTTCATCTTGATAAGTGCAATCATAAGCAGATTAGAAGCACTTGATGGCACACTTCCATATCTATCCATAAGCTCGTCTTTCATATCTGACAGCTCTTCTCTTGTTTCAAGTGCAGCGATTCTTTTATATATATCAAGTTTCTGATATTCGCTTCTTATATAAGTTGCTGGAATATACGCATCTACTTCCATATCAACTGTCGTTTCAAACTCATACTCATTCTTCACGCCCTTAAGAGTATTCACCGCCTGGTTAAGCATTTTACAGTACAGGTCATATCCAACCGCAGCCATATGACCATGCTGGCTCTTACCAAGCACATTACCCGCACCTCTTATCTCAAGATCCTTCATAGCTATCTTAAAACCAGAACCAAGATCTGAGAATTCCTTTATGGCACTAAGTCTTTTTTCTGCCACTTCAGATATCATCTTGTCTCTTTTATACATAAGAAATGCATACGAAGTTCTTGTACTTCGTCCAACTCTTCCTCTTAGCTGGTATAACTGTGAAAGTCCGAACTGATCTGCATTTTCTATAACCATGGTGTTACAATTTGGAATATCCATACCTGTCTCGATAATGGTTGTTGATACAAGTACATCTATCTCACCATTAACAAACTGATACATAATCTTTTCAAGCTGCCTTTTATCCATCTGTCCATGAGCATATTCTACTACAGCATCCGGAACAAGATTCTGTATATATTCGGCTCTTTCTTCTATATTACGCACTTTGTTGTATACATAATACACCTGTCCATTTCTGGCAAGCTCCCTTGTTATTGCCTCACGTATCATCTCGTCATTATGCTCTGTTACAAATGTCTGTATAGGATGTCTGTCAACTGGTGGTTCTTCCAGCACACTCATATCTCTTATTCCAACAAGACTCATATGCAGTGTTCTTGGAATAGGCGTTGCACTTAAAGTAAGAACATCTATGTTATTCTTCAGTTCCTTGATTTTCTCCTTATGTGTAACACCAAATCTTTGTTCCTCATCGATGATAAGCAGTCCAAGGTCCTTAAACTTAACGTCCTTTGACAGAATTCTATGTGTTCCTATAACCACATCTATCATTCCGCTTTTAAGTTCTTCAATAGTCTTTTTATTCTGTGCCGACGTCCTGAAGCTTGACAACTGTCCTACATTTACCGGAAATCCTTTCATTCTCTCTGCAAATGTTGAATAATGCTGACTTGCAAGTACTGTTGTCGGCACAAGATAAGCCACCTGCTTTCCATCCTGTATCGCCTTAAAGGCTGCCCTTATGGCAACCTCTGTCTTACCATATCCAACATCTCCACATATAAGGCGGTCCATAACACGACCACTTTCCATATCGTTTTTAGTATCCTGTATGGCGTTAAGCTGGTCGTCAGTTTCTTCATACGGAAACATTTCCTCAAACTCCTGCTGCCATACTGTATCCTTTGAAAACCTGTATCCTTCTGCCTTCTGTCTTATCGCATACAGTCTTACAAGTTCCTTAGCTACAACTTCAACCGCCCCATGAACCTTCGCTTTAGTTTTGCTCCACTCCTTACCTCCAAGATTATTAAGCTTAGGTTTCTTTTCTACATCCTGGTCTGCATACTTCTGGAGTCTGTCAAGCTGAGTAGCAAGAACATAAAGATTACCATCATCCGCATAAGTTATCTTTATATAATCCTTCTCTACTCCATCCACCTTTATCTTTTCTATTCCCTTATATACACCAAGCCCATGATTCTCATGTATAACATAATCACCTATATTCAGTTCGTTAAAGCTTGCTATATTTTTGCCATCATGTTTTTTCTTTTAAGCTTTTTTATTCTTTTGGACGTAAATATATCATTTTCTGCTATAACAACAAACGAAAGAACTGGATACTCAAAACCCTTATGAAGACTTCCATATGTAACTATAATAAGTCCTTTTCCATAATCCTTACTAAAATCCTCACTGTAAAATGCTGGTATATCAAGTTTCCCAAGATCGTCAACTATTCTTTGTGCCCTTGTCCTCGAACTGCATACAAGCACCGTTGTATAGCCACTCTTCTTGTACTTCATAAGATCCTTTGACAGGTACTCAAAGCTGTTGTTATAAGAGCTTATACTTCTTGCCTCAACATGCATCTTATAGTTTATTTCAAAACCTTCCGGTTTATAATCAAGAGTTGTAAGTATAAGCTTTTTATATTCTCTAATATCACCTGTTATCTCACAAAGAGTCTTTATCTTATGTGTCTGGCTTGGAAGGACATAGCCTGCTGCAAGCCTGTTTTTCATGCTTTCACCATATTCATATAATGTAAGCTCGTTACATTCCTTAAGTCTGTTCGGTTCATCCAGCACAACAAGAGTACTTTCCTTAGGAAAATACTCTGTTAAGCCTACTGTGTCTTTAATTATTGTATCCAGAAACTTATCATAACTGCCTGTTCTTTCTATGTCCCCAACAATCTTATTAATATTGTTGCCAGCCTCTATCTGCTCCTGTGTACGCCTTCGTTTATCATAATCAAAGCACTGAAGCTGCTCATCTCTTTCTTTTCTTATCTTATCAAGTCCAGCCTGCTTTTCTTCCGCTGTGAAAAGATACTCTGTAGCTGGAAATATATGATATGATTTCAGCTTTTCTATTGACCTCTGGCTTTCTGCATCAAACATTCTTATAGAATCAACTTCTGTATCCCACAGTTCTATTCTTACTGGCGCCTCATCTGTATATGAAAATATATCTATGATTCCACCTCTTATTGAAAACTGACCTTTTCCCTCAACCATTGCAGTTCTTACAAAACCCATGGATACCATTTTCTTTGCAAGTTCCTCTGTATCAATACTGCTTGTGCTATCAATCGTTATTATTGAATCCATATATCTTTTTCAGAGGAATCAGTCTGTCTGATACTCCATCAATGGTAGTTACTACTGTCAGCAGACTACCCGAGTCAGCTCTGATGCTTCCAGCTTCTCCATTACGTTTATCCGCTTCCTGTTTACTGCTGTCTTTGTCCGATACTTCTACGTGTTCTGCCGCTTTTATATGTTCTATGATTCTGCTTATACAGCTTAATCTTTGTCCTGTTATCTGATTGCCTGTAACATCTGCACTATAGAATATTGCGTCCTTAGCTGGATAATACAATGCATCGCCATTAAAAAAATGCTGCATCATCACACATATTTCTTGCCTTGGCTTCATCACTTGTTATAACAAGCATAAAACGATAATCCTGTCCTATAGCACTTGCTATATGCACCTTCTGCGTATCAATACAGCCACTTATAAGTGCTGTTTTTCCACCATCCACTGATAATTCTTTATTAAGTTGCTCTATTGCTGCTGTATCACATACAGGCTTAAAAATGTGTTCAAAACCATCCTCCTAATTAAATCTGTCTGATATAAAGATGTCGGGATCAAAGCTCCCGACTTTGATACCTACGAATTGTTCCGTGCTACGCACTCCCACAATTCTCCCCAATATTCGCATATCGTGGGATTATCCGTTAAATTTATTCATACCACTTTCAATGCCTTCGCTTATTATGCATTCAACTGCTTCACAGGCTCTTTTATTTCCTTCTCTGAGTGCAGGATATAATTCAGCTGGAAACTTTCCAAGAACCCAGTCTGCAAGATCCCATCCCTTTGGCTTGTCTCCTACACCATACTTTATTCTTTTGAATTTATCACTGCCAAGATGAGCTATTATGCTCTTTATTCCGTTATGTCCGCCAGCACTTCCCTTTGGACGTAATCTTAACCTTCCAGGCTCTAAGCTTATATCATCAAATATAACTATCAGGTCATCAATATCAGCCTTATAATAATCCATAACCTCTCTTATACATTCGCCTGAATTGTTCATATATGTCATAGGCTTTACAAGCAGAACCTTTTCCCCTTCTATAACACCTTTTCCTATAAGTCCTTTATGCTTTGCTGTATCAACACTAATATTATACTTGTCTGCAAGTTCATCTATGCATGAAAAACCCGCATTATGTCTTGTCCCTGCATACTGTGTTCCCGGGTTTCCTAAGCCTGCTACTATATACATAAATTTATTCTCCCTGTTCTGTTTATCTTATCATTAAACTTTAATTGCCGCATTGCTATGCAATTCGTACAATCCTCTGACACTTTGATCCACCATCATAATATAAATGATATCCGTCAAAAAGGAAGTATTTATATTATTTTTAACTATTTATGCAATATAAAAAACTGCAATCATAACAGTTAGCGTGTTCCTAACTATTATGACTGCAATCTTTTTATTTTACAACTTTAAACAAATTTAACTTTATGAAATCTCATATTATATTATCTTATGCGTTTCTTTCCTGCTACTGTACAAGCCATCATTATAGCCATAACTGCAAGTAATAAGTAGATAGCAACTGGAGCTGCATCTCCTGTTGTAGGTGCTGTAACTGTTGCATCTTCTGTAATCGTTGTATCAGCTCCAGATGCTGACTCAACTTCCACATAATCAATAACAAATGGGCTTAATCCACCTGTTACGAATGATATAGCATCATCAGATACTGTTACATCAAGTTTTTCAAGTGTATTATCATCCTTAAGATGATAAACAACTACTGCATACTTAGTATAATCAATATCTGCATTCTTCTTAAGACTTATCTTAAGTGTACCATTAGAAAGCTTAACAACACTACCATCTTTATTGCTTAAAGAATATCAATGATCTGTGCCTTGTCTGTAAGCTTTATATCCTCTGCATTAGCAACTGCTTCCTTAACTGCTGCTACCTGTTCCTCACTTGCAGCCTTTTCTATTGCTGTAACAGAACCTGTAGCTACGCCCTTGCCTGACTCATCTACGAATTTAGCTTCCTTTGATACCTCAACGGCTGCTATTCCACTTTCTGTTGGAGTAACTATCTCTACTGGCTTAACATCATATGCATAATGAGCAGGAATCCATCCAAGTACTGTATTAACTGCTGAAACATTAGCTGATTCAATATAATCTGCAACTGCCTCAGCTGACTGATTTTCAGCCTTGCTGAACTGTCCTTTAGTTACAAAAGCATTTTCTCCTGAAACATTATTATATTCCTTGAAGATAGCTGATGTTCCATCTCCTGTGCTCATCTCACCCCATCCATCTTCTAACACATAACCATTAGTCTGTGTTCCAATAAATGTAGCATTAGAGCCTGCGCCCCATGTTCTACCATAATATCCTGATACTGCACCGGTGCTTACACCATCTGTTGTCACTTTACAGTTTCTGAATACATATGGACTTGTCTTAGCTGCTGTGATATAGCCAAGCTTTGCATTGTTTTTAGCAGCATCCTTTTCATCATCCTTATATGTCTTCCACTGTAATTCACAGTTATCAAATACTGCTGCAAATTCGCCACAAATATAATCTACATTACCACCAATCACACAATTGTTGAAATATGTATGATAGTTATTGTTCTTAGAACCATTTCTTCCAAGTGTATCCTGTGAAGAAAGAATCTTACAGTTATAACACTCAATATTATCTGCTTCAATATAGAAAGCATTTGATCTTTCCTTATAAACATATGCTGTAACATCAGCATCCTTTGCAAGTCTGTCTACTGACAATGTTGTACCTGCAATATCTGTCTTCTCTGCTTCTGTTAATTCATAGTTATAAGTATTCTTAAATGTTGTATCTTCTGCGATGAAGTTATCACCTCTTACGATGAATACACCTCCCCAGAGACTTCCGTTACCTTCTACATATGAATACTTATCTCTTGCAAGTACTTCATTGTAAAGACCTGTAACAGAATCTACTGAATAATAATATGTACCAACACCATAGTACCATGAAATAGTATGGTTATTACCTTTAAGTGTTACATATGGAGCTGCCATAACTGTCTGCTCGAATATATCTGCTTTAAGATTAATAGTAACTCTGCCTGCTTCTCCTTCTGGTCTGTCCTGCATTCTAAGAATTGCATCTGAAGCTTCATTTAATGTAGCGTAATCACCAGGAACATTAAGCTCGCTCTTAAAAGCTACTGGTTCTGCCTCCTTAGCTGGAAGTTCTACATATACTTCATTAACTGTTGTTCCTTCAGTCTTAACTGAAACTCTATCATGTGTTACACCACCATTAGTTGTTACAACACTTGTATTGTATTCACCTGGCTTTAATGTACATGTATAAGAATCTCCTGATACAGTAGCCTTATATGCACGTCCGTTAACCATATTTGTAAGTGAAAGTTCAGTAACTGTTCCTTCTGGAGTGCCTGTAATCTTACCTTCTACAGTTACATCTGGTACATCATAAAGAGAAACAACTATTGCTTCGCCTGTAGCTGTAAATGTATCGCTGTCACCAACAGCAGCTCTTACACCACCATCATTAGTACTTAACTTATATTCATGTCCTTCAAGAAGGTCTGCATTTGCTCCATCCTTTAACTTGATTGCGTTACCACCAAGATTAGCATCTACAACACTTATCTCTAATGAATCTGATAATTTAGCATTTACATTCTCAAACTTAACTGGAACGCTTACTTCCTTATCTACAATATACTTATAACCTGCATAAAACATGTTATTAGTCTTTCCTGTTGTAGACATTACATATGTATGTCCTGGTATTACTGCAAATGTATATGAATTAATACTTGTTTCTGTATCTGTATATCCATTCTTAGAACCATCTGCTGTATTATAATCATGGATTCTTAAGAATGATGTTGAACTAAAGTATACTGTCATTGTACCTTTAGCTGCTGGAGTGAAGATAGTTAATGTACCATCTCCCTGTCCAGGAATAGTAGGAATATTGTTACTATCTGCATGTCTTTTACCTGCTGTATAGCTATTATATTCTTTTCCGTCAACTGTTACTGTCTTTCCTGGTTTTACTGTATACTGTGTTTCTCCCTGACCTACTAATGTAAGTGTGCTATCACCATACTTGTAATCACCTGTAGCAACAACATCTTCTTTAGCAATGTCATCAAGCATTAAAGTAAAGCTTTCAACTTTATCTGATTTAGCAAAATTATTTACCATTACTGAGTGAAGATATGCCTCACCTGATGCTTCACATGTTATTGTAAGTGTTGTAGCATCTCCGTTATAAGATATGCTCTGTGATCCTGCATCTGCATCTGACTTACCTGATGTTGAACCAACTTCCTTACCAGAAGCATCTGTAACCTTAAATGCAGTTCCACTGCCATACTTACATAAAGTTAATGCAATCTCTGCACTTCCTGCAACCTTAACTTCAATCTTGTCTCCATTATAAACTGCTGCACCATGCTGTCCATCATGCCAATATGCTTTATCAGCTTCTGATATTACCTTAAATACACCATCATCAGATGTATAACCATTAAGATGTGTCTTTGTACTATATAATTTTGTAAAATCCAGTACATAACTCTTGCCAGCTTCTGGTGCCCCCGCAGCTTTTGCTATAGTTCTTACACCAGGTGCAAACTGGAATGTTCCAATCGCTAAAACGAATGTAAGAACAACTGCTAAAAGCTTTTTAGCTTTTCTGCCAATCTTCATAAAATACCTCCTGAAATATTACGGATCATTCCGCTAGATTGACTACTACTATATCCCATTATCGAATTGGTAACAACTTATATTTTTATATTTTCCTTATTGATTACATGTATTTTTAGTGTTAAAATACATATTGTTACAATATTAATAAATATTTATTATTTTTGGTATTTTGCATATATTTTATATGTGTATTAATTATATATCGAACATACGAATCAACTCAAAATATTATCTTATATACAGAACGCTCCATTTCTTTACATTTTACAATTCACGCAGTTCTTATACAGCATCATATTCATTAGAAAGAAGGATTATAAACATATGAAACAGACGATACACAATATTTCAAGGTTCCGCATTGAACGTGGCATGCATGAACCACATTATTCCATGCACTCTGCACACAGTCATACATATTATGAACTTTTTTATCTCGTTAATGGTAATTGTACAATTTCCCTGGACAACAAGCTTTATACGCTTTCCGCTGGAAAATATTATATTTATCCCTGCTAATGCAATCCACAGAACAAGCTATATAGGTGATAATTCATCCGAACGCATATACATAGAATTTTCTTCTGATTATATATCTACTATTGAAGATATCCTTGGAAAAAACTGGACATACAAAAATCTGTGGGGACATATACTATATATAGAACCAACACATAGATCTTATATCAACTCTTTATTTGACAAGATTATCTCTGAATATAACATTATTGACCACTATTCAGACTGCTGTATCCGTCAGCTTTTTCAATATCTGATTATAATGCTCATAAGAGTTGACAGAACTAACATAGATGAAAAAAATTATATAACACATTCACATAAAAAAATAGATGCTGATATGATAAGTGCCTCAAGATATATTGCTGAGAATTTCAAAAACAACATATCACTAAATGATGTTGCCGAATTTCTTAATCTTAACCCTGCATATTTTTCAAGCAAATTCAAAGCATTCCACGGTATAGGTTTCTCTGAATATTTAAGAAATACCCGCATTAATCATGCTGAATGGTATCTGATTGAGACTGACTTAAGCATGTCAGATGTTGCCGATGAATGCGGTTTCTGTAGTTCTAACTACTTTGGTGATACATTTAAGATTGTAAATGGCATCTCTCCTTCTGAATTCAGGAGAAAATATAAACCAAATAAAGCATAGTGTGCAAAAAACTCTCTGCCATCCTACAATAATCTTGTTGGATGACAGAGAGGTATTTTTCAATCCTTACACTGCTTCTTCTATCTTTTCCCCATTCTTGCTTACAATCTGTCCTTCATAAATCTCATATATCTCATCTGACAGATAATTAAGCTCCTCTGTATCATGGCATGCTATAATTATAAGCGAGCCATTTGCCTTAAGTTCATCAAGTATGCCCTTTATAAGACCTGCACCTGCTTCATCAAGAGCATTGATAGGCTCATCAAGTATAACTATATCTGGTTTTTCCATAATAGCTGCTGCTATACCTAATCTCTGTTTCATACCTAAAGAATACTTCTTGAATGTTCTTGTATCATCAGGGTCAAGTCCAACTTTTCTTATGGCTTCCTTTATCTCCTCATCATTAATCCTGTTCTGGATAGAAGCAAGAATCTTAAGATTCTTAAAACCTGTATAATTAGATATAAATGATGGATTCTCTATAAGAAGTCCGATACTTGGTGGAAATGATATCTGCTTACCAAGCTCCCTGTCATTGATAAATACCTTTCCTGATGTTGGAAGTATAAGACCGCTTATCGCTCTCATAAGCATTGTCTTACCTGAACCATTCTTTCCCTTAAGACCTATAACCTTGCCACTTTCAAGTGTAAGATTTATATCCTCAAGTACTGTTACTTTCTTGAATGACTTTGTGTAGTGTTCTAATCTTACTACTGTCCCCATATTAATACCTCCTCTTAATTAAACAATCATCCCAATCCGTATATTAGTTTTATGCCGGATAACACAGGATAAATGATTTATATACATGTATAATAGCACTTTTACTAGATAATGTATACTAAAATTTAAAAATATCATATTATATAAAAAAGATGCCGTATTAATAAAGTAATATTAATATGACATCTTTTTTATTTAATCATATGCGTGTCAAAAGCGAATTACGTTCTCTGATAATTCCTCTACTTCATCAGCATCATAATATGCTTTCAAAACTGCACTTTGAAGATTTTCCCTGGCATGCTTATTGATAGGATGAGCTATATCCTTAAATCCTCCCTCAATAAGATGCTTACTAGGCATAGCTACAAACAAGCCTTTTTCTCCCTCGACCACTCTTATGTCATGTATAACAAACTCGTCATCAAAGGTAATTGATACATAAGCGCGCAGCTTACCACTGCCTGCAATCTTCTTGACTCTAACATCTGTAATATTCATTTGTTACCCCTATCTGTCTTCTATACAACCTTTTTCTACTCTGGTTAAGACCTAATATATATTTATAATCTTTTAATAATATGATGGACTGTCTTCTATGACAATCTTTATACCATTCTCACCGACATATCGTGAATTAGCTTTTAATAGTGCTGTTACTCTCAACTATACAGTTCTCAATATATGCATTATCTCCTATATATGCATTATTCATGATAATTGAGTTTTTAACAACAGCATTATTGCCTATGTATATCTTCTTAAACAGAACTGAATTATCAACCGCTCCATTAACTATACATCCACACGATATAAGACTGTTTGATACATTGGCACCATAATTATATTTAGCTGGTGGAAGATCATCCACCTTAGAATATATATCTGGATACTGCTTAAAGAAATAATCTCTTACATCTCTCTTTAAGAAATCCATATTAGTCTTATAATATGAATCCACAGATGATATGTTGTTCCAGTATGTATCAAGCTTGTAACCATATATCTTCTTAATGTTTCTATATCTTACAAGTATATCCCTGACAAAATCATACCTGTCTTCTTCTGCTGCCTTTTCAAGTAATTCAATAAGAAGACGTCTTCTTACTACATATATACCTGTTGATACAGTTGACAGATTCGTTTCTAAAGGCTTCTCATCAATATCTGTAATACGTCCATCCTCTGCAAGTGCAACAACACCATATCTTCCTATGTCTGCTCTGTTATCAAGCTTCTTTACAACCATGGTAACATCAGCCTTTTTCTCTATATGATACTGAAGCACCCTGTTATAATCAAGCTTGTAGACACCATCACCAGAAGCAATAACTACATATGGCTCATGGCTTGACTTAAGGAAATCTATATTCTGATAAAGTGAATCTGCTGTTCCTCTGTACCAACTGCTGCTCTCTGCTGTTATAGTAGGTGTAAATACATATAATCCACCCTGCTTTCTACCAAAATCCCACCACTTAGATGAACTTAAGTGTTCGTTAAGTGATCTTGCATTATACTGTGTTATAACTGCAACCTTCTGGATATGTGAGTTAGACATGTTGCTAAGTGCGAAATCTATCGCCCTGTAGCTTCCTGCAACAGGCATGGAAGCAATAGCCCGCTTGTTTGTCAGTTCACGCATCATCCTGTTGTTACCGCCTGCTAATACTATACCTATTGCTTTCATTCTACTTCACCTGCCTTAATTATGATTCCACCGCTTGGTAATAAGCCATCCGGATAATCCTCTGCTGATGTAACTCCAGATATCGCCGTATTCTTTCCAATCTTAACTCCATCAGGAATAACCGAACATTCCCCAATAGTGACAAGACCAGAATTATATATCTTAGGGAACTTGACATTCGGTGCCTCTTCGCCTACACCAAGTTCTACATTATCACCTATAACTACTTCTTCTGCTATTATTGACTTGTTAACTATTGTATTCTTTCCAATAACGGAATTATTCATAATGATGGAATCTCTTACTACGGCACCTTCTTCTATGGTTACACCTGAACCTATAACAGAATTATAGATTCTGCCATATACTTCTGTTCCATCGCCTACTATACTCTTTTCAATAAATGTATTATCTGCAACATACTGAGGTGGAATAGTATCTGTTCTTGTATATATCTTCCAGAATTCTTCATAAAGATTAAATACAGGAATTATATCTATAAGCTCCATATTAGCTTCCCAATATGAACTTAATGTTCCAACATCTTTCCAGTAACTGTTATATTCATATGCAAATATTCTCTTGTTGTTATTAAAGCAGTATGGAATTACATGCTTGCCAAAATCACATTCGTTCTGGTCTTTAAGCTTTATAAGTGCTTCCTTTAGCACGCTCCACTTAAATATGTATATACCCATAGATGCAAGATTACTCTTAGGCTCTGCTGGCTTTTCTTCAAATTCAGTTATTCTGTTATCCTCATCCGTAACAACGATTCCGAATCTGCTGGCTTCCTCAATAGGTACTGGCATAGCTGCTATTGTAATATCAGCATTGTTAGCCTTATGATAATCAAGCATTATCTTATAATCCATCTTATATATATGATCACCTGAAAGAATAAGCACATATTCTGGATGATACTGTTCCATATATTCAAGATTCTGATAAATGGCATTGGCAGTTCCAGTATACCATTCACTGCTTGTACTCTTCTCGTAAGGAGGAAGAACTGTTACACCTCCCACATTACGGTCAAGATCCCATGGAATACCAATTCCTATGTGGGAATTAAGTCTTAATGGCTGATACTGTGTCAGTACACCAACAGTATCAATACCTGAGTTAATACAATTGCTGAGTGGAAAATCGATTATTCTGTATTTTCCTCCAAACGCAACTGCAGGCTTTGCTACTTTTGCTGTTAAAACTCCAAGTCTACTGCCCTGACCACCGGCTAACAGCATAGCTATCATTTCTTTTTTAATCATGCTACCACCTCTGATGTTTAATTTACTATCTTAAGTTGTATAAATTATATCATATAATTCCGATTAAGTAAAAATAATTTTGTCTTTTTTTGGTGATTTTTCATACAATTTATTCACCTTTTTATTGTTACATTTTAACATATGTCTTTTTAGTTAATTTTACGCTTTATTTTACACAGCACTTATATGCAGTATACATTTTATGCATTCCACATCATTATTATTACAATTATATGATGTCGGGCTCAAAAGCCACCGACTTTGATACCTACGGATTGTTCTGTGCTACGCACTCCCACGTCTACGCTACGCTTCGGTCCATGCTAAACATCCGCCACTTATTTCTCATAACCATAGTACCCCCTGCATATATAACTTTATGCGTTTTATGTTTGAAAAATATATGCTTTAGGCATATAATCTCTATGATGACTTTTAAATATCTTACTAAATATTAATATAAGGTAATATGATTCTGGAACATGTATACAAGCCTGCATAAGCTTTATGTTCTGACATCATGTCATCATCAGTTTATTAACAATAATTTATAGAAAGAGGAATATCATATGTTTAATATTGATTTTAATCATCCGATACATGTACATTTCATAGGCATAGGAGGCATAAGCATGAGTGGACTTGCCAGGATTCTTCTTGACAGGCACTTCACTGTCTCAGGTTCTGATGCACACGAATCAGAGCTTACAGATGAACTTGCAAAGGATGGATGTCTTATATCTTATCCACAGTCAGCAGACAATATCACTGGTGATATTGACCTTGTCGTATACACTGCTGCTATCCACCCTGACAACAAAGAACTTAAAGCCGCTATTGCTGCTGGTATTCCTACTATGACAAGAGCAGAACTGCTTGGTCAGATTATGAAGAACTATCACACAGCTGTCAATGTAGCTGGTACACATGGAAAAACACAACGACTTCCATGATTACTGAAATTCTTCTTGCCGCCAACGCTGACCCAACTATATCTGTTGGTGGTATATTACACAGTATAGGCGGCAACATAAGAGTCGGAAGTTCAGACATTTTTGTTACAGAAGCATGTGAATACACAAACAGCTTCCTTTCTTTTAATCCTACGTTAAACATTATACTTAACGTTAAAGCTGACCACCTTGATTTCTTTAAAGACCTTGATGATATACGTCATTCATTTAAGCTCTTTACAGAAAAGCTTCCATCTGATGGAACCTTAGTTATCAACACAGATATTGATAATTACGAATACTTCTACCAGGATACAGACTGTGAGGTTATCACCTTCGGTTCCGATCCAGCCAGGTCAATGTACAGTGCTGCCGATATAAATCATGATGAATATGGACGCTGTTCTTACACTCTTCTTATTAATAATAAACCATCAGGAACTATAAAGCTTTCTGTTCCTGGCGTACACAATGTATACAATTCGCTTTCTGCAATCGCTGCATGTATTAAGCTTGGTATATCCATGGAAGCTATTCTTAAAGGTCTTGTGAATTTCACAGGTACTGACAGACGTTTCCAGAAAAAGGGCGTATTTAACGGAATAACAGTTGTAGATGACTATGCACATCATCCAGATGAGATAACTGCAACTCTTAATTCTGCAAAAATGTATCCACACAACAGAATATGGTGTGTATTCCAGCCACACACATATTCAAGAACTAAAGCACTTATGCCGGATTTTGCCAAAGCGCTTGCTCTTGCAGATAATATTGTACTTGCCAAAATATATCCTGCTCGCGAAACAGATAATCTGGGAATAAGTTCTGCTAATCTTTGCAGTCTGATTAAAGCTGAAGGAAAAGAATGTTACTATTACGAATCATTTGAAGAAATTGAAGACTTTTTGAAAAAAATTGTATCAACGGTGACCTGTTGATAACTATGGGGGCTGGTGATGTTTATAAAATCGGGGAAGACCTGTTAAAATAGGCATTTCTCCACTGTATAATATTTTTTCAACAAAGTTATCCACATTATCCACATTTTTATGTTGTTATACACAATATAAAAGTGTGGATTTTTTTGTTAACAACCTTTAAGTCAAAAATACAGCAAAATACATTATTTATACCACTTTGTCCACGAGTTATCCACATTATCCACAATATCCACAACAATATCCACCTGCTTTTAACACACTTTTCATTTAATTTTCACTATGATATAATCTGCACTGGCAGAATATCTGCCGCTTAATATTATGCTACATCATAGCAATCATTAATCATCAGGAGGATAGACAAGCTATATTTATAGCTTTTAATATCATATGGGCAATCTTACATTAACTACAAAGAACAATTATGGATACACAGCCATTTCCAATATATTTATAAGCAGCTTTGTACCTGAAGCCAATGGCGAATTCGTAAAGGTATATCTTTATCTTTTACACCTTATAAGCACTGGCAATTCCAATATAAGTATCTCTTTACTTGCTGATACCTTTAACCAGACTGAGGCCGATATTATGAGAGCACTCAGATACTGGGACAAGCTCAATGTCATATCATTAACATTTGCCGGTAACAACGACAGCCTGTCCAACATAACCATCAATGACTTCAGCTCTGACAACAGTGCCGCCAGCACTACTAAAGCTGATTTTAACAATACCACATTTCCTGAAGCTGCCAAGCTGGCATCCCCAGCAGCTATAGCACCAACAGTGCCTGCTGCACCTTCATATAACATATCAGAAGGTCCAAAACATGTCGAACCTTCCAGCATGCAATATTCTGCGGAAAAGATAAGCGAGCTTAACTCCGATGAGAACTTTTCTATGCTGCTTTATGTTATAGAATCATACCTTGGACGTCCTCTGTCTATTAAAGAAACCAATGCAATAGTATACTTTTATGATTCGCTTGACTTTTCTATCGAACTTATAGATTATCTTTTTGAATATTGTGTAGAACACAACAAGAAAAGCATTAACTACATTGAAAAGGTTGCTCTTGCGTGGGCCGATAAAGGTATACATACTGTTACAGAAGCAAAGGAAGAAGTATCTAACCATACCGACTCTGTTTACCAGATTATGAAAGCCTTCGGAATCTCTAACAGAGATCCTGGACAGCATGAACGTGCCATGATATCTAAGTGGGCTGATACTTACTGCTTTGACACTGATATAATTATAGAGGCCTGCAACAGAACAATCAAAGCCATACACCAGCCAAGCTTTGAATATGCTGATACTATTCTTTCAAAGTGGAAAAGCTCAAACATCACAACTATGGCAGACATCAAAAAGGATGATGCAGCATATGCAGCAAGCAGCAACAGCAAAACCAGATATCAGAGTTCTGCCAAAACCGGTTCAACAAAATTCAACAATTTCCAGCAGCGTGATAAGAAATCTGATGACTGGTACAACTCTTTACTTAGCAATAACAATTAACCTGTCAGCATAGCTTATGTTTTACAGCTTACTGATATTACCAGATTTAACTTATCAATATATTTAATTATATGAAAAGGAGTAGTTATGTCACTTACTAACACACAATATGCAGCTGTTATGCGTATGTACGATGATATTCATACACACAATGCAGCCATACAGAACGAGCGCTACAAAAGAAGTAACAAGTCTTTGTCCACAATATCAGACAATCGAAGATGAGATAATCTCCCTTTCTATGCAGGAAGCTGCCAAACGTATCGGAAATGACTCATCTGACACGAATACTGATGAGTTCAATGAACGCCTGCAGTCCCTTATTAACAAAAAGCTGTACTCCTTGCTTCTATAGGCAAGCCATCTGATTATCTTGACAATATTTATACATGCAAAAAATGTCAGGATACAGGATATATCAACGGCACCAGATGTTCATGCTTTAAGAAAAAAGCTATTGACCTTATATATCATGATTCCAATCTAAAGAACATCACTGCCAACGAAAACTTTTCAACATTTTCCTTTGACTGGTATGACAAAACAACTATTGATTCTGCAACAGGACTCACACCATACAATAATATTCACAAGGTATTTGATGTATGCCAGTCTTTTGTAAAAACTTTTGATACTAACTTTTCAAACCTTTTATTATTAGGAGAAACCGGTGTAGGAAAAACTTTCCTTTCCAACTGCATAGCCAAGGAACTGCTAGACAGCTATCACAGCGTTATATACCTCACTGCCATAGAGCTGTTCAAATGCTTTGAAAACAGTGACTTCAGCAAAGGCGAAGATGTGGAATATCAGGATGTCAGCTACTTTATTGACTGTGATCTTCTTATAATTGATGACCTTGGAACAGAAAGCTACAACTCTTATACCATTTCCAAGCTGTTTTATGTCATAAACGAAAGAATACTTAGAAGAAAGAGTGTTATTATATCAACTAATCTTTCTATGCCCCAGTTAGAGAATACATATTCAGAACGTATATTCTCAAGACTTATCAGTGCATATACAATACTCCGCTTATTCTGTGAAGATATAAGGGTACAAAAGGCTACAAAAGGAAAACATTAATTTTAAAAAATGTCAAATATAATCTTAAAAAATGCCAAATATAATTGACTTCTATAATATTTATGATTATAGTTAATTATGTATGTGTATTTAGAATTTAATTCACTGGAAAGTATGAATTAGATTCTTTATATAATAAATATTTTATCTATACAATGGAGGATAATACAATGCCACGAGACGAACGTCATACTGCAACAATTCCATACGGAACACTCGGAATCATTCCTTAAAGAGCTGCTCTGCTATGGGCGAAAAGGTTGATGAATACCTTGTAAACTGGAGAGAACAAAGAGAACACGAGAATCAGTCTAATCTTGCATTTAGCGGATATAAAAGAGACAGCTATGTTGTAAGTGCCAGCACACCTAGATTCGGTTCAGGTGAAGGTAAAGGCGTCCTTAACGATTCTGTCCGTGGTTATGACTTATATATTATGGTAGATGTATGTAACTACAGCATCGAATATTCACTTTGCGGTAACACTAACCATATGTCACCTGATGACCACTACGCAGATCTTAAAAGAGTAATCGCTGCAGCCGGCGGAAAAGCAAGAAGAATCAATGTTATTATGCCATTCCTTTATGAAAGCAGACAGCATAAGAGATCTGGAAGAGAATCCCTTGACTGTTCTCTTATGCTTCAGGAGCTTACAGCTATGGGTGTTGAGAATATCATCACTTTTGATGCACATGATCCACGAGTACACAACTCTATTCCACTTAAGGGATTCGAGTCTGTATCATGCACATATCAGTTTATTAAGTACCTTTTAACTTGGCGTAGATGATCTTCATATCGACAGCGAACATATGATGGTAATAAGCCCTGATGAGGGTGGTATGGGACGTGCTGTATACTTTGCCAATGTACTTGGTCTTGATATGGGTATGTTCTATAAGAGAAGAGATTATACTAAGATTGTTAACGGACGTAACCCTATCGTTGCCCACGAATTCCTTGGTACTAACGTAGAGGGCAAGGATGTTATCATTATCGACGATATGATATCTTCTGGTGAAAGTATGATAGATGTTGCTTCTGAGTTGAAGAAGAGAGGTGCAAGCAGAGTATTCTGTGCAACTACATTTGGTCTTTTCACTAACGGCTTTGATAAGTTCGATGAAGCTTACGAAAAAGGTATTATCGATAAGATTCTTACTACTAACCTTGTTTACCAGCCAGCAGAGCTTCTTTCTAAGCCTTGGTATATCAACGTAGACATGAGTAAATACATGGCTCTTCTTATTGATACACTTAACCATGATTCTTTAATCAGTGATCTTCTTAATCCTGTTGACAGAATCCAGAAGAGAGTTAAAGAGTATAACGAAAGATATGCTAAGTAATAGATGACCATAAGGTCTTAGCATTTATATATATAACAGGGAATATTTATCAGTATAATGTATGGCGGCGGCTATATAATGTATTGGTAACTATTCCCTTTTTATTGCAGCTTACATCTTATAATGATAAGGTACTGAATGTAATTAATATTTAATGTAATAATACAACCATTCATAACTAATAATAAATAAAGCCTTTCTGCAGCAATGCAACAAATAAAAACGGTTACTATATTATCGCTATGTAATATAGTAACCGTTATTCTAAGTTATTCAATTGTGTTTTCCTCCAAATCATTATTCTTTTAATTAACTATTCTACAATGAATATAATTATTCATAATGCTTGGTATGTGTCATATTTCCATTGGACTATACCTTCCTTTCTCACTCAATTCCTTACATCTATATTAACATTCTTAATGAATGGTTTCGATATATAATCTATCTATTAATATATTGTCTTATGAACTTGTCTCTTTTAATATAGTTAATATATATCTTTTATATCGATTATTAATATGTTTAAGGTCTTGTTTGTTTGTAACTGTATATTAACATGCACTTGTTGATTTGTCAACTCTTTTTTAGATTATTTTTGTTTTATTTTCAACTTATCATTCACTTGTCATCTCGTTTGTTAATTATTTGAATTGTTTCAAAATTATAATATATTGTGTATACACATTTTAATTAATATTGTATTCCTTATACATACGTTCTCTTTCTTTTTCATCCGTCACTTTTGCTATATCTTCCACTCTTCCTCTTTTCTTTAGTTCCACTACTAATTTTGCAAGTTTTGCTTCTCCCTCCTCATAACTTTGTTTCTTCACACCCTCTATATATGCCTTTTCATCAAATTCTGTTAGCAACATATCTGTCACCTCCGCCATATTTTTACTAAGGATATCCTTTAGTACATTATCGCGTATTGCTTCATCAATTGCAAGTGCTACTGCCTCTGCAAATATTTCTTTCTTATTAACTGACTTCATTTCTTTCTTATATTTCTCCGTCAACATATCGCTTTTCACTCTTACAAGTGCAACAAATTTGGAATACTCCATCAGCTTCTGGCACTTTTCCATCAGTTCCTGATTACACCCATAGTTGATATTCAGTAATTGTACAACTACTTCTACACTTGGTTTATCTGTTTTATCAGCCTCTGTACCTGCTGTGTCTTTTAAGCTTTCCCCTTCTGGCACCTGCACAAATGAATCTGATAATCTAAGTTCCTGCTCTTCCGGCTGCTCTTCTGTTCCATTATAGAAAACAACATATCTTGGAAATGGCAGCTTAACAAGACGCTCATTATATATAAGCAGATTATTTTGATCGATATATCCCTTATACAGCTCGGCAAAATATATAAGACCTCTTACCGGCATATTGGGATTAACGCTGCTCTGATGCTCATAGAGATTCAATTCGCTGTTTATAATAAATGAAATATCATTCTTATACCCTATATATATTGCATCCTCTATCGTGTTAATTGTAATCAGGCTCTCATCCGTATGCTCTGTATTATTCAATGCGTTGTATAAACTTAACAAATCCCTCTTATTATTGAAAACCTTCCTGAACAATGTATCCTTGAACTTTCTGTTTAGCTTCAAATTCATACCTCCTAGTTTTACGAAGTAAAATGCGACTGCCCTTGCAGGAGCAGAGGTATTTACCCTCCGTACTTTTAATTTCATTACTAATTTTATTACTAATTTAATTACGTTTTTTATTGTCATACTAGTAATAATAGTATTGGTATTATATAAACACATTTGCTGTATATTTACAATATGTTTTTTATATATTTGTTGTATGTTGCAGGATAATTGTTGTAATTGGTAATATTTTTGTTTCAGCACATCATTAACAGGCTGTTTTTAATATATTCTGAATTATAAATACATCCTCTCTTTTCAATAAAATAATTAGCAAAATAATTACAATTAAATAAAAATAAATCCCCCATTCATACTCACATGGGTTGTATGAATTGGGGATTATAACGATTACATACTAAATATATTTAATGTGTATCGACAAACCTTTATAAATAAGCTGTTCTTATGTATTAGCTACATACTGCCTAAATTACTGAAGGAGTGTAAGAACACCCTGGTTAGCCTGATTAGCCTGTGCAAGCATAGACTGTCCAGCCTGAGCTAAGATGCTGTTCTTGCTGTAGTTAACCATCTCTTCTGCCATATCTGTATCACGGATACGAGATTCTGCTGTCTGAAGGTTCTCAGAAGCTGTATCAAGGTTGTTGATTGTATGCTCAAGTCTGTTCTGAACGGCACCCATCTGACCTCTTGCCTTAGATACCTTCTTGATAGCTGCATCGATAGTTGTAGTAGCTGTCTTAGCCTTATCCTGTGTACTTAAATCAACCTTACCAGCACCTACACCAAGTGCATCAGCGCTCATATCATCAAGAGTGAAGTTCATTGTCTGGCCTTCGTTAGCACCAATCTGAAGCTCAATACCCTTGCCTGTAGCTGTAGCTGATGGCTTTAAGCTTAATGCACCATTTGTATCACTCTCAGCCGCAATACCTGTCTTAGAATTGATCAATGCAGCCATAGCCTTAGCAGTATCTTTATCTACTGTATTTGCCACTACATAATTAACATCCTTATTACTATCACCTAACTTAGATGCATCTGTAACATATGCGAACTTCTCACCATTAACTGTAAATATTGAGTCTTCAATATTTTTAGTTCCATCATATACCTGAATATTTTGTGATATTTTATTATATGCTTCTGTACCTGGGGTTGAAGTTGCTGGTGCTGCTGATTTTCCATCCTGAGATACTAAAGCAATGCTTGGTGTTACTCCAGCTTCCTTAGCTGTGAAAGTAATAGCTCCAGTTGTATCACTACTTATATCAAACGTATCTGCAAGACTTGTTTTCTTTAATTCAGTTACAATTGATGCAGCATCTGTCCCTACGGCATTCTGTCCTGTGAATGTAACTGATGTTGTAGTTGCATTACCATTCTTATCTAATGTTGTTACTGAATATGTTGATTCCGTACCATCAATTGCTTTTACTGCTGCTGTCTTAAATGTTGAATTTGTAGCTGGCTCTTCAGTAAGGTTACCTGCTGCGCTCTTGCTTACAGATACCTGTACCTTGCTTCCTGACTGTGAGCCATCAAGTAACTTCATTGTGTTGAACTCTGTTGTATCAGAGATTCTTGTTAATTCACTCTGAAGCTGTTCGATCTCGTTCTGTACTGCTTCTCTATCGTCATCTGTCTCTGTTCCGTTAGCTGCCTGTACTGAAAGCTCTCTCATTCTCTGAAGGATTGAGTGTGATTCATTTAAAGCACCTTCTGCTGTCTGGATAAGTGAGATACCATCCTGAGCATTAGTTGAAGCCTGATTAAGACCTCTGATCTGTCCTCTCATCTTCTCTGAGATAGAAAGTCCTGCTGCATCATCTGCTGCACGGTTGATTCTGTAACCTGAAGATAACTTCTCTGTTGACTTTGACTGAGCTGATGAAACACCGCTTAACATTCTGTTAGCGTTCATAGCTGACATATTGTGTTGTACTACCATAGTATGTACCTCCGTGTAAATATAATAATTTTTTCTGGGGAATCCGTTCCCTCAAATGCTTCATGCACATTTGCTTACCAGTTACTTGAATATAAACAATTCGCATAAAGCAAATCCTTTATAATAAGCAGAACTTCCATGCTAATTCTGCGTATTATCTTTGTTTGCCATCTTGTCTTCTTTAATCAGACGGCGTATCTTGGTAAGTGTGTCTGGTGAAAGCTTGGATTCTGCATAATAAGGGGAAATGAAGCGTGATGCTTCTTTGCCTTCCTTCTCTTTGTTTCTTGCAAGCACCTTGCTTCTTACAATATTCAGTTCCCTAGGGGCATCTATCAGAAGGTGGATATTTCCTTCTGAACCTCCCGAATAAACAACCCTTATATCCTCACCTATGTTGATAAATTCACCAGGCTTAATCGTAAGCTTTAACATATAACCTCCTTGTTAACCTGTTATCTGCAACAATTTATCTTAAAATGTTGCATCCTTTTGAATTAAATGGAGGATTTGATATGGGAACAGCACAACCAATACGTAACGATGAAGAATTAGAAGCATTTAGAAACTACTATCTGGAGCAGAAAACGAACTACCGCAACTATGCCTTAATATGTCTTGGCGTTAATTCAGCATTAAGAATAAGTGATATACTGAAGCTGAAATGGAACGATGTTTATGATTCCAGGAAAAAATGTTTCAAAAAACATATAATAGTGACAGAGAAAAAGACTGGAAAAGAAAACCGAATAGCTATTAACGCAAGTACAAGAACCGGATTGCAGACATATCTTAACAGTCTGCACTATTTTGACGTAAATGAATATATATTTATGGGGCAGAAAGAACACACCCATCTATGCCGTTCACAGGCATTCCGGATAATAAAGCAGGCAGCCTCTTCCCTTAATATGGAGAATGGAATAAGCTGCCACTCTATGAGAAAAACATTCGGATATTATGCATGGAAGTATGGAACACCACCAGCAGTTCTTATGGATATATATAATCATTCATCATACGAAATAACTAAAAGATATCTTGGGATAAAGCAGGATGATAAAGATTCGGTATTTTTAAGTGTGAATTTATAAGGTAAATTTATAACTTGAAAAAGTCGTGAAAGAATATAAAAATAATAAGAAAATAAAATATAAGATAATAAAAACAAGATAATAAAAATAAGATAATAAAATAAGATAATAAAAATAAGATAATAAAATAAGATAATAAAAATAAAACAATAACATTTTAACCAAACTATTTTATAATTTATTAGTAATACGCAGTTAAGTATTATTATTATATGACGATATAGAATATGTAATTGAGTAGAACAAACATTCAAAGGATGCAACATTTTTAAGATAAAATTGTTGCATCCTTTTTTATTAATTATATGAATTCTAAAAGTATTTTAATTTCAAATATGTTTATCCATTACATCTACTGATATAACGCATGATACAG
>ENA-OQOA01000301-OQOA01000301.1-human-gut-metagenome-genome-assembly--contig:-NODE-301-length-23451-cov-3.579618_pt1 | contig 23451 bp, 37 predicted proteins | sample MGYA00242633_ERZ504888 | MGnify/ENA primary metagenome ERZ504888 (study PRJEB26092, sample SAMD00036372) | human gut metagenome | host: Homo sapiens | study: EMG produced TPA metagenomics assembly of...
GGTATATGCAAAAGATTAAGAACCTTTATCTGTCTATTGGCATCCTTTTCCTTAGCTTTCTTTATTATGCCTGAAAACCAGTCCCAGTTAGCAGCCTGCTCTGGAAATATACCTGTATGCTTGAAGCTGAAAGGTTTTAAGTTAAAAGTAAGAGGCACATCAAGAGAAGGACTCTGATAGTTAATAGTCCAGCTCTGTGGAAGATCAAAGAACTCCCATTCACCGCCGCCTTTTGAGCTTCTGTGATAATGACCATTCATGTGTTTCCATCTTTTATCGTTTTTAGGGGTATCCCATATGACCTGTGGGTCTGGACGTACAAGGATATAATCTCCCCATCGTTCAAGTTTTTCACCACATGATGTATCTATAACTTCATAGTCTTTCCAGTTATCTGCAATAAACATATATTGTGTAATCCTTTCTTTGTTATATGTGATATGAGCATAAAAGTGGGATGATAATCCTACAATATGCTAATATTAGGTAGGGTGCTATGTGCCAGTGACACATGTTTAGCACGGACCGAAGCGTAGCGTAGACGTTGGAGTGCGTAGCACAGAACAATCCATAGATATCAAAGTTGGTGGCTTTTGCCCCCAACATCATACTTATATAAGTATATAACAATCCATATGATAAGGGCAAGGAAATGTTTTTGTTAGAGGTATGCAGGCATTTTTATGTACACCTTGTTATTTTCAGAGTCAGTTGCCAAAATGCTGTAAATAGTTCTTTACAGTGACATATTGTTAAGATAAATTTTATTGAAAAATCCATATTTTTACTGTAACATATAACAGATAAAAAATATAAATTGTGATATGGTATTAGTGTTAAAAGTAACTATTGATAATTAAATCATGTATATTATATAAGGAAAGGAAGATGCACATTTGAAAAATATATCTTTTAAAACAGCAAAGAATGATATTATAGCAGGTATTATTGTGGCACTTGTATCTATTCCCATATCTATGGGGTATGCACAGATAGCAGGATTGCCGGCGGCGTATGGATTATATGGTTCATTACTTCCTGTACTTGTGTATGCATTTACAACAAGTTCACCACAGTTTGTGTTTGGTGTAGATGCCACGCCTGCAGTGCTGGTTGGAGGGACACTTGCAGCACTTGGAGTAATAACAGGTTCAGATGAAGCGATGCGGCTTGTACCAGCTATAACGCTTGTAGTTGCAGCATGGCTTTTAATATTCAGCCTTATAAAAGCTGGCAGAATAGTGAACTACATATCCACTCCGGTCATGGGCGGTTTCATAAGTGGGATAGGAATTACTATTATACTTATGCAGGTGCCTAAGCTGTTTGGAGGCACGGCAGGTACAGGCGAGCTTATAGAGCTCATTCTGCATATAACAGACCAGTTGAAATATTTTAATGTATTGTCGGCAGTTCTGGGATTCGGAACAGTTGTGATTATTCTTGTCTGTAAAAAATATATGCCGAAGTTTCCAATGTCGGTTGTACTTATGGTACTTGGAGCTATGGCAACAGCATTTTTACATATAGACAGATTCGGTGTAAAAACATCTTCCACATGTAGATGCTGGATTTCCTAAGCTTTCTATTCCGGATGTTACATTACTTCGCGATAATACATCAGAGATAGTTGTTCTAGGACTTACATGTGCACTTGTTATTATGGCACAGACTTTGCTGGCAACGAACAATTATGCAAACAGATATGGTTATAAGGTTGATAATAACAGAGAAGTTCTTGCATATTCTCTTGCAAATGTGGCATCGGCAGTATCAGGAAGCTGTCCACTGAATGGAAGTGTGTCAAGAACAGGCATTGCAGACCAGTTTGGATGTAAGACACAGCTTATGTCAGTGACAGCAGCAGTAACCATGCTTATTGTTGTTTTGTTTGCAACACCGCTTCTTGAATATCTTCCTGTGCCAATACTTACTGGTATCGTTGTGGCAGCACTTATAGGTATAGTAGAGTACAAGCTGGCAGATAAGTTAAGAAAGGTTAACAGAGCTGAGTTTTTCATTTTTCTTGCTGCTATGTTCGGAGTGCTTTTATTCGGAACAATATATGGTGTAATAATAGGTGTTATTCTTTCATTTATAGCAGTGATTATAAGAGCGGTTGTTCCACCAAGATCACTTCTTGGATGTATACCAGGTCATGAAGGCTTCTATAATCTTAACCGTAACAGGAATGCGCTTGAGATACAACATGTTGTGATGTACAGATTCAGTGGCAATCTTTTCTTTGCAAATGTGTCTACATTTTTACAGGATATAGAAAATGCGATAAAAGATGATACAAGAGTTGTTATAGTTGATGCAAGTGGTATAGGAAGCATAGACATAACCGCAGCCGACAGACTTGTTTCATTTAATAAGATTCTTAAAGATAAAGGTCTACGTTTTTATATAACAGAGCATGTTGGTAATGTTAACGATCAGCTAAGAAAGCTAGGTGCTGGATGTCTTGTGGAAGAGGGTGTCACACGAAGAACTATATCACTTGCGTTAAGAGATGCTGGCGTTGACAGACCTTATCCACTTGCAGGTACACTAGAACAGACAGAGGCACATAATGATTTTATAGAGGACAATGAAAGACTTGCAGAGATAGAGTGGGCATTTGGCGAGGATGCATCGGAATGGCTTGATAAGTTTGCAGTGCAGATGACAGATGATATCACACATATGGATGAAAATAATGAGCATATTCCGGATAATGTACTTGCAGAGGCTGAAAGTAAGAATACATGGGGACGTATTGGTCTGTTTGATGAGGATGAGCTTCTTGAGAGAGTTGAGATGCATTTATCAGAGCTTACACAAAACAACAGCAATGCAGAAGCGTTAGAAGAAAGAATCGAAGAGCGAAGATTAAGACTTGAGGCAAAGATTGCAAAGCTTAATCCGGATGCACTTGCACACCTAAGACACCACAGAAGAGAGGTTATGCTGCATTTTAAGGAGAATAATCCTGAGGCATATAAGCATATGATGGAACGCAGAATGGAGCATATAAGTAAGCTTGAGAAGGAAAATCCGGAGCTGGCTGCCAAGATGAAGAAACTGTATAAGCTGGATGATATTGCAGGTGATTACAGTAGTGTTAAAGAAAGGTAATTGTTGTGAATATATTAAATGTAGAAAAAGTGAGTAAAACATTTGGCGAGAAGGTACTACTTGATAAGGTTACACTTGGAATAAACAAGGGTGATAAGGTGGGTGTCATAGGTGTAAATGGTACTGGAAAGTCAACATTGCTTAAGATAATAGCTGGTATTGAAGAGCCTGATGAAGGAAATGTTATAAAGGGAAGGAATGTTACAGTAACATACCTTGCACAGTCACCTGACCATGCGAAGGATGAGACGGTTCTTTCCTATGTGCTGAGAGGAAAAGCTAATGCCAGTGAGGCCAAGGCAAAGGAGATTCTTAACAAGCTTGGGATAGGAGTATTTGATGCTTCTATGGATATGCTTTCAGGAGGACAGAAGAAAAGAGTGGCGCTTGCAAAGGCATTGGTTGAACCTACAGAGGTGCTTATACTTGATGAGCCGACTAACCATCTTGATAATGATATGGTTGTGTGGCTTGAGCAGTATATAAAGGCTTTTCAAGGGCGAACTTCTTATGGTAACGCATGACAGGTATTTCCTTGACAATGTAACTAACAAGATAGTTGAGATAGACCATGCGGCGCTTTATAGTTATGATTCCAATTATTCAGGCTTTCTTGAATTAAAGACTGAAAGAGAACAGATGGAAAGAGCTACAGAGGCTAAAAGACAGAACACATTAAGAAGAGAACTTGAGTGGATAAGAAGAGGATGCCAGGCGCGTTCAACAAAACAGCAGGCAAGAATAGACCGTTTTGAGGATATGAAGGAAGCTTCCCGTGAGGCAAGGGCTAAATTTGACAAGAGCCTTATGGATATGAGCTCTGTAAGCACAAGATTAGGCAAAAAGACGATAGAACTTAACAACATAACCAAAGCATATGACGGTCATACTTATATCAATGATTTTTCATACATTTTTCTAAGAGATGACCGTATAGGTATAATAGGAAGCAATGGATGTGGTAAGTCAACACTTATGAAGATAATAACAGGACAGATACAGCCGGATAGTGGAAGCGTTGAGATAGGTGACACTGTACATATAGGTTATTTTATGCAAGAAAATGAACCGCTGGATGAGAATCAGACAGTGCTTGAGTTTGTAAGAAGCATAGGTGAGTATGTGCAGACAGTAGAGGGCAAGGCAACAGCGAGCCAGATGTGTGAAAAGTTTCTCTTTTCACCAAAACAGCAGTGGACACCAATAAGAAAGCTGTCCGGTGGAGAAAAGAGAAGACTGTATCTTTTAAGTGTGCTTATGAGTGCGCCTAATGTACTTATACTTGATGAGCCTACCAATGATCTTGATATTGAAACGCTTGAAGTACTTGAGGATTATCTGGATGGATTTGCAGGGATTATCATAACAGTTTCACATGACAGATACTTTCTTGACAGAACGGTTGACAGAATATTTGCATTTGAGGCGGGTGGTCACCTTACCCAGTATGAAGGAGGCTATTCAGACTACAAAGAAAAATGCGTTTCTTCTATATATAATGTGCCAGGAAATGGAATATCTAAAGGTACAGCATTATCAGGTAATGGTCTGGTATCAGGCAGCGGTGTGGCAGCAGGAAGTAACGGTGATAAATCAGCAGATGGTACACAGAAGGTTACAGCGGGCAATAAGACACTTACAAGTAAGGAATATAATAAATCAAGAAGTGAGCGCCTTAAGTTTACTTACAAGGAACAGAAAGAATATGAGAGTATTGATGATGATATAGCTGCATTAGAAAGCGATATAGAAAGAATAGACAGTGAAATGGCTAAGTGTGCAACTGACTATGGTAAGTTAAATGACCTGTCCAAGGAAAAGGCTGAAAAAGAAAACAGCTTGAGGAAAAGATGGACAGGTGGGTATATCTTAACGACCTTGCGGAAAGAATAGCAAACCAGTAAAGATGTGTGCAAACAAAGCAGAAATGTTTATAAATATTCATCAAATAATGCATATTTGTGGATAAATAATAACAAAAATGGATAATAATTAAACCAGAGAAATATTACAGAATTGTACTTAAAAAATACAATAAAATAATATTTTTCTGGTTGATTTTATATTAAGTGTAGTGTATATTAATACTTGCTGTGACATTGATAGCGTAGAAGCGTGAGGTTGCTGCTCATAAGAGCAGGTTTTCCGTGGAGCGAATGTCAAGGCCGGTAAGAGACCGGCGAAGAATCTGGCGACAAGTCACTGTACCTAATATCATCTGCAAGATGCAGAAATGACACGTTGGTAATCGGGATAATCCAACAGGTGATTCTCGATACACGTGGGAGTGTGTACAGTCACCGCTTGTCGTACTTAAACAATAAAGTGCGAAGGAGGCGACTTTTTTTTATGGCAAATCAGGTAATAAGAATTACACTGAAAGCTTATGATCATCAGTTAATCGATCAGTCAGCTAAGAAAATCATCGAAACTGCTAAGAAGACAGGAGCAAATGTGAGTGGTCCAGTACCTCTTCCAACAAAGAAGGAAGTAGTTACAATCCTTAGAGCTGTTCACAAGTATAAGGATTCAAGAGAACAGTTTGAACAGAGAACTCACAAGAGACTCATCGATGTATTATCACCATCACAGAAGACTGTAGATGCATTATCTAAGTTAGAGATGCCAGCTGGTGTATTCATCAACCTTAAGGTAATGAACTAATCATTACACAATTTTTCATTATTATTTAAGAGCAATAATCCTAAGGGTTTAATATAGAAGTAACGTACACGAAAGTGTAGCACAGTGGTGCAGGTTCCACTTATATTAGCTGTTCTAGGATGACAGGATGCGCTTATGACGTATGATTTTATAAATATAGAAAATTCCGGACTGAAACCGGAAGAAAATCCGTCAGGATTTTGCTTCCAGATGATTGCGCCGGAAACGGCATAATCATCTTGTCCGCTGTAGATTAAACAGGAGGAATATCAATGAAGAAGGCAATTTTAGCTACAAAAGTCGGAATGACTCAAATCTTCAACGAAGACGGTGTTTTAACACCTGTAACTGTTCTTCAGGCTGGTCCTTGTGTTGTTACACAAGTAAAGACAGTAGAAAACGACGGTTACGATGCAGTTCAGGTTGGTTTTGCTGACATTAGAGAAAAGTTAGTAAACAAGCCTGTTAAAGGACATTTTGATAAGGCAGAGGTTCCTTACAAGAGATTCTTAAGAGAATTCAAGTTTGAAAACGCTTCAGAATACTCAGTAAAGGATGAAATCAAAGCTGATATCTTCGCAGCAGGCGATAAGGTAGATGCAACTGCTATTTCAAAGGGTAAAGGTTTCCAGGGCGCAATCAAGAGATTAGGCCAGTCAAGAGGACCTATGGCTCATGGTTCTAAGTTCCACAGACATCAGGGTTCAAACGGATCAGCAACAACACCTGGTAGAGTATTCAAGGGAAAAGGAATGCCTGGACATATGGGTTCTAAGAGAATCACAATCCAGAATCTTGAAGTAGTAAGAGTTGATGTTGAAAACAACGTAATCTTAGTTAAGGGTGCTGTACCTGGACCTAAGAAATCATTAGTAACACTGAAAGAAACAGTAAAGGCTAGCAAGTAGTTTTTGCTAAGGAAGGAGGACCACACAGATGGCAAACGTATCTGTTTACAATATTGAAGGCAAGGAAGTTGGCTCAATCGAATTAAACGATGCAGTGTTTGGTGTTGAAGTTAATGAACATCTTGTACACATGGCAGTAGTTAACCAGCTTGCAAATAATCGTCAGGGAACACAGAGCGCTAAGACACGTTCAGAAGTTTCTGGTGGCGGAAGAAAACCTTGGAGACAGAAGGGAACTGGTCATGCAAGACAGGGTTCTACAAGAGCTCCACAGTGGACAGGCGGCGGTATCGTATTCGCACCAAAGCCAAGAGATTATTCATTCAAGATGAATAAGAAAGAAAAGAGAATCGCTCTTCTTTCTGCTTTATCTTCAAAGGTTGCAGAAAGCAAGATTGTTGTACTTGACGAGTTCAAGTTAGATGAAATCAAGACAAAGAAGTTCGTAGAAGTTATGAACAACTTAAAGGTTGAAAATGCATTAGTAGTTCTTGAAGGCGAGAATAAGAACGTAGTTCTTTCAGGAAGAAACATTCCTTCAGTTAAGGTTACAGCTACTAACGAAATCAACACATATGATGTTCTTAAGTATACAACATTAGTTGTTACTAAGGCAGCTGTAGAGAAATTAGAGGAGGTGTATGCATAATGGCAAACGTACAGTATTATGATGTAATCCTCAAACCAGTTATAACAGAAAAGTCAATGGCAGATATGGCAGATAAGAAGTATACATTCTTAGTTCATACAGAAGCTAACAAGACTATGATTAAAGAAGCTGTTGAAAAAATGTTCGAAGGAACAAAGGTTGCTAGCGTTAACACAATGAACAGTGTTGGCAAGAAGAAGAGAAGAGGAAGAGCTGTTGGTACAACTGCTAAGACTAAGAAGGCAATCGTTCAGTTAACAGCAGACAGCAAAGATATCGAAATCTTTGAAGGACTTTAAGATTTAGCAACATTTAGAAGTGTAGAAAACAATATTACACAGGCTCGAAAGGAGAGAATATAATGGGAATCAGGACTTATAACCCATATACACCTTCCAGAAGAAACATGACTGGATCAGATTTCTCAGAGATCACAAAGACAACTCCTGAGAAGTCATTACTCGCTAAGAAGAGTAAGACTGCTGGTCGTAACAACCAGGGTAAGATCACTGTTAGACATCATGGTGGTGGAAACAGACAGAAATATAGATTAATAGATTTCAAGAGAAATAAAGAAGGCGTTCCTGCTAAGGTTATCGGCATTGAATACGATCCAAACAGAACAGCTAATATCGCACTTATCTGCTACGCAGATGGCGAAAAGTCATATATCCTTGCTCCTCAGGGATTAACAGATGGCATGACAGTACAGAATGGTGCTGGTGCTGAAGTAAGAGTAGGTAACTGCTTACCACTTACAGATATTCCTGTAGGTACACAGGTACACAACATTGAGTTATATCCAGGTAAGGGTGGACAGCTTGTTCGTTCTGCTGGTAACTCTGCTCAGTTAATGGCTAAGGAAGGCAAGTATGCAACATTAAGACTTTCCTTCTGGCGAAATGAGAATGGTACCAATTATCTGCCGCGCAACAATCGGTGTTGTAGGTAATGGAGATCACAACCTTATTAATCTTGGTAAGGCTGGACGTAAGAGACATATGGGTATCAGACCTACAGTTCGTGGTTCTGTCATGAACCCTAACGACCATCCACACGGTGGTGGTGAAGGTAGAGCACCAGTTGGTCGTCCAAGCCCAATGACACCTTGGGGCAAGCCTGCTATGGGACTTAAGACTCGTAAGAAGAAGAAGTCTTCTAACAAGCTTATCGTAAGAAGAAGAGATGGAAAGGCTATTAAGTAATTAATAGCCTCCGGTATTACAAGAAATATTAGACTAAGATTTGATAGATTATAAGGAGGTTTCAACCTATGGCTCGTTCACTTAAAAAAGGACCATTCGCGGACGAAAGCTTACTTAAGAAGGTAGATGCATTAAACGCATCAAACGACAAGCAGGTTATCAAGACATGGTCACGTCGTTCAACAATTTTCCCTTCATTCGTAGGCCATACAATTGCAGTTCATGACGGAAGAAAGCATGTTCCTGTATATGTTACAGAGGATATGGTTGGTCATAAGCTCGGTGAGTTCGTTGCTACAAGAACTTACAGAGGACACGGCAAAGACGAAAAGAAGAGTAGATAATTTGTATTATTTGAAAAGGAGGTTTAATCGATGGCTAAAGGACATAGATCCCAGATTAAACGTGAAAGAAACGCTGTTAAGGACACAAGACCAAGCGCAAAGTTATCTTACGCAAGAGTATCTGTTCAGAAGGCTTGTTTCGTATTAGATGCTATTAGAGGCAAGAGCCTTGAAGAAGCACTTGGTATCGTTATGTACAATCCAAGATATGCTTCATCACTTATAGAGAAGTTATTAAAGTCAGCTGCAGCTAATGCAGAGAACAATAACGGTATGGACCCAAGCAAGTTATATGTAGAAGAATGCTACGCTAACAAGGGACCAACAATGAAGAGAGTCCATCCAAGAGCACAGGGTAGAGCTTACAGAATCGAAAAGAGAATGAGCCATATCACTGTAATATTAAATGAAAGATAATTGCATTTCCTAAAGAATAGAAAGGAGATTTTATGGGACAGAAAGTTAATCCTCATGGTTTAAGAGTCGGCGTTATCAAAGACTGGGACTCTAAGTGGTATGCAGAAGAAACTTTTGCAGATAACCTTGTAGAAGATTATAACATTAGAAAATTCCTTAAAAATAAGTTATATGCTGCAGGAATTTCAAAGATAGAGACAGAAAGAGCTTCAGATAGATTAAAGATTATCATTCACACAGCTAAGCCAGGTGTTGTTATTGGTAAGGGTGGTGCTGAAATCGAAGCACTCAAGAAGCAGGTTGAAAAGCTTACAAGTGCTAAGAGACTTAGCATTGATATTAAAGAAGTTAAGAGACCAGATAAGGATGCTCAGTTAGTAGCTGAGAACATCGCACAGCAGTTAGAGAATCGTATCTCTTTCAGAAGAGCTATGAAGTCTTGCATGGGAAGAACTATGAAGCAGGGTGCTAAGGGTATTAAGACATCTTGTTCAGGTCGTCTCGGCGGTGCTGATATGGCTCGTACAGAGTTCTATAGCGAAGGTACAATTCCTCTTCAGACACTTCGTGCAGATATCGATTATGGTTTTGCAGAAGCTAACACAACTTATGGTAAAGTTGGTGTTAAGGTATGGATCTATGAAGGTGAGGTACTTCCAACAAAGACAAACAAGGAAGGGAGCGATAAGTAATGTTACTACCTAAGAGAGTTAAACATCGTAGACAGTTCCGTGGTTCTATGGCAGGTAAGGCAACAAGAGGTAACAGAATCACTAAATGGTGAGTATGGTATCGTTGCAACAGAACCATGCTGGATCAAGTCAAACCAGATAGAAGCAGCCCGTGTAGCTATGACAAGATACATTAAGCGTGGCGGTAAAGTATTTATAAAGATTTTCCCAGATAAGCCGGTAACAGGTAAGCCTATCGGTGTTCGTATGGGTAAAGGTAAAGGTAACTTAGAGTGCTGGGTAGCAGTAGTTAAACCTGGACGTGTTATGTTCGAGATTTCAGGTGTACCTGAAGAAACAGCAAGAGAAGCATTACGTCTTGCAACTCATAAACTTCCTTGCAAGTGCAAGATCGTTTCACGTGCAGACTTAGAAGGCGGTGATAACAGTGAAAATTAATAAGTATGTAGAAGATTTAAAGGCAAAATCAGCTGCAGAATTGAATGAAGAATTAGTAGCTGCTAAGAAGGAACTTTTCAATTTAAGATTTCAGAACGCAACAAATCAGTTAGATAATACTAGCAGAATCAAAGAAGTTAGAAAGAACATTGCTAGAATTCAGACTGTAATTGCTCAGAAGAATGCTTAAATTATATTATAGTTTGTAAGTATTTCCTAAGAAAGGAGTATAACTGTGGAAGAGAGAAATTTAAGAAAAACTCGTACAGGTAAGGTTATCAGCAATAAGATGGATAAGACAATCGTTGTTGCTGTAGAAGATAACGTTAAGCATCCACTTTACAACAAGATTGTAAAGAGAACATACAAGTTAAAGGCTCATGATGAAAACAATGAATGTTTAATCGGTGATGTTGTTAAGGTAATGGAAACTAGACCTTTATCTAAGGATAAGAGATGGAGATTAGTTGAGATTATCAGCAGAGCTAAATAATTTTGACAATTTTTTAATAGAATTGATATTACTGAAAGGGGTAGTATTATGGTACAACAGGAAACCAGACTTAAGGTTGCCGATAACACAGGTGCTAAGGAAATTCTCTGCATCAGAGTTATGGGTGGATCTACAAGAAGATATGCAAATATCGGTGATGTGATTGTCGCTACTGTTAAAGAAGCAACACCAGGCGGCGTTGTTAAAAAGGGCGATGTTGTTAAGGCCGTTGTTGTTCGTTCTGTAAAGGGCGCACGTCGTAAAGATGGCTCATACATTAAATTTGATGAAAATGCTGCTGTAATCATCAAGGATGATCAGACTCCTAAGGGAACTCGTATCTTTGGACCAGTAGCAAGAGAGTTAAGAGATAAGAAATTCATGAAGATCGTATCTCTTGCTCCAGAAGTATTATAGGAGGTACCACAATGTCAGCTGTAAGAATTAAAAAGGGTGATACTGTTAAGGTAATCGCAGGTAAAGACAAGGGCAAGACAGGCAAGGTTATGTCTGTAAACGCTAAGAACCATACAGCATTAGTTGAGGGTGTTAACATGGTAACAAAGCATGCTAAGCCAAGCGCAGCTAATCAGCAGGGTGGAATTCTCCACCAGGAAGCACCAATCGATATCTCAAACATCGCTTATGTAGTTAAGGGTGACAAGACATCTAAGATTGGTTATGACTTCAAGGATGGTAAGAAAGTTCGTGTTGCTAAGGCAACTGGCGAAGTTATCGATTAATAAAGGAAGGAGGCAATAATTTTGAGTAGACTTAGAGATTTATACGAAAACGAAATCACTAAAAAAATGACAGATAAGTTCGGTTACAAGAACCCAATGATGGTTCCAAAGATCGACAAGATCGTAATCAATATGGGTGTTGGTGAAGCTAAGGAAAATTCAAAGCTTCTCGATGCAGCAGTTAAAGAACTCGAGACTATTTCAGGTCAGAAGGTAGTTCTTACAAGAGCTAAGAATTCAATTGCTAACTTCAAGTTAAGAGAAGGTCAGGCAATCGGATGCAAGGTTACACTTCGTGGTGAGAAGATGTACGAATTCCTTGACAGACTTGTTAATCTTGCATTACCTAGAGTTCGTGACTTCAGAGGCGTAAGCGCTGAATCATTCGATGGTAGAGGAAATTATGCTTTAGGTATTAAGGAGCAGATTATCTTCCCTGAAATCGAGTACGATAAGATTGATAAGGTAAGAGGTATGGATGTTATTATAGCAACAACAGCTCATACAGATGAAGAGGCACGTGAATTACTTAGAATGTTCAACATGCCTTTCAAGAATTAATAGAAGGAGGTAAATTTTAATGGCTAAGACTTCAATGAAGGTTAAGCAGCAGAGAGCACCTAAGTTCTCTACAAGAGCTTATACACGTTGTACAATATGTGGTCGTCCACATTCTGTTTTAAGAAAGTACGGAATCTGCAGAATTTGCTTCCGTGAATTAGCTTACAAGGGTCAGATCCCAGGAGTTAAGAAGGCATCTTGGTAAGATAAAAAGATAATCACAAATCAGTGATTTATCACAGTGGTTTGCCACTATTACCTTGATATAATGCATAACATAGTAATACGGCTTTCTGCCGTATGCTATAAATGCATGGAACAATTGACGTAGTCCCGATAAGGGAAACCAGTGAATTATTTAAGGAGGAACATTTAAAATGACAGATCCAATTGCAGATATGCTTACAAGAATTCGTAACGCAAACACAGCAAAGCACGACACAGTTGATATCCCATCTTCAAAGATGAAGCTTTCTATAGCTAAGATTCTTTTAGATGAAGGTTATATCAAGTCTTATGAGCTTGTTGAGAATGGTAATTTCAACGATATCCGTGTTACATTAAAGTACGGTGCTGATAAGAATGAAAAGATTATTTCAGGACTCCAGAGAATATCTAAGCCAGGTCTTAGAGTTTATGCTAGCAAGGATGAACTTCCAAGAGTTCTCGGTGGTCTTGGTGTTGCTATTATCTCAACAAACAAAGGTGTTGTAACAGATAAGGAAGCTAGAAAGCTGGGCGTTGGTGGAGAAGTTCTCTGCTTCGTTTGGTAATTTATAATAGATACTCACTCACAAAGAAAACATGTTCCTATTTTAAAGTGTTTTCTTAATCAAAATTAGGAGGTGCACGGCATGTCACGTATAGGAAGAATGCCTATCGCTGTCCCAGCAGGTGTTACTGTTGAGATCGCAGAAAATAACAAAGTGACTGTAAAGGGTCCTAAGGGTACACTTGAAAGAGTTTTACCTGCAGAAATGGACATTAAGATGGAAGGTTCAGAAATCGTTGTTTCTAGACCTAACGACTTAAAGAAGATGAAGTCATTACACGGATTAACAAGAACATTAATCCATAACATGATAATCGGTGTTACAGATGGTTATGAGAAGAAGCTTGAAATCAACGGTGTTGGTTACAGAGCTCAGAAACAGGGTAAGAAGCTTGTATTAGCTTTAGGTTACTCTCATCCAGTTGAAATGGAAGATCCAGAAGGCATCGAAACAGTTGTTGATGGAACTAACGTTATCATCGTAAAGGGTATTAGTAAAGAAAAAGTTGGCCAGTACGCAGCTGAAATCAGAGCTAAGAGAGCTCCAGAGCCATATAAGGGCAAGGGTATCAAGTATTCTGATGAAGTTATTAGACGTAAGGTTGGTAAGACTGGTAAGAAATAATTAAAGGAGTGAATACAAAATGGTTAGTAAGAAGTCAAGAACAGTAGTTCGTGAAAATAAGCACAGAAAATTACGTAATCGTTTCAGCGGTACTGCAGAAAGACCACGTTTAGCTGTATTTAGAAGCAATAATCATATGTACGCTCAGATTATTGACGACACAGTTGGTAAGACACTTGTTTCTGCTTCAACACTTGATAAGGATGTAAAGGCAGAACTTGAAAAGACTAATAACGTTGAAGCTGCTACAGTAGTTGGTACAGTAGTTGCTAAGAAGGCATTAGAAAAAGGTATTACAACTGTCGTTTATGATAGAGGCGGATTTGTATATGAAGGAAAAGTAAAGGCATTAGCAGAGGCAGCAAGAGAAGCTGGCCTTGAATTCTAAGCGGAAGGGAGAAACAAACAGTATGAAACGTACAATAATTGATGCTAGCAATTTAGAGTTAAGAGATAATGTAGTATCAATCAAGCGTGTAACAAAGGTTGTAAAGGGTGGACGTAACATGCGTTTTGCAGCTTTAGTTGTTGTTGGTGATGGCAACGGACATGTTGGCGCTGGTGTTGGTAAGGCAGCTGAAGTTCCTGAAGCTATCCGCAAGGGAAAAGAAGATGCTATGAAACATTTAGTAGAAGTTCCTATGGATGCAAACTGCTCAGTTCCACATGACTTCACAGGAAAGTTCGGAGGAGCAACAGTTCTTCTTAAGAAGGCTCCAGAAGGTACAGGTATTATCGCAGGTGGTCCAGCCCGTTCAGTACTTGAACTTGCAGGAATTAAGAACATCCGTACAAAGTCACTTGGTTCTAATAACAAGCAGAATGCTGTATTAGCAACAATAGAAGGTCTTAAGTCTATGAAGACTCCAGAAGAAGTTGCAAGACTTCGTGGAAAGTCTGTTAGCGAGATCCTTGGCTAATTAACAAATAAACATTGATATAGTCGTTAATCGACAGATGGAGGTTAAAATGGCTGATAAGAAGTTAAGAATAACTTTAGTTAAGTCTCCAATCAGTGCTGTTCCTAAGCATAGAAGAACTGTTGAAGCTATGGGTCTTACAAAGATGCATAAGACAGTTGAACTTCCAGATAATGCTGCAACAAGAGGACAGATTCAGCAGATTGGTTATATGTTAAAGGTAGAAGAAATCTAATTTAATAATTCAGATAAGGAGGTGCAATAATGGATTTATCTAATTTAAGCCCAGCAGAGGGTTCAGTAATGAGCGATAATTTCAGAAGAGGCCGTGGACATGGTTCAGGAAATGGCAAGACAGCTGGTAAAGGTCATAAGGGACAGAAGGCTCGTTCAGGAGCACCAAGACCAGGTTTTGAAGGTGGTCAGATGCCATTATATAGAAGAATTCCTAAGAGAGGTTTCACAAACAGAAACCGTAGAGAATTCGTAGCTATCAACATCAGCACATTAGAAAGATTTGATAATGGTGCAGAAGTAACAGTTGATACATTAATCGAATCAGGTATCGTTAAGAATCCTAAGGATGGTATCAAGATTCTTGGTAATGGCGAACTCACAAAGAAACTCAATGTTAAGGCTAACGCATTTAGTGCTTCAGCACAGGAAAAAGATCGAAGCTCTTGGTGGTTCTTGCGAGGTGATCTAATATGTTAAAGACACTTGTAGGCGCTTTTAAAAACAAAGACATAAGAAAAAAGATCTTATATACTCTTATGATTCTTGTTATTGTCAGAGTGGGAAGTTTACTTCCTATTCCAGGAGTAGATACAGAGTATTTCAGTAGCTTACTTAGTGGAATTAATACTGGTGATTTGAGCTATCTTAGCGCATTTACAGGAGGTTCATTCGAAAGAATGTCCCTCTTTGCGTTAAGTATAACGCCATATATTACTTCATCTATCATCATGCAGCTCCTTGCTATTGCGATTCCTAAGTTAGAGGAAATGCAAAAGGAAGGCGAAGATGGTAGAAAGAAGATTGCAGCAATTACTAGATATGTAACCATAGCTCTTGCTCTTATCGAGAGTATAGCAATGTCTGTTGGTTTTGGTAGATCTGGTCTTATTAAGGGATACCAGGGCTTTAGTACATTGCATTATATTGTAAGTATCATAGTAGTAGTTGCAGCACTTACAGCAGGTTCTGCAATGCTTATGTGGCTTGGTGAAAGAATTACTGAGAATGGTGTTGGTAACGGTATTTCAATCGTTCTTCTTATTAACATCATATCAGGTATGCCAAGTGATTTTGCTACATTGTATAGCACATTTGTTGCACCTAGAACTATTGCAAAGGGTGTATTAGCAGCCGCAATTATTATTGCAATTCTTGTAGTAATGGTTGTTCTGGTATGCTTTTTACAGGATGGAGAGAGAAGAATTCCTGTTCAATATTCACAGAAGGTTAGTGGTAGAAAGTCTTTCGGCGGACAGTCTACTAACATTCCTTTAAAGGTTAATACAGCAGGTGTTATGCCAGTTATTTTTGCATCATCACTTATGCAGTTCCCTGTAATTATTGCACAGTTATTCGGAAAGTCATACGAATGGACAAGATATTTAAGCTCTTCATACTGGTGCAGAGTATCAGCACCTAAGTATTCGTTAGGTTTAATATTATACATAGTATTACTTATAATATTTGCCTACTTCTACACATCAATCACATTTAATCCGATTGAGGTTGCTGATAATCTTAAGAAGGCTGGTGGAGTTATCCCAGGTATAACACCTGGTAAGTCAACTAGTGATTATCTTAATAATATACTTAACTACATTGTATTCGTCGGTGCAGTTGGATTACTCATCGTTGCATTAATACCAATTATGTGTACAGGATTCTTTAATGCAAGCGTTTCATTTGGTGGTACATCTGTCATCATCATCGTTGGTGTAGTACTTGAAACATTAAAGCAGATTGAATCTCAGATGGTTAATCGTTATTATAAAGGATTCTTAAGCGAATAAGCTTATTAGTATTTAGAGGACTTGCCTGACAGTAATGTTGGGCGAGTCATTTGTGTATAAAAAGCAAATGAAAGTTAATGAGGTAGACATATGAAGATTATTATGTTAGGAGCTCCAGGAGCTGGTAAGGGAACACAGGCAAAGAAAATCGCTGAGAAGTATTCAATTCCTCACATCTCAACAGGAGATATTTTCAGAGCTAATATTAAGAATAATACAGAGCTTGGTCAGAAAGCTAAGACATATATGGATAAGGGAGAACTTGTACCAGATGAATTAGTTGTAGATCTTATTATGGACAGATTCAAGGAAGCTGACTGTGCTAATGGATATGTATTAGATGGTTTCCCAAGAACAATTCCTCAGGCAGAGGCACTTGATAAGGCACTTGCTGCTAATAATGAAGCTGTAGATTTCGCTATAAATGTAGAAGTTCCAGACGAAAATATTATTAACAGAATGTCTGGAAGAAGAGCATGTGTAGGTTGTGGTGCTACATACCATATCCAGTTTAATGCACCTAAGGTAGAAGGTGTATGTGATACATGTGGAGAAAAGCTCATATTAAGAGATGATGATAAGCCAGAAACTGTTAAGAACAGATTATCTGTATATCATGAGCAGACTCAGCCATTGATTGATTACTATTCAAAGAAGGGTGTATTAGCAGAGGTTGATGGTACACAGGCAATGGATGATGTATTCAATGCAATTGTAAATGTTTTAGGAAAGTAGGCTGGTTATGTCTGTAACAGTTAAGTCAAAGCACGAAATAGAATTAATGAGAGAAGCTGGCAGAATACTTGGAACAGTTCTTAAGGAACTTGAAAAGGAATGTAAACCAGGTGTGACAACATATCACATTAACAAAATCGGCGATGAGATGATAAAAAGCTACGGATGTATACCATCATTTTATGGATATCAGGGATATCCAGCCTCTATATGTGTATCAGTAAATGAAGAGATAGTACATGGTATTCCATCAAAGGCAAGAGTGCTTAAGGATGGAGACATAGTAAGTCTTGATGCTGGTGTTATATATAAGGGGTATCATTCAGATGCTGCAAGAACTTATGGCGTAGGCAATATAAGCGATAAAGCAGCAAAACTGATTGAAGTGACAAGGCAGAGTTTCTTTGAAGGAATAAAGTTTGCCAAAGAAGGCTGTCACTTATATGAAATCTCCAATGCAATTGCAGATTATAATGAGTCATTCGGATATGGCGTTATAAGAGAACTTGTAGGTCATGGTATCGGAACACAGCTTCACGAGGAACCAGAAATACCTAACTTCAGACAGCAGCGAAGAGGCATGAAGTTATATGAAGGTATGACGCTTGCCATAGAGCCTATGGTTAGTGCAGGTGACTACAGAGTGAAGTGGATGGATGATGACTGGACTGCATCAACTATAGATAATTCGTTGTCAGCCCACTATGAAAACACAGTGTTAGTAACTAAAAACGGACCGGAGATATTATCACTGGCAGAGTAGAAGCATGTATTACAGCAGACTCGTAGGATAAAGCAAGTCAATGTATAAAATGACAATTGTTACAGGATACTGGTTATAGGGAGGGTACAGCTTGAATAAATATATAGGATGTTTTGCCACATCTATAGCAGGACATGATCATAATAACATATATGTTATTATTGATGCAGATGATGAGTATGTATATCTTGTGGATGGAAAAATAGAAAAGTAATAATCCAAAAAAGAAAAGCTAAAACATGTTCAGTTAATTAAAAGAACTGACGATACAATAACAGGCAGGATTAATAATAATGTTGCATTGTCGAATGAAGATATTAAATATGCAATTAAAAATATTCAGTAATTATGCTGGATATAAATATTTGTCATATAACATAACAATGTAAATCAGAGATTAATTAAGGAGGCAGTTAAATGTCAAAGGCAGACGTTATAGAAATCGAAGGAAAAGTTGTTGAGAAGTTACCAAATGCATTCTTTAAGGTTGAACTTGAGAATGGACATCAGATTCTTGCAACAATAAGTGGAAAGTTAAGAATGAACTTCATTAGAATTCTTCCAGGAGATAAAGTTACTATAGAGCTTTCTCCATATGATCTTACTAAAGGAAGAATTATCTGGAGAGATAAGTAAAATCTTTTAAAAAGTATCTAAAAAATATTGTAAATTTTGTGCAATATTTTTTAGAGAAAATTGAAAGTTTTTCTTGCATTTAAAAATATGGCTATGATATAATAGCTAACGAACTTGTCTGAAAGGAGGCTTTTGCAGTGAAGGTTAGATCATCAGTTAAACCAATTTGTGAAAAATGCAAAGTCATTAAGAGAAAGGGTAGAATCATGATCATATGTGAAAACCCTAAGCACAAGCAGAGACAGGGTTAATCCTTTTGGAGAGAAGTAGGAATACTTCTCATGTTTGTGCGTTATGGTGTCAATATCACTAGTTGATGTCATAACATATTGTAGGTTTGTACTGTTACTCACTATAACAGACAAATTAAGTAGTTTTGCGGCTGCAGTGATGAATCACCCGGCTAAGTTGTAAGGTGGTCATTGCTATTTTATAAATTATCGTAGCAGTTATGGCAGCGCACACATTTCAGACGGCAGGAAACTGGCGGGCTGCGTATGTATACAGCTACACAGAATTGATTAATAACATATATATTTGATTAACGGAGGTTAAAGAACACATGGCTCGTATTTCAGGTGTAGACTTACCAAGAGAAAAACGTATCGAAATCGGACTTACTTATGTTTATGGTATTGGACGAGTTAGAGCAACTAAGATCCTTGCAGAGGCTGGTGTTAATCCAGATACACGTGTTAAGGACTTAACAGATGAAGAAGTTGCTAAGATCGCTAAGGTTATAGATGCTGATCCAGAACATTTAGTAGAAGGTGACTTAAGAAGAGAAGTTGCCATGAACATCAAGAGATTAAAGGAAATCGGATGCTACAGAGGAATCCGTCATAGAAAGGGTCTCCCAGTTAGAGGTCAGAAGACTAAGACTAATGCAAGAACTTGCAAGGGACCTAAGAAGACAGTAGCAAATAAGAAGAAATAATTGTTAAACTCACAGGAGGTTATTTATCATGGCTCAGAAAGTTACAAAAAAGTGACAAAGAAGCGTGTTAAGAAGAACGTTGAAAGAGGACAGGCACATATTCAGTCATCTTTCAATAATACAATAGTTACTTTAACAGATGCAGAAGGTAATGCTTTATCATGGGCATCTGCAGGTGGACTCGGATTCAGAGGATCTAAGAAGTCTACTCCATATGCAGCACAGATGGCAGCTGAAACAGCTACAAAGGCTGCTTTAATTCACGGATTAAAGTCTGTAGACGTTATGGTTAAGGGACCAGGTTCAGGTAGAGAGGCAGCTATTCGTGCACTTTCAGCTTGTGGTCTCGAAGTTACAAGTATCAAGGATGTTACACCAGTTCCACATAACGGTTGTCGTCCACCAAAGCGTAGAAGAGTTTAATTTAGGGAGGTAAGATTACAATGGCAGTTAATAGAACACCTGTGCTCAAGAGATGCAGATCTCTTGATTTAGATCCTTTATATTTAGGAATAGATAAAAAGTCTAACAGAAAGGCTAAGAATGCTGGTAGAAAGATTAGCGAGTATGGTATGCAGCTTCGCGAAAAGCAGAAGGCTAAGTTTATCTACGGCGTATTAGAGAAGCCTTTCCTTAATTACTATAAGAAGGCTGAGAAGCAGAAGGGTATGACTGGTGAAAACCTTATGGTTACTCTTGAACTCAGACTTGATAATGTTATCTTCAGATTAGGTTTTGCAAGAACAAGAAAAGAAGCAAGACAGATCGTAGATCACAAGCATGTACTTGTTAACGGCAAGCGCGTAAACATCCCATCATACTTAGTTAAGGCTGGAGATGTTATTGAAATCAGAGAAAAGTCAAAGTCTTGTGCAAGATATAAGGAAGTACTTGAAGCTACTAACGGAAGATTAGTTCCAGAGTGGTTAGAGTCAGACAGAGAGGCTCTTAAGGGTACAGTTAAGTCTTTACCTACAAGAGAAGCAATTGATGTTCCTGTAAATGAGATGCTTATCGTCGAGTTATATTCTAAGTAATCCATTAATAAGATTTTTGGACGCTGCATTTTACATGTTGTATGTGAATACAGTCGTTTGTTTAAGACAACAGAATGCTGTATATATGCGTTCTGTTGTCTTATGGATAGAAGGAATAAACTTATTAAAACCCATAAAAGGAGGGGCTATACATGGTTGATGCAGATTTTAATTTCAAGATGCCAAAGATTGAGATGACTGAACAGTCAGAAGATGGAAAGTATGGAAGATTTGTCGTTGAACCTCTCGAAAGAGGTTATGGACTTACGCTTGGTAATTCTTTGAGAAGAATTATGCTTTCATCATTAGTTGGTACAGCAGTAAGCAGTATCAAGATTGATGGTGTACTTCATGAATTCAGCTCAATTCCTGGTGTTAAGGAAGATGTTACTGAGATAGTGATGAACATCAAGCAGTTATCAATCAAGAACAATGGTAATTCCGTTGAGCCTAAGGAAGCACATATAGATTTCGTGGGCGAGGGTGTAGTAAGAGCATCTGATATTCAGGTTGATCCTGATATAGAAATTATTAACCCAGATCTTGTTATAGCACATCTTAACAGTGCTGATAGCAAGTTAGTTATGGAACTTACAATTACTAACGGACGTGGTTATGTAAGTTCAGAGAAGAATAAGAAGGAAGACCAGCCAGTTGGCGTTATCGCAGTAGATTCTATCTACACTCCTGTAGAAAGAGTAAATATGGCTGTTCAGAATACACGAGTTGGTCAGGATACAGATTTTGACAAACTTACACTTGATATATTCACTAACGGAACAACAGCTCCAGATGAGGCTTTAAGCCTTGCAGCTAAGGTTCTTAGTGAACATCTTAAAGGATTCATCAATCTTTCAGAAAATGCTGCTAATGCAGAAATTATGGCAGAACAGCCAGTTGATGAATCAACAAAGGCTCTTTCAATGAGCATTGAAGACCTTGAATTATCAGTTCGTTCATCTAATTGTCTTAGAAGAGCAGGTATCAATACAGTTGAAGAACTCTGCAACAAGACTCCAGATGATATGATAAAGGTTAGAAATCTTGGTAAGAAGTCATTAGATGAGGTTCTTTTAAAGCTTAAGCAGTTAAATCTTCATCTTAGATCAAGCGAAGATTAATATATAGAAACAATTAAAGCGTAATATTAGAATTTGTAGAAAAACATTTATACAGTAAGACCATATGCGCATGTATAAACGTTACAAATGGAGGTTAAATCAATGGCAAAGTATAGAAAGCTTGGTAGAACATCAAGCCAGAGAAAGGCTTTATTAAGAAGCCAGGTAACAGCTTTAATCGAGAATGGTAAGATTGTTACAACAGAAGCAAGAGCTAAGGAAGTTCGTAAGCAGGCAGAAAAGCTTATCACACTTGCAGTTAAGGAAAAGGACAACTACGAAACAGTTACAGTATCTGCTAAGGTTGCAAAGAAGGATGCTGAAGGTAAGAGAGTTAAGGAAGTTGTAGATGGCAAGAAGGTTACTGTATATGAAACAGTAGAAAAGGAAATCAAGAAGGATCTTCCTTCAAAGCTTCATGCTAGAAAGCAGATGGACAAGGTTCTTTACAAGGTAACTGAGGTTCCTGCAGATGCTGCTGGAAAGAAGAAGAACACAAAGACTGTTGACCTTACAAACAAGTTATTCGACGAAATCGCTCCAAAGTATGCTGACCGTAAGGGTGGCTATACAAGAATCGTTAAGATTGGCTTAAGAAAAGGTGATGCAGCAATGGAAGTACTTCTTGAATTAGTTTAATCAAGTGCTTTTAAGGCGGGTAAGAAGTAATTCTTATCCGCTGTTTTGTTATATAAAGATATTGTATGGATTAACAGAATGTATGAATTAACGGAATGTATGAATTAACAGAATGTATGAATCAGGAATTGGAGAAAATAGTGGGAATAGTACAAGCTAAGGATTTAACATTTGAATATATAAGACGTGATGAAGAAGGAAACGTTGAAGGCATTACAACAGCAGTTGACAACGTTAATATAGATATAAAAGCAGGAGATTTTGTGGCAGTATTAGGACATAATGGTTCTGGTAAATCAACATTTGCAAAGCATCTTAATGCACTTGTTATGCCAACAGAGGGCACTGTATATGTGGATGGAATGGATACAAAGGATGCAGATAATACACTTAAGGTCAGACAGACTGCTGGCATGGTATTTCAGAATCCGGACAACCAGATAGTAGGTACACTTGTAGACGAAGAGGTAGGTTTCGGTCCAGAAAATATAGGTGTTCCAACAGAGGAAATCTGGGAAAGAGTAGAAAAGAGCCTTAAAGCAGTAGGTATGTATAAGTTCAGGAATGCATCGCCTAACAAGCTGTCAGGTGGTCAGAAGCAGAGGGTAGCTATAGCTGGAATAGTTGCTATGAAACCTAAGTGCATAGTGCTTGATGAGCCAACAGCCATGCTTGATCCGCTTGGAAGAAAAGAAGTAATACATGTTCTGCACGAGCTCAATAAAAAAGAAGGTGTAACCATAATTCTTATAACACATTATATGGAAGAGGTTATAGATGCAGACCATGTTTTTGTTATGGATAATGGAAAGGTTGTTATGGAAGGAACACCTAGACAGATATTTTCGCAGGTTGATAAACTAAAGGAATTAAGACTTGATGTTCCACAGGTAACTGAGCTTGCATATGAATTAAAAAAAGAGGGACTTCCTGTTAAAAGATGGTATTATAAGAAACGAAGAGCTTGTTGAAGAGATAAAAAGACTCGATTTATTAAAGACAGAT
>ENA-OQOA01000302-OQOA01000302.1-human-gut-metagenome-genome-assembly--contig:-NODE-302-length-23382-cov-5.639690_pt1 | contig 23382 bp, 21 predicted proteins | sample MGYA00242633_ERZ504888 | MGnify/ENA primary metagenome ERZ504888 (study PRJEB26092, sample SAMD00036372) | human gut metagenome | host: Homo sapiens | study: EMG produced TPA metagenomics assembly of...
TAATAGTATTCTCTAAGATATTTTAGGACTGAGCTGTGTGTTGTCAAGAGGAAATCATCGATATTTCTCGTCATTTTACGCTGTTATGTTATCTGCCCACATCTCACACTGGCTGATAACCGTGCTGATTGCTGTGTCGTAATCCTCAGGGGGATATTTTATACTTTTTCAGAAGATGTTTCACCATCTTCCGCATACTGGCACGCGCTGTTCTTTTTTTCTGCCAATCTATCGTCCGATTTTTGCGCCGCATCTCTGTAAGTTCTCTGGTCAAGTCGATCAATTCATTATTCCGATAAAAATCCTTGATGTTCTCCGGCTTGGTCAGAGCATCGTAAAATGCCAGCTCTTCCTGCGACAACCCCAGTTTCTTACCATTATTGTACAGCTCCGTGATCTCCTGTGCCGTTTTCAGAAGTTCCTTGATACAACGAAGAACGCAGACGGAAAGCCAGCGAGAACGCAAAGCAAACCGGGTTCAAGAGCAGGACGGAATAATGTAACAGTTAAGGGGCGATTTGCGGTCAGAATGTCGGGTTTGTATCCGATGTTCTGACTGCAAAAATACATAAGAATACAAATTACGCTGCTACAACAATACAGGTGTAAAATAGCGTTGCAAGGATGTGAGCTTTTATCAGAAAGGAAACAGATAATAGATTTATAAATGCGAAACTAAATTCGCTATTGCAAATACGGTATTCGCAAAACAAATTGAAAGATCTGTCGATGCGTGATACAATATAGAAAATTAACGAAATCAGCAAGGAGGGCTTCCGATGATGCGTATCAGTTACAATAAGCTCTGGAAGATGCTTATAGATAAAGGGATGAAAAAAAGCGATTTGAGGGAAAAATCCGGTATTAGTTCTGCTTCCCTTGCTAAGCTGGGCAAGGGGGAAAACATTACCACAGATGTTCTGCTTCGTATCTGCGAGGTTATGGACTGCCGCATAGAAGATATTCTTGAAACGATCAGAGAATAGCCAACACAAAGAATGAATGGGGAGGTGTTACTATGACGATATTGGGCAAAAAACAGATGTCCGAAGAAGACATCAAATTAAACTTCATAACTCCGGTCATTCAGAGAGGTTGGAAAGGTCATATCACGATGGAGACCAGAATCACAGATGGCCGCATCAACATCAGAGGCAATATCGTGGCTCGCAGCAAACCCAAGTTTGCCGATTATTTGCTGTACTTAAACGATGGCAAGCCGATTGCTGTTGTGGAAGCGAAGGATAACAACCACTCTGTATCTCATGGATTGCAACAAGCGATGACATATGCTCAGATGATGGACTTGCCGTTTGCATATTCGTCAAACGGCGACGCTTTCTATGAGCATGATTTCCTGACCGGACAGGAACAACAGATCGAATTGGAAAAATTCCCGACACAGGATGAGCTGATTGCACGCTATTATGCGGAGCTGAATGGTGGCAAGGGCATTTCCGAGCAGGAAAAGAAAATTGTAGCCCAGCCCTACTATTCCTCTCAAAGCACATATCCTCCACGATATTACCAACGAAACGCTGTAAATAGAACTGTTGAAGCAATCGCCAGAGGACAGCAGAGATTGTTGCTTGTTATGGCAACAGGAACGGGTAAAACATATACTGCTTTCCAGATTGTATATCGTCTGCTCCGTTCTGACCTAAAAAGAGAATTTTATATCTGGCAGACCGAAACATTTCTGGTTGACCAAAGCATTTTGCAGGACTTCGCCCCTCTCGAAAAGACCATCTATAAGGTGGATTTCTCCGATATGGAACTATGATTACGATATTTGTTTTCAAAACCATGTTCATAGACTGCGTCCGTATAAGGCGGTAGAGTTGCGTTTCTTTTACCATCTTTTTACTTTTACAAGTCCATGAATATGATGAACGCAAAAGGAACTGCAATGCCGGGACTTTCGTCACAAACATTACATCAAATGGTTGTTCCCCTCCGCCCCTTTCTGAACAAAAGCGCATTGTTGCTAAAATCGAAGAGCTGCTGCCGCTGTGTGAGCGGCTGAAATGAGGTGATTTGCCTGATTAACCGAATTGTACATGAGATTCGTATGGCTTTGTCCCATGAACTGTATTTGTCAGCGTTAACACTTGCGCTGACATTGCCAGATACCTGTGGCAAAGCTGAATATCCAAACGAGAAGTATAGTGGCGCACGCTATAAAAAATGGTGCAGCCAATATGTTATCTCAGATAGACATGATTCTCCATATGGATATGATATGCCCTATCTGAGCGAGGAAATTATTTATAATTTGCGTAATAGTCTGCTCCACCAAAGTACACCAAATATAGAGAAATCCACAATTCACGAATCTCGGTGCAGGGTTGATAAATTCGAGCTTGTCATAACCGGAGAAGATGGCACCAACGGTGATTTAAGCGAGGTCGCCTACGATAAAGATATGAATATAGTTCAGAGAGGACTGAAAGTACATATATCCCACTTGTGCTACATTCTATCCACGGCAGCAGAGGACTATTACAAGAACAACAAAGAAAAATTCGATTTTATAAAGTATTCAATCGAAGATGACAGGCAAAAAACAATTCTGTGACGCATATGATGATTTGAAAAAAGAGTAAGCAGACAAAAGGCGATCAACCGTAAAAAGTTGGTCGCTTTTGTTTTGCCTATTATCAGAAAGGAGAAGTTGCCCATGAGCGAAGAATTGGAAAAGCTGAGACACAAACAGTGTATTGCGGAGCGCAAGCTGACCGCAGCCAAGCACAAGGAGAAGCGATTGCAGAACGAGCTGAAACGGCTGACCGGAAGCGAGAGAACCCATCGGCTTTGCACCCGTGCCGGAATGTTGGAGACCTTTTTGAAAGAGCCGACCGTCCTGACCGATGAGGATGTGATGGAGCTGCTGACCTTCATCTTCCAGAGCGAAACGGTTCAAAAGAAGCTGAATCTACTGATTGAGAGCCGAAGAGAAACGCTGACAACGGACGGCAGCGAGAACCCCTTGTTTTAACAAGGGCGCAATTATACACCACCTAAAGGTGGTGCATTGCGTTCTGCCGAAAGGTCTCGCCTGTCGGCTCGGTCGGTGCTTCTGCTTCGCAGAGGTCTCCACCGGAGACCCGCACCATTGCATGGAGCTGATGATTTCCGCAAAAGTCCCTTGCTCCATTCATCCAGAGGAAGCTGCACTTCCCCTGCGCTAGCTAAAGCCAGCTACCCCTTTGCTTTGGTTGTGTAGTAGAAAATAACCGTTTTCTCTGATATAATATTTTTTGATAGTAATCTGATATAGAAAAATACTTTTTGAACTACTTCAAATTAATGACTCTCTATATCTTGAAAAACTAAAACATTGTGTGTTAAATTTGGATAACTGGAACTCAATTTCAGATGATTTTTTGAGTTGGCTATCAAAATAACGCCGAGCATATTAAAGCAGGAAACCTACATGGTCTCCTGCTTTTTTTGTCCAAGAACATTAAAAGGAGACGATAAAGTGGCAAACCCTCATTTTGAAATCAAAATCACGAAGCGGAGCAAACGGCAGTCAGCTGTTGCCGGAGCTGCCTACCAGAGCGGTGAGAATCTGTTTTCCGAGTATGACCAGAAGCACAAAGACTACCGGAAAAAGGAAGGTGTGGTCTACACGGAAATCATGTTGCCATCCCATGCCCCGCCGAAATACGCCGACCGGGAACAGCCTTGGAACGCAGTAGAAGCCGTTGAAAACCAGTGGAACTCGCAGCTTGCAAGGCGATTTGTGGTTGCCCTGCCAAGAGAAGCCCCGACCGAAATGTATCCGCAGATGAGGCAGGAATACTGCCGAGAGCATTTTGTGTCCAAGGGAATGTGCTGTGACTTTGCAATCCATGACCCAGATCCTCTCGGACACAATCCCCATTGCCATATCATGCTGACCATGAGAGCCATTGATGAAAACGGAAAGTGGCTACCTAAGAGCCGCAAGGTTTACGACCTTGATGAGAACGGAGAGCGTATCAGACTTCCCTCAGGCAACCGGAAAAGCCACAAGGAGAATAAGTCTTACTATCGCCACTTTACCGTGATAAATTTTGCAAAACCATATTAACGCGCCTACACTTCCATGGTACCTTTTATTCCAAATCCTGCTGACAAAAGTGGTAGTTCTCACCGTGATAACCACCACTTTCAGCGGATGACTGCCCAGAAAGAACGTACCGCCCCGCAACACACCCGATTCATTTTGCCGTCTGTTTCACCCGACAAAATCCTTCGCCTGTACTGCGTGAGCGGTATTTTCTTTTTTACAAATAAAATCTTATGTAGTTGTGCAAATCTCCGAAATTCATTTTTGGTTGTTGACTGCACAACCTCAAAGTGTTATTCTTGTGTTTGAAAGAAGCAAGACGTAGTGTCCGCACTGCGCCCGACTTTCTTCATACCGAACCTTGAATCCTTCATAAGCCGTCTGAACGAAATACTGCGCCATGACCTCACACTTTCTGTGGGTGAGCCGGACAACGCCGCTGCAAAACAGGGGCAGGAACTTCGTTCGGAGCAAACGGTAATCCCCTTACATGAGCAGTACCACCTCTACTTATTTTTGCGCCTTAACAATTCGGAAACATTTGTTGAAAGTTGATTTTGAGCGCAGCGGTAGAGGGCAAGAACCGTCCCGTGGCCACAAATTTTCAATTCTTGAAAATTTTCTGTCCATCCGGGACTTCACTTCTCAAACTCTTGCGAGTTTTCCAAGTGATCTTGTTGGGGCGTGCCTGCCCCAAACCCTGCTCATCATTCGTGCCTTGCGGCACGAATGGAACGGCGTGTCGTGCTTATATAACTTCACCGAGGAGTTATCGAACAGACAGGAGGTACAATGACCAAAACGAATGTTCAATCGACCCCTAGCAATTCCCAGCACCACGACACGCCGAACAACAAAACGCACGTCATCAAGTTCCGTGTGACAGCGGAGGAAAAAGCGTCACTGGAGCTCACTTGCAAACTCCTGAATCTCTCCCTCTCCACTTTCATCCGCCGCGCCATCCACAACGTCAAGCTCGAGAAAACAGTCATCGTTGCAGGCGGCGGCGAAGAAACCCTGACCACTGTTTCCACCCTGCTTGCCCAGTGCAGCAAGGTGGGCACCAACCTCAACCAGCTTGCAAGGCACTTCAATTCTGGCGGTGCGGACACCGAGCAGATACGAGCGAAAATTCTTGACGAACTTGCAGATTTGACCGCATTTCGGCTGCACGCCGAAAAAGTTCTGGGTGAACTGTATGGCAACGCTCAAGCATATCGCCTCTAAGAACTCGGCCTACACCGCCATCGAAGCGTACCTCATTTACCAGCACGATGCGTTCACCGGGAAGCAACTTCTGGATGAGCACGGCAAGCCGAAGCTGCGGGAATCCTACCTGCTCGACACCCTTGAGTGTAGCGATTTCTCGTTTGCAACGGCCTGTCTGCTGGCAAACCGCAAGTACGGCAAGAATACCCAGCATGGTGATATCAAGAGCCATCAATATATCATCAGCTTCGACCCCAGAGATGCAGTCGATAACGGCTTGACCATGGAAAAGGCACAGGCACTTGGCCTGAAATTCTGCGAAGAAAACTTCCCCGGTCATCCTGCCATCGTCTGCACGCACCCCGATGGACACAACCATTCGGGAAACATTCATGTCCACATCGTGATCGGTAGCGTCCGAACACGAGAAGTGGAACGAAAGCCTTATATGCAGAAGCCCCGCGATTGGTGCGAGGGCATGAAGCACTCCAGCACCGCCCAGACCATGCGGCACTTGCGTGTCGAGGTCATGGAACTGTGCGAGGGTGCCGGACTGTACCAGATCGACCTGCTCAACGGCTCCAAGGAGCGCGTGAGCGAGGCTGAATATTGGGCAAGGCGGCGTGGGCAGCAGAAACTTGATCTTGCAAACGCAGCCCTCACCGCAGCTGGACAGCCGCCCAAGCAGAAGAAGTTTGAAACCGTGAAGGACACTTTGCGGAAACAAATCTCTTCGGTACTGTACCGTGCCATCAGCTTTGAAGATTTCTCTGACAAGCTCATGCAGCAGTACAGCATTGCCGTCAAGGAAAGCCGTGGACAGCTTAGCTATCTGCCCGCTGGCAGAACGAAGTTCATCCGGGCGCACAGCATCGGTGACAAGTTTGAGAAAGGACTCGTGTTTGCCGCCCTGCAGGAAAACGCTGAGCGCAAGCGCACGATTCAGTTTAAGCCTGACCGCATCAGGAAACTGGTGGATATTCAGGCAAAGCTGAAGCAGGGTAAGGGCATCGGCTATGAGCGTTGGGCAAAGAAGCACAACCTCAAAGCTATGGCACAGACCTTGATCCTCTTGCAGGAGAAAGGTCTACTGGACGAGGATGCACTCGACCAGAGAATCGCAGAGCTTGACACCAAGTTCCACGAATCGCTGGCCGTAGTGAAAGACCTGGAAACCCGCATGGCAGAAAACAAGAATAACCGTATCCTCCTGAAATCGTTGTCTGGTTTGTATTGGTCGGTCTATGATTTCGGATTTCATCTTCCACGGACACCTGCGTTGAATTTTCCGAAGAAAACAAATAATCCGAACCCATCTCCTATCGGAAACAAGTTCGGATTATTTTTGTTTGGTCCGAGTGGCGAGAATCGAACTCACGGCCTCTTGAACCCCATTGTGCTTCTCTCAAAAACACAATGTACAATCCGATACTGCCTAGACTCAGTATCGTTAAATTTCAAATGTATTATATCGTTCTGTTTTATTTTCCAACTTAGGTATACTCCTGTTGTGTCCGACATGAAGAAAATCGTTCAGAAAACTGCCGCATTGTCTTTCCCCCAATGGGCGTTAGCCGTATGAGATATGGATACTGCAACATTATATAGGGTCAAATACGACAGAAGTCATTGATTTTCTTTGTTTATCTGTGATACCATTCGTTACGAGACCAACGGCGTTGCTCTCTTCGCCTATGGTGGAGACTCCGGCACTCAAAGAAATTTTCCGAAAAACACAACGAGGTGACCATTTTTGAAACGTCGAACTTTTCTTGTCTGCTCCGCTGCACTTTTTTGCGGTGCGCTTCTGGCAGGAGGCTGCACTCCAAAAACTTCTCAGCCTGTCCTTCAGCAGATTGAATACTCCAATTTGGCAGATTCGGATACACAAGCTCTTCTTTCCAAGCTTTTGCAGGATGCCGGCGTATCCGACCTGCGGATACGGACCTTCTTTGATCATGTGCAAAAGTTCAACAATGCTGTGGACCCGGCATGGCTCACCACAGGGTTTGAAAATGCCAAGCCTTCGGATCTGAAATACGACCCTTACTCCATGCAGGACGCATGGACGGAAAAATATGACACCTTCCCCGGCTGGAACTGTCGGATCACCGCTTGTGGGCTGTTCGGTGATTTTATCACTGTCACGGGCAAGGCAGACCTTGACTCAGCCGAGGACACCCTGTTTATGGACTATGAAACACTGGATTCTGACCCGGAATCCCTTTGCGGCGACGAACGGCAAAAGTTTGATGCGCTGTTCGCCCCGGTTAAAACCACCAATACGACCGATATTCCTACCCATTTGAAAACGATTCAACAGGAATGGAAGAAACGCGGTCTCTCCTTCGTAGAAGATGATAAGATCCGTCTCGTCTCCGTAGTCCTGCACGATCAGTTCTCTGAAACGGACAATTCTCTTATGATCGGTCATATCGGCGTTATGCTTCCCACATCGGATGCGGTATATTTTGTCGAAAAGGTTGCTTTTCAGGAGCCGTATCGCTTGTTGAAGTTCAAAAATCGAACCGAGTTGAGCGATTATCTGATGCTGAAATACGACAACTCGTGGGGACAAGACACCGCCCACACCTTTATTATGGAAAATTCAGATCTGATGGACGGCTGGCGCATATTGGACACAGCGGACTGAAATCTGAAATCTCTTCAATGCCAAAGAGCAGGGGCATATCTTCGCCTTTGCTCTTTTCCTTTTGCACTCTGTCCCGGTATCTCTACCACAGCTTTCAACATTGTCAACTGGTTTTCACGCCGTTCTTTACAGTTTTTTCGCATCGGCAGCTTATCTTTTTGCATTTCAGTCAAACACTTCGATTTTGTGCATATTTTGTTGTATCTTGTCCATGATGAATCTGAAAGAGAATCTGCCACCGCCTCATGTGAAACATGGGCGGTATTAACTAACAATTTCAAAGAAGCCGCAAAAATCATTGCCGCCTTGTTGAACAGCAAACAAAAGCGGTGACTTTCCGTATTATGGAAAGTCACCGCTTTCTCTTATGCTGTGCAGTGGTCGTTCACTGCACAGATTGATAAGAAGGAGAACTTAAATTTCATACCATCTGATTTCATTGGCATCCAGATGCAGGTCAAAGCTGTTGCCATCAGTCGTATAAACTGTGGTATCCTGCGGCTCGTAAGTGTTGTTCACCACGCAGTACTTGCCGTTTTTGACGTAGGCGTGCACCTCCACGTTGTAGTTGGAGCTGAACCATGTATGTAGTTCCTCCTCGCTGTGGGCGCTCCACAGGATAGCGCGGTAAAGGGTGCGGCTGTTGGCAAAACTGTAAGGCACACCGCTGATGTACACGGCACGACCCTTGCCGAAGTCGTGTGCCGCCATCTGCACTTCCTTATTCCGCTGCACCAGCACTTCCGTGCCTTCCAAGGCATAAATATTCTTCTTTCCCTCACCGAAGTCGATGGGCTGGTCAGCATCCTGCAGAATAAAATGGTCCGGGTGTTCTTCCCAGTTGTACTTGTCGTAGTTCAGGGTGAAGCCGTTTTCTTCCTCCACGCCCAGCACGCTGGCAAGCTGGAGAATGTGGCCCTGATACGGGTGACCGGAAGGCTCACCCACGCCGATAAAGCCGCCGCCGTTCCAGACGAACCGGCGAATGGCGGAGGAGATCTCCGGGTCTTCCCACCAGATGCCGCCGGTGTGTGCGGTGTCGGCATCGCCGACATTGATAATGACATCCAACGAATCCAGCAGATGCGGGTCGTTCTTGATATCCTCAAAGCTGATAAACTTCACATCAAAGGGCGCACCGGACAGCATTTCAATGACACCGGCATAGCTATAGTTCTGCTTGTAATAGAGGGCGTGATGCACCATGTGACAGCCCCAAGCCCGCATTTTACCCCAACAGTTCAGCACGGCCACTCGCTTGACACAGTAGGGTGTGGTGCCCTTGATGTTCTCGTACAGTTCGCGGAACTCGTTGCAGACGCTCTCTACGTAGTCCACGAACTCCGGGAACTGCAAGGCCAGTTTCAGATAGCCGCCATAGCCGATGCGGTCAATGGGCTTGCGCAGGATAGCGCGGCGTGCGGTGACCCAGTTCTCCTTGGCTTCCCGCACCGGGTCGCCGCCCTCGTGGAAGGTGTCGGGGAAGAAGTACGGCAGGAAACGGCCCTCGGTGTACTTCACGCCCTCAATGTCGGAGATCAGACGCAGCGTGGAGCCATTGCCCACGCTGCCCACCACGGCATCCAGCCCGATGGTCTTGAACTCTGGCATAAAAGGCTCGGTGCCGATCCAGTGATCGCCCAGGAACATCATGGCCTCGCAGCCGCACTCGTGGGTGATGTCCACCATTTCTTTGGCCAGCTTTGCTACTTCGCGCCGCTGGAAGGCCTGAAAATCACGGTATTCCTTGCTGGGCACACGATACTGGTTGTTGTAGTAGCCCTGGTCGATGATATACTCCGGGCGGAACTTGTAGCCCACTTCCTGCTCAAACTGGTTGAGGATATAAGGGCTGACCGAAGCAGAGTATCCATACCAGTCCACGAACTTCTCCCGCTTCAGCTCGTCGAAGATCAGGGTGAACTGATGGAAGAACGTGGTATAGCGGATGACGTTCACATACGGGTGCTCTGCAATGAATTTCCGCAGACGCTCCATGGAATACTTGTGGGTCTTGGGCTGACGCACGTCAAAGGTGATCTGGTGCTCAAAATTCGTCCAGCCGTTGGTGGTGGCGTTGTACATATGCACCGGGTCCCAGATGAGGTAGGCAAGGAAACTCACGGTATACTCATGGAACGGCACCGCCTGCACGGTCACACTGCCGTCGGCGTAGCTCCACTGTTCTGGCGGCACAGGCTGACCGGTAGTGCGGTCCATGACCTCCCACCAGCGGGTGATGTCGTCGTTGGTGTTCACCTGCATCAGCTCCGGGCTGATGCCTTTCATCAGAGGAATGGTCACGGTGTCGCCGGGGGCGGTGTAGAAGCCCGTCATAATGTAGCACTGCTGCACCTCGTCCGGGTTTGCTTTGGCCCATGCGTTATCCTTGCGGGTGGTATAGTAGGTGGAGTAAATTTTGGCATCCGCATCCTTGAGCTGCTGCGGAAAGTCGGTGCCGTCGCAGTCACGGATGGCATCCGCGCCCCACTTTTTCAGAATCTCCAGCGTTTCGGGCACCACATCCAGGTCAGTCGGAATGGTAACACGCCCGGTCTTGCACTTATCTTCCATAGTTTTCCTCTCTTATCCTTAATCCTGATAGGTTGCGTTGTAAATGGCCAGTACCGCCAGCAGCAGTGCCACGCCCACAAGCATGATGCCAAGCCCTGCCAGCTGTCCGGTCATTTTCCAGCCTGCCACCACCAATGCAATGGACAGCACAAACAGCACGATCATCAGCACGATGCGCAGGGCAGGATGCGTTTTCCAGAATGTTTTCATGTTTTGTCACCTTATCCTTTCAAGCCGCCCACCGTCATGCCCTGCGTCAGCTGCTTCTGCACACAGATGTACAAAATCAAAGTGGGCAGCATCACCAGCACAAGACCTGCGTACATGGTGCCGTACTGCGCAGCACTCTGCTGGGCCTGCATCAGATTCAGCAGACCCACCGGCAGAGTACGGGGTGCGCTGGTGGAACTCATCAGGGTCATGGAGATGATGTACTCATTCCAGAAAGACAGGAAGTTGAACAGAATAATGGTGATGATAGACGGCTTCGCCATTGGGAAGATGATGCGGGTCATGGTGGAAAAATAGCTTGCACCGTCGATATAGGCGGCCTCCTCAAAATCGTGGGGCAGGGTGGCAAAGTAGCCCGACAGCAGGTAGATGGTAAAGGGCAGTGCCGTAGCTGCATACACGACAGCCAGAATGAACAGGTTGTTCAGCAAAAAGCCGCTGCCAATATGGTTTTTCAGCCACACATCACCATCACGCAGCATCAGGAAGATGGGAACTACGATATAGTTGACATTGATGAACAGACCTGCCATAAACAGCGTGTTCAGCAGCTTGCTCCCCTTGAACCGGAAACGGGACAGGCAGTAAGCTGCCGGAAGCGCAATCACCAGCAGCAGCACCAGAGCCAGTGCTGTGACCAGAACGGAGTTGAGCATATATTCGCCCATCTTGGCTCCATTCCACGCATTGACGAAGTTCTGCCAGTAGAACCCGGCGGGCAGTGCCCAGGGGTTGCCGTAGAACTCTGCGTTCTGCTTGATGGAGGCCATGAACACCCATGCCACCGGCACAATGATCGTCACAGCCAGCAGGATCAGGACAAAATAAATAAAAAATTTGTACAGGCCCTCCGCCGAATGGGAGGATTTTTCTTCCGTTTTCTTCATGTTTTTCCTCCTTAAAACTCCAGCGGTTCACGGCTGGTGGCACGATTGACACAGGCGGACAAGGCAAACGAGAACGAGGAAGATAACCACACCGATTGCCATGCTGTAACCGTACAGACCTGCATCTTTCTGGCTGTACATATAGTTCAGGGCCACATCCGAGGCACCGTTGGGCCCGCCGCTGGTCATCGCCTTGACAAACAGGAACGCCATATTGATGGTAGAAATGATAAAGAAGGTCAGAGTGGTACGGATGTTCGTCCAGACCAGCGGAATCGTGATCTGGAAGAACTGGGTCAGACGGCCCGCTCCGTCCAGATTGGCACTCTCGTACAAGCTGGCAGGCACCGAGGACATGGAAGCCATATACATCACCATGTAATAGCCCACAGCCTGCCAGACCATAGCAATGATGATGGACGGAATGACCAACTTTTCGCCTTTCCAGAGGATAGGGTCCGTCATATCCCGGAACAGCCCGATAATGCTGTTCAGCATACCATTCTCCGGCTTATAGATGGCAGAGAAGATACCGGAGATGACGACCACAGACAGGATGTTCGGGATATAGAAAATGATGCGGAAGAAATTCTGCCCCTTGATTTTTTCGCGGGTCAGGATGGCTGCAAACACCAGCGCAAACGCAAAGGTGATGATGGTAACGACCACCACCAACAGGATCATGTTCTGCATTGAGCGGATGAATTGGGTGTCCTTCAGCAGATGCTGGAAGTTTTTCAGCCCGACAAAGGTTTCGTTTGGCGAGTAGGCTCCACGCTCATACAGGCTCATGCGGAACACATTGAGGGTCGGCAAAATCATAAAAATGAAAAACAGGATGGTGGCCGGTGCCACACAGAGGAACACGAACCGTTTGCGGCTTTTGTCAGATCTCATAGACAAACCGTTCCTTTCTACTGGAATCCAGAAACCCAAAAAGCGGAGGCGGTAAAAACCGCCCCCGCTGGGCAGGGCTTAATTACTCGATGATGTTGGCGCGCATCTGGTCGCTGGCGGACTTGATGCCGTCGATCCACTGCTGCTCGGTCATGCTGCCGGACACCAGAGAGTTGACGGGGTCAAAGAACACGGTGCGGACTTCCACGCCGGGGATAGCGGTGAAGGAAGCAAAGTTGCCCATGGCGGCCTTTGCGCCGTTGTCGTAGATGGAGTAGAACATCTTGTTGTCGCCTTCCAGACTGTCGGCGATGCCCAGCACAGGCTGGATAGCGCCGCTCTCGGCAAACAGCTTGCAGGCTTCGTCGCTGTACAGATAGGCTACAAACTGCTTGGCAGCATCCAGATGCTCAGCACCCGCCGGGATCCATGCCTGCTCGAACCAGGTGTAGCTGTAGCTGTCGCCGCCGGCCTTGACAGCGGGCAGAGCGGTCATGCCCCACTCAAAGCCGTCTGCACGGGGTGCTTCGGCCATCTCGCCCACGATCCAGGTGCCGTTGGGCATGAACAGAGCCTTATTGTCCAGCACCAGCTGCTGGTTCTGGGTAAAGTCCTGATCGTTGGCCTGTGCGGGGGTGATGGGGTTGGTGTAGGAAGCCAGCTTTGCCACGATATCAAAGCAGGTCTTTGCCTCGGGGGTGTCCCAGATGCCTTCTTCGTAGTGGGTAGCCTTGTTGAAGAAGTCGGGGCCACCTGCGGCGTACATCAGCGCATAGAAGAAGGCGTCGAAGTAGCCGGTGGTGGGGTAGGTGAACAGGTAGGTGCCCTCAGCCTTTGCCTTTTCGCCCAGCTCCCACATCTCGTCCCAGGTCTTGGGCACGTCCCAGCCCTTTTCCTTCAGGAAGCCGGCGTTGTAGAACAGGCCGCAGGGGCTGTAGAACATGGGAGCCAGGTAGGTCTTGCCGTCGCCGTAGGGGTTGGTCAGAGAGGTGTCGGTAAAGCCGCCGGCGATCTTCTCGCTGACCTTCTTGCTCTCGCCGGGCACGGTCATGCTCAGCACATCGGTGATGTCGGCGATCAGGTTGCCCTTGATGAACTGCTCGGTCAGGGCAGCTTCACGGCCGGTGGCCAGATGGACCACGTCGGGGTAGTCGCCGCCCTGCATGGAGGGGCCGATGACGTCCTCCAGCTTTTTGTCGGTGGTCAGGTCCACCTTGATGCCGGTCTGGGCGGTAAAGGCCTCGGTGACCTTCTTCCACATCTCAGCACCATAGCCAGTCTCGATGGCAGCAACCTTGATGGTCACATCCTCAGCTGCAGCAGAAGCAGCGGAAGATGCGGTGCTGGAGGCAGTGGAGCTGGCAGCACCACCACAGGCAGCCAGGCTCAGTGCAGCGGCACCCACGCCAGCCGCTTTCAGGAAATTGCGACGAGAAATGCGTTTCATAGTGTATCCTCCATCATAAAGATTCCGTTCAAAACCACAACCGGGACAAACAGGTTTTGTCCGAGAGGGTCGTGTGATTTATTGATTTCAATATAGAGGTTTTCACCCTTTGCAACAAGATGTTTGTTGTTTCGTTTTTATAAATCTTGCTTTTTAGAAATTTCTTTCAGCAAAAGCGCTAAATTCGTCCCGTCTGTTTTGGTACATTCTTCCCGTTTGTAACCGGTTTGACATATTTTCATTCTTTAACGGCATCAAAAATATTTATCCTGTCCAAAATCAAGGCTTGCATTTTTTCTTCTTTGCCCCTATAATGAGAAAAACGCACGATTCAACGCATCGGTTTTTGCGATTATATTTTTAGTCTCTTGTTTTTATTTTTATGTTTATTGCGTTTCGCTGTAAAGGAGCCTGTTATGAGCACCGAACGCTTTGATATCCGTCATGCTCCCGCTCCCCGTGAGTCCTTTCGCTTGCTGTACATCAGCAAAAGCAAATTCGGCGGCGACTGGAACAGCACGGCTCACACCCATTCCTGCACGGAGCTGTTCTATTGCCTGAGCGGAGAAGGACAGTTTTATTTAAGCGGTCAGCTTTATCCGGTCAAACCGGATGATATGATTATCGTCAATCCACAGGTGGAGCACACGGAATTGAGTCTGAACGCTTCACCGCTTGAATATATCGTTCTGGGTGTGGCTGGCATTGAGATCTTATTCGGCAAGGCTGATTCTTCTTATGCTATCTTCAACTGCCGTGAAAACCGGGAACGGATGGTCACTCTGCTGCACATGCTGCTTGCCGAAGCCGACCGCAGTCTGGATGGCTGCGAAACCGTCTGTCAGGACTTGCTGGAGGTGCTGCTGATCTGGCTGGTACGCTGCACAACGCTCTCTTTGCAGGTGGAAGAAACGCCACGGTCTGACAGCCGGGAGTGCGTAGAGATCAAGCGATATCTGGACAGCAACTTCCGTGAGGACATCTCACTTGACCGTCTGGCAGAGATCGCACACATCAATAAATATTATCTGGCCCACACCTTTCAAAAGGAGTACGGCATCTCTCCCATCACCTATCTGAATTGCCGCCGCATTGAGGAAAGCAAATATATGCTGGGCAATACAGGTTACAGCTTGGCTCAGATCAGCGAACTGATGGGCTTTTCGTCCCCCAGTTATTTTTCCCAGTGCTTCCGCAAAGCGGAGGGGCTGACTCCCAACGAATACCGCCGTCAGGTACGGCAGGGACAACGCCCTGCCCCGGCAAAACGGCATGAAAGATAAAAAGAAACAAGGAACTTCAAATGAAACCTGTCACCGAACCCATTCTCTGCGCTGCTGCATCCGCCTTTGATTTTGGTGGGCCGATGGTCTGCGATCCACACCACTATGGTGAGGGTCACATCAATGACACCTTTGTGGTCTGGCGGGCCAATCATACCAAACGCTTTATCTTACAGCGCATCAACACCGATACATTCACTGATCCAGCAGGACTGATGGAAAACATCTGTGGCGTGACCCAGCATTTACGGGCAAAGATTCAGGCAGAGGGCGGCGACCCTGGCCGGGAATGTCTGAACGCCATTTCCACTCTGTCCGGTGCATCCTACTATATCGACACGGAAGGCAATGCCTGGAGAGCCTATGATTTTGTAGAGAATACCGTCTGTCTGCAACAGGTCGGCTGTGAGGCAGACTTCCGCACTGTGGCAGAAACACTGGGCAAGTTCCAGAACCAGCTGGCCGATTATCCTGCTTCAACCCTTCACGAAACCATTGCCCGTTTTCACGATACGCCCAACCGTTACGCAAACTTTGAAAAAACCCTTGCAGCCGATGTACTGGGTCGAGCCAAAACCATTGCGCCGGAGATTGCTTTTATCCATGCACGGGAAAAGGACTGCCACGTTCTGCTGGATCAGCTGGCTGCTGGTGAGATCCCGCTGCGTGTCACCCATAATGATACCAAAATCAACAATGTTCTGCTCGATGAAGCCACCGGCAAAGGCATCTGTGTCATTGACCTCGACACCGTGATGCCGGGTCTGTCGGCTTATGATTTCGGCGATTCCATCCGCACCGGTGCCAACGACTGCGCTGAGGACGAACCTGACCAGAGCAAAGTCCATTTTGACCTGCATCTGTATGAAGTGTTTGCCAAAGGCTATCTTTCCACTGCTGGCTCCACCATGCACACAGCTGAAAAAAGAAGTCTTGCCTGGGGTGCTAAGCTCATGACACTGGAATGCGGCATCCGTTTCCTGACCGACTATCTGGAGGGCGACCATTATTTCCATATTGCCCGCCCGAACCACAACCTCGACCGTGCCCGCACCCAGTTCACACTGGTGCGGCAGATGGAAGAGGTTTTCGATCAGATGCTGGAAATCGTCTGCCCGGACAATCACTGATTTCGCAATCTCCTCCATTCGGATACAGCAAGAAGCATGGACGCTCTCCTTTTCGGGGGGCGTCCATGCTTCTTTTCACAGCTTATCCTTACACACCCATCAAGTCGTCCTTTGAGGACGCTGGGAGCGTCGAGGACATGATGCTCTGCAGCAAATTATGAAAGCCCTTTTCAACCCTGACCAATCACAATCCCCCAATGGCTATCATTGTAGCTGTAAATAGAAAAAACAGCACAAGCAGCCTCCTATAAGTCCTACTATCACCGCTTTAGCACAATAAATTGCACAAAACCATCTTGACCCACCTTGCGAACCATGATATTCTCTATCAAAAATCCCACTGATTTTGTGGATTGACTTGAAGCCATCCACAAGATGTGGTCGTGTTCATTTTGAACACAGGCACAGAAAGTGGTTGGTTATCACCGTGAGACCCCCCACTTCAGTGAGGGAAAGTCCACGAAAGAATTAACCGCCCCGCAACACACCCGATCATTTTGCCGCCGTTTCACCCCGACAAAATCATCGCTGCGCTGCGTGGGCGGTATTTTTCTTTATGAGAAACGTACCTTGAAAATTTCATGAGCCGACCGAACGTGATACCGGCTTTTCAACCAACGCCGCTGCACAAACAGGGGCAGGAACTTCGTTCGGGGCAAACGGTGACCCCCTTACATGAGCAGCGCCACCTCTACTTATTTTTGCGTCTTAACAATTCGGAAACATTTGTAGAACTTGTCGGGGCAACGCCCCTCCATCTGCTGTCGCAGACCGCGCTGCCGCTTAAAAGCCCCACTGGGGCTTTCATTGCTCCGCTGCGCTTCGCAAACGCGGTCCCACCCCAAACCCTGCTCATATTCGCACCTTGCGGTGCGAAAGAACGGCGTGTCGTGCTTACATAACTTCACCGAGGAGTTATCGAACAGACAGGAGGTACAATGACCAAAACGAATGTTCAACCGATTCCTAGCAATTCCCAGCACCACGACACGCCGAACAACAAAACGCACGTCATCAAGTTCCGTGTGACAGCGGAGGAAAAAGCGTCACTGGAACTCACTTGCAAACTCCTGAATCTCTCCCTCTCCACTTTTATCCGCCGTGCCATCCACAACATTAAGATTGAGAAAACGGTCATCGTTGCCGGCGGCGGCGAAGAAACCCTGACTGCCGTTTCCACCCTGCTTGCCCAGTGCAGCAGGGTGGGCGGCAACCTCAACCAACTCGCACGGCACTTCAACTCCGGCGGCGCAGACACCGAACAGCTTCGGGCGAAACTCCTTGATGAACTTGCAGACCTGACCGCATTTCGGCTCCACGCCGAGAAAGTTCTGGGTGAACTGTATGGCAACGCTCAAGCATGTCGCCTCAGTCGCAAGGGCAGCAGCATTGTTCAACCATAAACCGCATATTTGCGACATACAATTCGATGTTGTTGCCAACGAATTGAATAATCGAATTGTAATAAAAATTCGGACTACACCGCCATCGAAGCGTACCTGATCTACCAGCACGATGCGTTCACCGGGAAGCAACTTCTGGATGAACAGGGCAGACCCATGCTGCGGGAATCCTACCTGCTCGACACCCTTGAGTGCGGTGATTTCTCGTTTGCAACGGCCTGTCTGCTGGCAAACCGCAAGTATGGCAAGAACACCCAACGCGATGATATTAAGAGCCATCAGTATATCATCAGTTTCGACCCACGGGATGCAGCCGACAACGGCTTGACCATGGAAAAAGCACAGGCTCTCGGCCTGAACTTCTGCAAAGAAAACTTTCCCGGTCATCCTGCCATCGTCTGTACCCACTCGGATGGGCATAACCATTCGGGAAACATCCATGTCCACATCGTGATCGGCAGCATCCGAATGCGCGAGGTGGAACGCAAGCCCTATATGCAGAAGCCCCGTGACTGGCTAGAGGGCATGAAGCACTCCAGCACCGCCCAGACCATGCGGCACCTGCGTGTCGAGGTCATGGAGCTGTGCGAAGGTGCTGGTCTGTACCAGATCGACCTGCTCAACGGCTCGAAGGAGCGCGTGAGCGAAGCGGAGTATTGGGCGCGTAGGCGCGGTCAGATGAAACTTGACCGTGAGAATGCTGCCCTTACCGCAACTGGACAGCAGCCCCGGCAGAAGAAGTTTGAAACCGTAAAAGATACCCTGCGGAAACAGATTTCGTCTGTATTGTACCGTTCCACCAGCTATGAAGATTTTTCCGACAGGCTCTTGCAGCAATACGGCATTGCCGTCAAGGAAAGCCGTGGGCAGCTCAGCTATCTGCCCGCTGGCAGAACGAAGTTTATCCGAGCGAAACATCTCGGTGACAAGTTCGATAAGGCAGCAGTGCTTGCCACGTTGCAGGCAAACGCCGAACGCAAACCCAAGGCGCAGTTCAAGCAAGATATCATCGGGAAACTGATACAGCAACCACTCAGAAAGCCGTTCAGGAGGAATTGTGTCAATTTGACACAATTCCTCCCACTGCCTCAGAAGCAAGCGTTCGTAAGCAGATCGCAGAGCGGAACAATGTCAGCGAATCCTACGTTGCCCGTTCTGAAAAGTTTATGCGCGGCGTAGAGATCATGGAACAGATGGTGCCCGGTATGCAGGAGAAAATCCTGTCCGGGCAATTCAAAGTCCGTGATGCCGATATGCACCGCCTCGCCAGAGCCGATTTTCCGAACCGCAAGCAGATCGTGCACGAGATTCTGCACCCGGAAGACCGTCCCGCTCCGCAGTCGAGCTACTCACACTACTCTGGAATCAACTACTCCGCGCTGGAGGTCGCTGTCCGGCGGATTCGGCAGGACTTTGATTTTTTGATGAGATACTTGCCTAAGCTACCGGACGATTCCTACGCCAAAACTGAAACGCTAAAAATCCTCAAGCAGCACAAAGCGTATATGGCACAGTTTGAAGAAATGCTGAACGATGAAAAAATCGCATAACGACAGGCACTTGTAAGCCATCAACGAGCCACCAGCCGCAAGTGCAGGGCGGAAAATATCCGCGCCCTTGCGCCTGATAAAAATGGAACTTTGATTTTCTCGCCCGACTTTGCCACGGTGGGACGATCAAAGGAGCGTGCGTTTGAACAAAAAGAAAAAGTCCACAAACACTTCCCCTTATCCCGATGAAGTCATCGACCGTCTGGCACGGGCATTCTACCCGGCCATCCTTGCCTGCTGGAACAGCGAGGAAGGGCAACGGTCACTTGTCGGGGCGAGGCCCCTCCATCTTGCTAACGCAAGACCGTTCGGTCGCTTAAAAGCCCCACTGGGGCTTTCATTGCTCCGCTGCGCTGCGCAAACGCAAGCTTTCCTATGGCAGGCGGAACAGGTTCATCATGCCCCCAGCAAAAAAACAGAGCGTTCCCGACGGGGAACGCCTTGTTGTACATATCGTATGTGGATTTTTGCAGGGTGCGTCCGGCAGGGCGCACCCTGTTTTTGCGTTTAGTCCTCTAATCTGTGGCTCCCAGCCGTGTTTTTCAAATATTCTTCCGGATTACCGTTCAGAATCAAGTCTGCATACGCCAGAGGGTCATTGTAAATGAGATAGTCTAACTCCGACCTCTGCGCCATGGTCACGTCCAGCGCATCCTCGACCCCGGTGCAATTGATGGAATTTTTCTTCCATCCCGGAGCAGCAGCTCCACGCAGCCGGTGTCCATGTTGAAATGGCAAGCTCTTGCATCGTACTTCATGTTTGTGTCCTCCTGAAATCATGTCGTAGCTTATATCGGTCAATCTATGATTTCGGATTTTATCTTCCACGGACACCCATATTGAGTTTTCCGAAGAAAACAAATAATCCGAACCCATCTCCTATCGGAAACAAGTTCGGATTATTTTTGTTTGGTCCGAGTGGCGAGAATCGAACTCACGGCCTCTTGAACCCCATTCAAGCGCGCTACCAAAACTGCGCTACACCCGGATATTTGTTGTGGCTCATCGCTCACAGCTCCATTAGTATACCCGCTGCAGGCCGTTTTGTCAAGCGCTTTTTTTATTTTCTTGGATTTTTTCTGGATTTTTCGCTCATCGTCCAGAAGCTCTCGATGGTGCGTCCATTTCATTTTCGGTGACTGCCATTGCCACGGCAAAGACGCTGTGGGCGCCCGCATCCAGCAGTGCCTGCGCACAGGCTGCGGCGGTAGCGCCGGTGGTGATGACGTCATCCACCAGCAACACCCGCTTCCCTTCCACGAGCTCCGGCTCCTGCGCCCGGAAGGCACCGGCCGCATTTTCCAGACGCTCGTCCAGCGAGAGTCCTGCCTGATGGCGTCCGGCCCGGACGCGGCAGAGCGCCTTTGGCAGCAGCGGGAGGCTCAGTGCATGGGCCAGCGGCTGCGCCATCCGTTCCGGCACATTGTAGCCGCGCCGGCGGCTGGTGGCAGGCACCGGAACGATGCAGTCGTAACCGATGGCCGCACCGGAGACCAGCCCCGGCACCGGCTCTGCAAAGTGCATCTCCACTTCTGCTCCGAACAGCCGGGCCGTCATCTCCACGCCAAGCTCCACCGCCGTCCAGCTTTCGCCTTCGTATTTGGCGCGGAGGATGGCGCTGCGGACGACGCCCTCGTACCGGTAGGGCGCAGCCGCCCCATCCAGAGCGCCCAGATAGTGGCGGCTCGCGTCCAGCCGCATGACCGGGCCGCGGCGCAGCTCTTCCAGCCGCGGTGTACACACCTCACAGAACGGCAGCGTTCCCAGCACCCTGCGGCAGCAGGGACACCGCCTCGGGAAAAGCAGCTGGCGCATCTGCCGGGCAAGCCGCGCGGGGCGGCTGTAGTAGCCTGTCATCAGTCTTTCTTGACGGCGACGATGATACGCACCTTTTTGCCAGCCGCGCAGCCAAAGTTGTCGTACCAGCCGGTAAGGTAGTAATCATCGGAGTTGACGGAAGTGAGCTTGGTGTAGTAATACTGGCCCTTGTACCACAGGTAGACCTGCGTATCATCGGCCATTTCAAACCTTTCGCCCTTGGAGGAAAGGACGCTGGCCGCACCCACCTTGTCGATCTTCATGGGCATCAGCTGCACCATGTTGCGGACAGAGCCGGTCGTCTCCTGGCAGACCGCGATGCCGCCGGCCAGCACAGGATACTTGATGGAAGTGCTCAGACTGACCTGCTGGCCGCTGACGTAGCCGATATAGGTCGCACCGCTGCCGATGAAGTCGAATATCTGGCTGAAGGGAGTGCCGGTGATCTTGGCGATCTGCTGGAAGCCGAGGCCCAGAAGTGCGCCGGTGTTGCTGGTCAGGCGTTCCCACGCGGTGCTGAGGATGTCGCCGGAGATAACGCCCCACAGGATCTCTGTGGTGGTGGGTACCATGATGCTCTTCACCTGACTGACGACTGCATCGGTATCAATGGTGCCGTCACCCGGCTGAGCCTTGATGGCGCTGAGAAGGGTGCTGTAGTTGGCGGCGACATTCTTCACATCGTCCAGCACACCGTAGTACCACAGGTCACCGGTCACATCGTTCAGGATGAGCTTGTCGATCTGCCCCTGCGGGTTGGTGGTGTAGTAGCGGACATCGGAAGCCTTTAAGTTTACCCCCGATAGGCGGCTGGGACGAACCGTCCCAGCCACACCCCCTGTACTCGTATCAAGGATCTGCACGTCATCCGCCAGAGCTCTATCGCCCAGCGCGGTGGCGTTCTCGTTCACAGTGCCGCTGACGGAGCGCTCATCGATCGTTTCCACGCTCTCGCCTTCGGGGCTGACCCGCACTTCCACCAGCCAGCCGGTGGGAAAGTTCAGGCTTTTGTCTACGTTCACCTCGCGGGCAAGGCCGTCGGTACACAGGACCTTGACGGTCTGAAGCACATCGGCGCTGTTGTCCTCGTCGATGAGGTTGCGGGAAGCCGACTGCACCACGCCGTAAAAGACCTCGTCGGCCTCCTCGCCGGTGATGATGCCTGCGGCCACATTGTTCATGCCCAGCAGCAGAGTGACCACCTGGCCGACACCGCCGCCGTTGAGGGAGGACACCTGGGAAGCAATGGCCGTGCTGCCCAGCGTGTAGGACGTGCCTGCCACCGTAATGGAAGCGGGAGCGCTGGCCGTGGGAGACACCTCGGTGATGCGGCCTGCGGCACGGCGGGTATAGACCCACAGGGTCTTGAGGCTCTCGCTGTAGTAGTAGACGTCGTATTTGTTCAGCTCTGCGGAGCCGGAGACCTTATCGTTGCGGTAGACGCTGGCAGGGACGAAGGGCAGTACTGTGCTCTCCGAAGCCACGAAGGGACCTTCCAGGCTGCTGAGCAGGATGGTGGAGCCGTCCACCTGACCATTGCTCACGGTAAAGCCCAGGGTCGTGCCGTAGGCCGAGCCGCTGGCGTTGTTGGCGGTGAGGGCATTATAGAGCAGAACGGCGCAGTCCTCGTAGTTCATCGCTTCGCCCTGACGGCGGTCGAGGCCGGCACGCAGGCCCAGCTCGCCGGCCTTGTTGAGCTGGGCGTTGGGGAACGCGCCGCTCAGGTCGGTCATCTTATAGCCCATCAGCTTGAGCACTGCGGTGCAGGCTTCTTCCAGCGTGACGGCATTGTTCGGGCGGAAGCTGCCGTCGGTGTAGCCGTTCATCCAGCCCTGCTGCACGGCGATGCGGACATAGGGCGCCCATGCCGAGGAGCCGGGCAGGTCGGTGTAAAGAGTCCCCACTGCCCCCTGGGAAGAGACGCTCTCCCGGTAGGTAGAGTAAGAGGTCAGCATTCTGGCAAATGCGCCGCGGGTCACGGCTGCATCCAGTGCGCCGGACTGCTCGGAATCCATGGCACCCAGCGTGATGGCAAACTGGACGGCGGTGTTGTTGCCCGCAGCCGATGCCGGCATCACCAGCATCGACACTGCGATGCTGACCGCCAGCAGAAATGCGAGAAGACGTTTTTTCATGGTGTTACTCCTTGTTGAGATCATCGCAAAGCCTCTCCCCTTTGGGAGAGGTGGCGAGCGAATGCGAGACGGAGAGGGCAAGCCGCCTGACAAAAGAGAGCATCCTTG
>ENA-OQOA01000303-OQOA01000303.1-human-gut-metagenome-genome-assembly--contig:-NODE-303-length-23349-cov-3.750151_pt1 | contig 23349 bp, 19 predicted proteins | sample MGYA00242633_ERZ504888 | MGnify/ENA primary metagenome ERZ504888 (study PRJEB26092, sample SAMD00036372) | human gut metagenome | host: Homo sapiens | study: EMG produced TPA metagenomics assembly of...
ATTCGTGTTCGTGGAGGTACGTCTGTGACCCAGAGCAATGATCCTCTTTACATTGTCGATGGTTTTCAGGTGGATAACATCAATGATATTCCTCCTACAGACATTGCTTCTATTGATGTATTGAAAGATGCTTCTATCACGGCAATCTATGGAGCTAAGGGCGGTAATGGTGTAGTGGTTGTTACTACTAAATCGGCCAAAGCTGGAAAATACAGGTAAGTTTCAATGCCCATTTGTCTACTAGTCATTTGTCTAAAAATTAGATTTAATGAATTCAGCAGAGTTTGCACGTTATCAATATGAATGGTCGGCGTGTAATGGTAGCCGTTCTAGCAATGCCAAATTTTTCCGTGCTAATTTTGGCAATCCGCAAGATTTGGATATGTATTATTCTTTGCCTACTCATGACTGGCAGGATGAGGTAATGGGAGAGAATCCTATCAATTATTCTACTAATGTAACTATTGGTGGAGGTACAGATAAGATGCGCTTCACTGCTTCTCTTACTCAAAGCGAAGATAAAGGTATTATTATGGGGTCGGGTGTGCGCCGTACCAATTTGAATATCAAGACAGCTATTGATATAACTAAAAATTTGACATTGCATATCAATCCTAAATTTACGTTTCGCCGTGATCAAGGAGCTGGAGGTGATAATATTGGTACAGGCGGTATTATTGATGTACTCCGTTATAGACCCACTAACGGATTACGTGAATTCGGATATATAGATCCTTCTTATGCTGACCCTGATGAAGAAGCATTGTTTACTTATACTAATCCGAAAAGTGATATTGCCATTAATCAACAGAATAAGTATGCTTATAACTATACTAATGCTATTTTCATTGGAATGGAAGCCTGTTAAAGGATTGGTGCTTCGTACAGAAGCCACTCTTAGTTTAAACTGGAAAGATCAATATCGTTTTTGGGGTGCCTTGACAGGTGAAGGTACAAAAATAATTCGTTGCCTGTAGCAAGTATTCAGAAAGATCAGTCTTTTAAATATATTTGGACTAATACGGCATCTTATGGCTTTTCTATTAAAGATAAGCATAATTTTTCCATGTTATTGGGGCAAGAAATTTATCATAGCCAAAATAAGAAGAACTTCCAAAAGAATCGTTATTTCCCACGTGCATTTGAGGCTGGACAGGCTTGGGATAATATGGGATTCGGTACACCGCAGGAGTCAACTTCATCACTTTCGACTCCAGATCGCACTGCTTCTTTCTTTGGGCAGGCAAGTTATAACTATAACCACAAATACTTACTCTCTGTAACTATGCGTGCTGATGGTTCCACTAAATTTGCTCCAGGTAATCAATGGGGATATTTCCCTTCAGTATCAGGTGCTTGGGTGCTTTCAGAAGAAAAGTTTATGGAAGATATAAAATGGATTGATCAGTTAAAACTTCGTGCAGCTATAGGGTTGGCAGGAAATAATCGTATCAGTGATGATATGTGGCGTTATTTATATACTGTTAATTCTACCGGCGGACCTGGATTTGGAGAAGCAACTCAGTTTGGAGAGCAATGGTATGGTAATCAAGGGGGTACTACTTTTGCCAATAAAAATATTAAATGGGAAACTACATTAACTCGTAATCTTGCTGCTGATATCACGCTTTTTAATGGTCGTCTCACTGTTACTCCGGAGATTTATTGGAATACGACGAAAGATTTACTTTATAAATCGGACATTCCTTCAGCAACTGGTTATGTAAGTCAGATGCAAAATATTGGACAAGTAACTAATAAAGGGGTTGAATTAACTATATCAGGAGATATTCTCAGTGGCAGGGATTATGTGCTTTCCGCAAATCTTTCTTTAGGTATGAATAAAATGAAAGTTGATAAATTAAATGGTACAGACAATGTGATTTGGGATCAGAATAACCGTTGGAAATCAAGTTACAATGATTATTGTTTGAAGGTGGGTGACCAAGTAGGACTTATTTATGGTTTTGTATATGATGGTTTATATTCAATGGATGAATTCTATTTTGATCCCACTAATAACTTGCAAGCAGTACCTTGGGGATCAACGGCCGCTGAAAACGGAACTTCGAAAGATGCACCTATTATGGATGCAGACGGTGTGGAACATCCAAAAACAATAATCAATCAGATTTCAGGAGATTCTAATTCAGGCATAGCTACTCTGCCGGGCAAAGTCAAGTTCAAGGATTTGAATGGTGACGGATATATCACAGAAGATGACCGTACTGTTATAGGTAATACCAATCCAAAAGTGCAGGGAGGTTTTGGATTGAGCGGACAATGGAAGGGTTTTGATTTTGCCATGAACTTCAACTTTATGCTTGATTTTGATGTGAATAATGCGACAGCTTACCAGCTTTCCTCATCCGAAAGCAATAAGAATAAGTTCTACAATGTGCTTTCCACATTTGCTGACAAAGGTTGGCGTTATACCCGTGATGGTGATGGCGAATGCTTGTACAAATGTTACTATATTGATGGTTCGTTGGATATGTACCGTGAATTAAACGAAGGTAGGACACTTTGGAATCCGACGGATGTGACAAAAAAATAACTCATTCCTATTTTATCGAGGATGGATCGTTTCTGCGTTGTCAGGATTTGACTGTTGGCTATACGTTACCTGGAAATCTGACTTCTAAATGGGGGATTTCGAAAGCTCGTTTTTATGTATCAGCCTCTAATTTGTTTATTATTACTGGGTATTCGGGTTATGATCCTGAAGTGGATATTCAGACAGGATTAACTTGTGGTATGGACTATAACCGTTACCCACGTAGTCGCAGTTTTGTACTAGGTACTAATATTACATTCTAAATTTGAAAGCACATGAAATTTAAAAATACTTTAATAATAGGATTAGCAACTTTGACTCTAATATCATGCAATGATTTCCTTGACGTGGATTCTCCATCAAGTTACAATGAGGACTTTGTGTTCAGCCAAGAAACAGAAATTAGCCGTGCGTTGAACGGTGTTTATGCTTCTATCTTGGTAGGTGATCTTTATGGCAGTGCCTATCAGAAAACTTTTAATTTGAACAGTGATGTTGATATGCAGATGTATACAGGTAATGTAGCAACCCATAATAGCTATGCACGTTTTGATTGTGACGATCAAGGTGGCGAAATTGATAAATATTGGAGAGCTTCTTATAAAGCTATTGAAGATGCTAACCGTTTTATCCGGGGTGTAGAAACTGGTCCGCTTTATAATGAAGAGAATACCGCTGTTATGCAGATGTTGGGCGAAGCCAAGTGTCTTCGTGCTATGGTTTATCATGATCTGGTAGTGATGTTCGGGGATGTTCCTTTCACTTTCCTGCCAGCCTCACAATTAGGTGATAATTATGTGATTCCTGTAATGAATCGCGAAGAAATCCAAAATAAACTTATTGAAGATTTGCAGGATATTGCTCCTAAGATGTCTTCTACTACAACAACAACAGTAGAACGTGCGTCTAAGGAGTTTGCTTGGGCATTAATTGCACGTATTGCATTGACTGCCGGAGGTTATTCACTTCATCCGGATAAAAATAATGCAAATAGTTATGGTGTGATGAAACGTCCGGAAGATTATCAGAAGTATTATCAAATCGTAAAAGAATATACTAGCCTGGTTATTGCTTCGGGGACACACTCTGTAGGCACTTCTTATCAAGATATTTTTACCAAGGAAAGCAATTTTGAAATTATTGCTAAAGGTGATCCTATTTTTGAGATTCCTTTTGCTAAGGAGTCTACAGGTAATACAGGGTATTCTCAAGGACCTACATCAACCGTTAATGAAGGAAAGACATTGGGTAAGAATGTATGGGGAGAATCTAAAGGTGATATACGTTTGAGTGCTTTTTACCGTTATTCATTCGATGAGAATGATAAGCGTCGAGATTTTATTAATGGACTTTGGTATTATGGTAACAGTGCTAATAATGCTACTCAGGATTCTTGTATGATTCGTGCGGATTATACTGTCCATAATAATAAATGGTCTAAATTGTGGGCGAATGCGGGACAGTTTACCAATTTGAGTGCCAGTAATACAGGTATTAACTTCCCTTATATGCGTTATACGGATGTTTTGTTGATGAATGCCGAAGCTGTTAATGAGTTGGAAGGACCTACTGCCACTGCTCAGGAGTCACTTCGTCAAGTCCATGCACGGGCATTCGATGACCAAAGTGTTGTTTCTGCCTATATTGCTCAGGTGGCTTCTTCTAAAGAAACTTTTTTGAAAGCCGTGCTTGATGAACGTAAATGGGAGTTTGCGGGTGAGAATATGCGCTGGAGAGATCTTGTCCGTAATAATCTTTATGGACAGGAAATTGTTTATAGTTTTTTGCGCTATCTTTCTGTAGGAATGTCTAATGCCGGTTCTTCTACTGGCTTCGAAGATGATATAGCTGAACATGATGGTAGTGCTTATTTGGATGATCTTCCCGAATCTATGTATTACCATGTTCTTCCACAAACGGTTGAATGGCGTGTGGATGTAAATCAAGTTTATGGCTATCCTTATCCCAATAAGATATTGGATATGCTCTATATTTATAATCCTTACAAATCAGCTAATCAACCAGCGACAGCTTTGGTAGCTGTTGATGGAGCAACTTGGAAGATGGCGGAATTTTATCAGTGGAGTAATGATTCGGAGCCTACTAACCAATGTAAATATTCATTCTATGGATATATTCGTCATACAGAACAAGGAATGATTGTGTTGGTCAAAGATGGAACAGAATCACCACTGGATGGTAATTCTGTTCCTGAGGTGAATGATTTACCTCCTGTACGTTATATTTTACCTTATCCTAATGCGGCTATCCAACGCTCAGCAGGTGTATACAAGAACTATTATGGCTATAAATAATTTATAAAAGGACAGAATGATGAAAAAAAATTTTTATATGCATTAATGTTATTTTCAGGTTTCTCATGTATTTCGTGTTCTGATGATGAGAAAGGAATGGCAAATATAGATAGAGAATGGATGACTATGTTCATTTGTGATAATAATAGAGGAAAAGGGGATGACTATGCTTATAATTGTAAAGCAGAGGGACCGAATGGCAATGATATTCATCTTTATTGGTATGGAGTGAATAACTGTGCGGGCTACCAGATTCGTCAGGCACTACAGCCAAATGTTTCGGGTGGTGCAGATGCTTGGGGTACATCTGCCGAAAACGGTCTTTTGTTACTAGATACCATTGTAGGACCGGAGGTCCTTGATTTAGTTATTAAAGATCAACAGTATTCCACTGATTATCGTTTTGCTATTCGCGTGTTATCAACAAAAGATGATAATGTGACTGATTTTTCACATGCATCCAAATGGTATGGACATGGTGATGGCAGACAGTGGGCAGAATGGATGGGCATTACCACTTCTGATCGATATGCAACTCCATTCTGTGTCTATGTAGATGCTTCTAAGACTACACAGACTACTATGCGTGTGATGTTGAATCGTGCTTTCAAAACTGTAACAGAAGGGGTATCAGACGATGATAAGGCTATTTATCGTGAAAAATTTCAGCTTGATGCTAACGATAATTTTGTTATCAGTGGTTGGAAGTAGATCCGTCTCCTAATAATCCTGAATCAACAGTGAATGAAAAATGGAGAAAATATAAATTAACCGATGAGGATTTTGAAAAGGGATATGTAGATATTGACGGACTTCAGAAAAACTCTGTTTATGTGATTAATGTTCGCAACGAGAATGTGAAGGTAAAATGGGATGCATATTACAATACTTGTTCTGCCCGCTCAGACGGAGAACCGGGAGAGCCTATTTTAGTAACTCATGACTTAAGTGCTCCAAGTCGTGACCGGTTTGATTCAGATGAAGCTTATCAAAATGCTTTGATACAGCACGAGGCTGCTCTGAAATACAATGCAATGCGTATTGATTTCCTTTTAACAGACTTCATTTCCGATGTAAATTTAGCCGAAGGACAGACTTATTATTTGGAAGGTGGAAAGACTTATTGTATGTTTGATAATTTAACTACCTGCAAAGGTTTTGTTCTTCGTACTCGTCCTGAGGATGTAGCAGCAGGTAAACGTGCTAAAGTATTGTTAGGTGGTATGCATATGACAGGTACTAATGTTAATTCTATGAATTTGATGTTCGGGCGCCAGCCACAAGCTGGAGAAGGAGGAGAAATTTATATGAAGATGCTCGAATTTTATGATATTGATTTCGATTGTCCAATGGCTCTTACTTATGGTGATAATGTTGCCGGTTTGGGTTCGGCTACAGGTAATTATTTCATTAATATGTTTTCTAATGGTATGGCTGTACATTTGGAAAGTTTTGTGGTGAAAAATTGTACTTTCAAGCGTCTGGTACGTGGGTTCATTCGTGAGCAGGGGCCTAATTACAAAATTTGGGATCATGTCTTGATAGAGGATAACCAGTTCTTTGACTGTGGCTATTATAGTAATGGTGCCGGAGGTTATCCATGGATTGCCGGTTCCGGGAATAATGCGAATTCTAATTTATATAAGGACTTTGTGGTTCGTGGAAACACTTTCTATGATTGTCCGTTCCCTTCATTTTTCAGTGAAACCAAGCAGAGTGCATGGAAGGGAGGGGCATGGAATATAACGTTTGAAAACAATACTTTGGTTAACTGGAACACTCGTGCAGCAGGAAATATTTTCAATATGCGTAATATTCCAGATGGAAGTACTTATACGGTGAAAAATAACCTGATTGTTTTGACCAAGCAGGACGGTGATGTCCGAAAGATGACTATGGCAGGAGCTGATATCCGTAAGACAATGACTATGGCAGACGGTACAGCCGGACATGTGACATTGAATTTTGACAATAATTATTCTACAAATACTTTTTTATCCAACGGACAAATTTTTAGCAATAATCCATGGACTGCGACTAAAAATAATTTTGGCACCTTGGTCAACAATGGTTCTGCTACTTTAAATGGAACATTGGAAGTTCTTGTAGATGATATTTCTCCATTAGAACTGATGGTAAGTCCAAATCCACCACATAAGGCTACTGCTGATAACGATCAATATATGCATCGTGCAGATGCACTTGATGGTACGGCTGGAGAGCATGGTGTAAACTTGTATTACAATCAGACAGGTAAAGTTATGGAGTCAAAAATTTATCAGTTGAACATTGGTGCGGCTAAATGGCGTAATGGTTCTGTTAGATAGTAGAATGGGGTTTGATAAGTTTTATAGTTATTATAATGTGAATGTCTTCTGAGAATCTTTGGATTTTGAAAGACAGATATTTGATAGAAAAGCCGATCTGTGATAGATAGGCTTTTTTATGTATAGGTAAAGGGGCAGAGTATCAAAAATTGTATAGGTTTGATGATGTCTGTGCAAAATCTGCCTGAAAAAGACCAAATATTCTCTGTATTCAGATCGGAAAACGCATAATTTTGTTTGCTGGTTTTTATCAAAACATATAGGAATAATGAAAATACATTCAAAAAGTGTTTATTGGCTTTATGGCTTTTGCCATGGCAACCGGCTCCTTTGCGCAGCAAAGAGCTCATAAAAAGGATAATGAGTCGTATCCTAAGGAATGGAAACAAATAGCACGTATGGAGCAGGATTCTTTCTTTCTGACAGATGAAGCTCGGCGGATTGCTGAAAATGTATTGGCTTTTCAACGCTGTACGGGCGGTTGGCCGAAGAATATAGATATGGCCCGCCGCATGAATGATAAAGAGCTGGCTAAAGTGATAAAGGATAAATCACGTCGTGATGATTCTACGATAGATAATAATGCCACAACTGCCCAGATGATTTTTTTAGCCCGTCTTTATAGGCAGACTAAGGATATACGTTATCGGGATGCTTTCCTCCAGGGAGTGGAATATTTGCTGAGTGGTCAATACGAAAACGGAGGATGGCCGCAATTTTGGCCCGGTCCGCGTGGTTATCAGATACATATTACTTTCAATGACGATGCCATTGTCAATACATTGAATATGATACGTGATATGATGAATCACAAAGCGCCTTATGAGGATGATTTGATAGACAAGGCTTTGTGTGTACGTTTGGGAAAGGCCTTTAATAAAGGAATAGAGTGTATACTGGCTACACAAATTATAAAGGATGGAGAACCTTCAGTGTGGTGTCAGCAGAATGATAGGGAAACATTGAAGCCTGCACCGGCACGTGCGTATGAGTTGCCGTCTTATTGTTCGGCGGAGAGTGCCGGAATTGTGCGTCTGCTCATGGAATTACCTGCACCCGACGCACGCGTGAAGCGGGCGGTTCACGGAGCCATGAAATGGTTTGACAGGTATAAACTTACCGGTTTGAAATGCGAGCGTATCGTGCTGGCAAATGGTGAGCGGGATACTCGTCTTGTGGAAGATCCTCAAGCCAAGCCTATTTGGGCGCGTTATTATGATTTGAAATATTGTGAACCGTATGTATGTGACCGTGATGGGCTGCCACGTCGCCATTTGGAAGAAATAGGAACAGAACGTCGTAACGGATATAGTTGGTACAATAGCAGGCCGGCTGAGCTTTTTGCCATATACAATGCATGGGCGGACAAATATGATCCGAAGCATAAGGTGGCAATCAGTCTGGCAACCAAAGGAGCGAATGAAAACGGGCTTATTGAAATGTATCGTCGTCCCATGGCAGAGCGTACGGCTTTTGATGTGGTGGTAAAGCCGGGAGAGAGTATTCAGGCAGCTATTGAAAAGGCTCCGGAAATTCCGACAGAACCTTTTAAAATCTTATTGCTGAACGGAACGTATCATCAAAAAGTGATTATTGACAGGCCTAATATTGTTTTGGTGGGGGAAAACCGTGACAGTACGCGGATTGTCTTGGCTGAAACAGCCCAGACACGTGCCATCACGGAATATCATGGACGTCCGGTAGGCAATGGTGTCATTGTGTTGCAGGAAGGTGCGGATGATTGTGTTATTAGCGGACTGACTGTTTACAACAATTACGGAACTGCCGTTGAAAATACGACCATCCATCAGATGGCGATTTTTGGACGTGCCACTCGTACTATCATCATCAACAGTAATGTATGGGCCGATGGAAACGATGCCTTTCCTTGTGGGGCGCCCCGGAAGCAATGGTATGTATTATCATGCCGATCTCTATCTTCGTTGTCCGGGTGTGGATTTTCTTTGTCCTCGCGGATGGTGCTATGCCACACGCTGCCATTTTTATGGTGATAGCCGTGCCATGATTTGGCATGACGGACGAGGTGACAAGAACAAGAAACTGGTTATTACCAATTCTTCATTTGATGCTAAGACACCGACACTTTTAGGACGATATCATCATGATTCCCAGTTTTATCTCATCAAATGTAAAATGTCGAAGAATGTGCTTGACGGGAATATTCATTATGCTTATTCGGATAAAGTGCTTGATCCCTGTCCGTGGGGGCTACGTACCTATTATTATGGTTGTACCCGTGAAGGAGGGCATAGTGGCTGGTTAAACGATAATTTAAAGGAGGCGGAGAATGCTCCGGAGTTTTATGGCGTTACCGCCAAGTGGACATTCAATGGCAAATGGGACCCCGAACAACGTATCAGAGATCTTTGGAATGTGTTGGCCTACTAATTTAACAGTTTGTAATATGAAAATGACCACTATTTTATGCTGTATTGTTTTTTGTTTGTGTCAATGTTATCTGCTGTTGCCCGACAGCAGGAGAAGCCCCGGGTTATTGTCACTACGGATGGTGAGATTGACGATCAAAGTTCTATGATTCGTTTTCTTATGTATTCTTCTGATTATGATGTAGCAGGCATTGTTCAAGTCAATGGGGTACAGAAAGACGGACATAGCAAAGATAAATGGATCGAATCACAAATTGCCAAATATGCGGAATGTCTGCCTAATTTGAGGAAACATAATCCCGATTATCCCGATGCTGAATATCTGCTAAGTGTCTTGGCGGTTGGTAATGAGAACAGAGAGGACTTGCATAAATTGCCTCCTTTACTGTCTGATAGCGAGGGGGCACAGCTCATCATAAGGACATTGCTTGATTCTGATCCGAGGCCTGTTCATATTTTAGCATGGGGCGGAGCCAACACCCAGGCCAATGCCTTATGGCAGATCAAGCAGAAATATTCTGCTGCAGAATGGGCAAAAGCGGTATCAAAAGCCAGATTATATTGTATTTGGTATCAGGACGGCGGTGGAAAATGGATAGAACAGAATCTTCCTGAAATCATTATTTATGAATCGGGCGCGCCGGATCATGATGGAGGATGGAGATATGTATGGGATTACATGAGTGTGGACTATTATTTTAAAAACAGACTTAGTAAAAATTCAAAAGAGTTGCAACAAATCATGGATAAACCTTGGTTGGCTGACCATATTAAGAATGGGCACGGACCACTTTGTGCCGCCTATCCTCAGGAATATACCAGTGAGGGGGATACTCCTTCTTTTATGCCTCTTATACGTAATGGACTTGAACAGCATACAGACTATACATTAGGAGGATGGGGAGGACGCCCGGAATATAAAAATGGCAATCACATGCAAGATGGGAATGATTTGAAAAACGGTGTGCCGGATTCGCATTATACTTTCCAGCGTTGGTTGCCTGCTATACAAAATGACTGGGCGGCTCGTGCCGACTGGTGCGTGGCTGATGAATATTCAAAGGCAAATCATCAACCTGTTGCCCGGATATTGGGAGAAAGTGTACGCACAGTCCGGCCGGGAGAAAAAATAATACTGGATGCCTCTTCTTCATTTGACCCTGATAAAAATTCATTGTCTTACCAATGGTGGCAATATCGGGAAGCAGGCAGTGTGCAAACAAAGGTGGCTATAAAGCACGCCGATGAGAAGAGGGCGGAGATAATTGTACCGGATAATCCGGGCAAACAGTTACATTTGATACTTGAACTTACAGATAATGGAATTCCCAATCTAAAATCTTATAAGAGAATCATTCTGAATATTAATCCGCTTGAGGAAAAATAATTATTACGGATAGATGATTCCGTCATTGTTCCTGCTGTTTTTAGTTCATGTTTATACGAATGGGACAAAAATAATCCCGTTAGCAGAATTGATTTAATTTTCGTAGTGCAATAATGGTCAACAAGAAAAAGTAATTCTGCTAACGGGAGTTATAAAAATAATCAGTTCTATTTGAAGTAAAAAAATATTTTTTACTTTTTTCTTCAGCGGCATGTGGATAGTCAATCGTATAATGCAGTCCGCGACTCTCTTTCCGTTCCATTGCCTGACGGGTGATCAAATACCCGATGTTAATCATGTTACGCAGTTCGCAAAGCTCGCGTGAAGCCTTACAGCGTTTGAAAAGACGCTCGGTTTCTTCATATAAAATATCCAATCGGTTCCAAGCACGGATTAATCGCGTATTACTGCGTACAATACCTACATAAGCTTCCATAATTTGGTTCACCTCTTTCATGCTTTGGGTTATCAGTACCCGTTCTTCATTGTTCATGGTTCCTTCATCGTTCCATTCGGGGATATCCTCATTAAAGTCATATCGGTCGAGTACATTTAGTGCATGTTTGGCTGCCGCGTCCGCATAGACCACAGCTTCTATCAGCGAATTGGAAGCCAGACGGTTACCTCCGTGCAGACCGGTACATGAACATTCGCCGATGGCATACAAACGGTTGATGCTGCTCTGTCCGTCCAGATCGACTTTGATACCTCCGCACAGATAATGAGCAGCCGGAGCCACAGGAATATAGTCCTTAGTAATATCAATACCCAGGCTGAGGCATTTTTTATAAATATTGGGGAAATGTTTTTTTGTTCTTCCGGATCCTTATGAGTTACATCCAGATATACATGATCTTCACCACGCTGCTTCATTTCGTTATCAATGGCACGTGCTACGATATCACGTGGAGCCAATGACAGGCGTGGATCATATTTTTGCATGAATTCTTCGCCACTTTGATTCTTTAAGACAGCACCGTAACCGCGCATGGCTTCGGTGATGAGGAAACTGGGACGGTCTCCCGGATGGAAAAGGGCGGTGGGATGGAATTGTATAAATTCCATGTCCTTTACTGCTCCTTTGGCACGGTACACCATAGCAATGCCGTCTCCCGTAGCTACCAGTGGATTGGTTGTATTGCGGTATACCGCTTCGCATCCGCCTGTTGCCATTACAGTTACTTTGGACAGGAACGTATCCACTTCTCCTGTTTTCTCATTCAATACGTAAGCACCGAAACATTTGATGCCTGGTGTATGGCGGGTGACGATAATTCCCAAATGATGCTGGGTAATGATTTCTACCGCATAGTGATCTGTAAATATGGTAATATTGGGATGGGCTTTTACCGCTTCTATCAGGCTGGTTTGTATTTCAGCTCCTGTATTGTCTTTGTGGTGCAGGATGCGGAACTCGGAATGGCCTCCTTCTTTGTGGAGGTCGAATTCTCCATCCTCTTTTTTATCAAAATCCACTCCCCATTTTATCAGTTCCTGGATTTGTGCAGGTGCTTCTCGCACTACTTTTTCTACAGCCGCGCGGTCACTGATCCAATCGCCGGCAATCATCGTGTCTTCAATGTGTTTCTCGAAATTGTCTACTTTCAAGTTGGTAACAGATGCTATACCTCCCTGGGCAAAATAGGTATTGGCTTCTTCCAGTCCTGCTTTACAAATCAGGGCGACTTTACCTTTGTGAGCTACTTTCAGTGCGAAGCTCATTCCGGCAAGTCCTGAGCCGATAACAAGGAAATCGAATTTTTTAACCATGATAATATGCTTTATGGGTGCAAAGCTACGAAAAACCTTTATTCATTGTACCTTTTACTCTTGTTTTTACTATTTTTTCGTGAAGAATAAACGAAATAGATAATGCAAGTATGAAATTAAAAGTGTAACTTTCTGCATTTTTAAATAGAATAGGATGGAAAACAATAAAGAAATCATTCACGAAAGTGAGGTAAAAGAACTTATAATTGAGTTGAGGGGTGAGAAAGTACTGATAGACCGGGATGTAGCTAAGCTTTATGGCGTAGAAACCAAACGAATTAATGAAGCAGTAAAAAACAATCGGGACAAATTCCCAAATGGTTATATGTTTTCGTTGCAAGTATCTGAAAAACAGCAACTGGTCGAAAATTTCGACCGGTTCAGTAGTTTGAAACATTCTCCCGTAGAACCTAAAGCATTTACCGAAAAAGGGCTTTATATGCTGGCTACAATTTTAAGAAGTCCGAGAGCTACCGCAACTACTTTTGCCATTATCGAATCATTCTTTAAGTTAAGGACATTAGTACGGAATGTAAATATCATGGCTACCGAGTATGATGAGGAAAAGAGGAAGAGTCTGGTACAACGTAGTGGAGAACTGCTGAATGAACTGCTGACTGATGAGGGTGATATAACAGAAACGGAATCTTCTATCGAATTAAATTTGTATGCTTTGAAGATGAAACGTACAGTAAAGAGGACAAAAAAAGGATAAATTCTCTCATTCTGCGCCGTAATGAGGTCGATAAACGATAAATTTATTATCTTTCGGGCAAATTACAATAAGATGATGAATCGAATTTTTCATGTGAAGATAGCAGGAGGTACTTATTTTCTCCTGATACTGCTGACAGCCGTCATGGTATTTGCTTTTTGGTGTATGAAGGCAATGATAGGATTGGTAGTAGCATTGGGTCTGATCATTATTATTGAACGTATTATCCATTCTACTTATACGCTGACTGCGGATGGAAAGTTAGTGGTGTATTATGGTCGTTTTTATAAAGGGAAGACCATTCCCTTGACTGACATTACGGATGTGGAGCTGAAACGAAGTTCCGGATTCGGTGGAATTATGCCTTCGAAATATGTATTGATACATTATGAGAAGAAAAATTTATTGTCATTGGTTCCTGTAAAGCCGGAAGAATTTATCAATGCGTTGGTGAAGCGGTTGGAGCATAGGATAGAGGAGGAATAAATTATGGAGAAAGTATTTAAAACAAAAAGAACCCGTAACTGGTGGATCATTATAGTCGGTCTGGTTGTTCTGATTATTTTTCTGAATGTGTATTTGGAGAAAAATTGGGCTTTTTCGGCGCTTGGGGGAATTATTATTCCTGTGTTAATGTTTTATTCGCGGTCGAAAACTATTTATATTGTAAAAGACAATGGTGTTCTGGAAATCAAACCGGGATGGGGGAACAGAATATGTGTAGACGGAATCCGTAAAGTGTCTTATAATCCGAATGCAATAGGAATGCAAAAGGTGAAAAATAGAGCATGCCCAAGGTTTTGTAATGATTAACCCTGATAAGCCTTTGGAATTTGTAGAAGCATTGAGAGAAGTAGATCCAAATCTGTCTGTTGAAGGCTTTGAACAGATAAAAACTAATTAACCCAAAATAAATACCATGAAATATCAAATTGCAATCATCGGTGGAGGTCCCGCAGGGTATACTGCTGCCGAAGCTGCCGGAAAGGCAGGACTGAGTGTTGTATTGTTCGAAAAAAGAAGTTTGGGCGGTGTATGCCTGAATGAGGGATGTATTCCTACCAAAACCTTGCTTTATTCGGCTAAAGTATATGATTATGCGAAACATGCTTCAAAGTATGCCGTGAATGTGCCTGAAGCTTCTTTTGATTTAGGAAAAATTGTGGCGCGTAAATCAAAGGTGGTTCGTAAACTGGTACTGGGTATCAAGGCAAAACTGACTGCGCATCAGGTAAATATAGTAACGGGAGAAGCTGTAATTGTAGATAAGAATACCATCCAATGTGGTGGGGAAACCTATGAATGTGAGAATTTGCTGCTGTGTACCGGCAGTGAAACATTTATTCCTCCTATTCCGGGAGTGGAAAATGTGGATTACTGGACGCACCGTGATGCACTGGATAATAAAGAAGTACCTGCTTCATTGACTATTGTCGGCGGTGGAGTGATCGGTATGGAATTTGCTTCTTTCTTTACCAGTTTGGGAGTACAGGTGACAGTTGTCGAAATGTTGGATGAGATCCTGGGTGGCATGGATAAAGAGCTGTCGGCTATGCTCCGGGCTGAATATGCCAAAAAAGGAATCAAGTTCCTGCTCAGTACGAAAGTAGTAGGGGTGTCCAAAGAGGAAACCGGTATTACTGTGTCATATGAAAATGCAGATGGAACAGGAACTGTTACAGCTGATAAGTTATTGATGAGTGTGGGCCGTCGTCCGGTGACAAAAGGTTTCGGATTGGAAAATCTGAATTTGGAATGGACGGAGCGCAGATGCATCAAAGTAGATGAACATTTGCAATCTTCTGTCCCCGGTGTCTATGTATGCGGTGATTTGAACGGAGTCTCTTTGTTGGCACATACCGCCGTGCGTGAAGCGGAAGTGGCTGTCCATCATATTACAGGTAAGGAAGATGCGATGAGTTATCGTGCCATACCGGGTGTGGTCTATACAAATCCCGAGATTGCCGGGGTAGGTATGAGCGAGGAAGCTTTGCAGGCCGCAGGTATTCCTTATCGAGCCGTTAAGTTGCCGATGGCTTACTCCGGGCGTTTTGTAGCCGAGAATGAAGGAGTGAACGGCGTCTGCAAAGTTTTGACAGCCGAAGACGGTACTGTATTGGGAGCGCACATGTTGGGTAATCCTGCTTCCGAGCTGATTGTATTGGCAGGTATGGCTATTGAGGATGGTAAGACCATAGAGGATTGGAAACGATATGTATTTCCTCATCCTACTGTGGGTGAGATATTCAGGGAACTATAATGAAACGAGTTTTATTTTTCTTTTTACTGATTTTGTCTATTCACTTCATAAACGCCCAGCCGCTATCTCAGCGGCTGGACGCTTTACTGCATGAAGAAGTTCTGAAAACATCCGAAGTGGGTATTGCCGTATTTGATTTGACCGCCGGAGAATCCGTTTACCGTTACCAAGACGATAAACTGTACCGGCCTGCTTCTGTTGAGAAAATAATCACTTCGGTTACCGCCTTGGTACAACTGGGAGCAGATTATACCATGGATACCAGTCTTCGTTATCGTGGAAAAATAGAAAATGACACGTTGAAAGGCAGCTTGTATCTGATAGGCGGTTTTGATCCGGAATTTATGGACGAGGATCTGGACCGTCTGGTAGATGCATTGGCAAGTAAAGGCATCCGTTATGTGACAGATACCCTTGCAGCGGATGTTTCCATGACAGACTCAGCTTATTGGGGTTCCGGTTGGTGTTGGGACGATACTCCTTATTCCTTCCAGCCCTATCTTTCCCCTCTCATGCTGAATAGGGGCTGCGTGGATGTATCGGTTTCTCCTGCTCAGAAAGACTCGTTGCCCAAAGTAGTTTGTACGCCGGTTTCCGATTATTATCAGGTTCATAATCACGGGGTGAGCCGTAATCCACAAGCCGGAAAGCTGAAAATCACTCGTAACTGGCTCAGCAATGGCAATATCATTACCGTTTCCGGGAATGTTTCTTATCCCTATACTGAGAAATTGAATGTATATACTTCCAAAGATTTCTTTTTTCATACCTTTGTCAGCCGTTTGCGCAGCAAAGGAATTGAAGCGCGAACCTGCACGTATGCCGATTGTCCTGTAACGGCCGACAGTATAGTTACGCTTTATACCGTCCGAAGACCACTCAAGGAAGTGTTGGAAAGAGCTTTGAAGAAAAGTGATAACCTGTGTGCCGAATCAATGTTTTATCATTTGGCTGCCAAGCGTTCCCTGCATAAACGGGTGACAGGAGAAGATGGAACCGATGCCATTCACGCCTTTATGAAAACAGCTTTAGGGTTTAATCCGGAGAACTATAAGATAGCGGACGGTAGCGGTGTTTCCGTTTATAATTATATCTCTCCACGTTTACTATTGGAGTATTTGAAGTATGCCTATTATCATCGGGAAGTTTTTCTTCCTTTCTATGAGTCTCTGCCCATAGCAGGAGTGGACGGTACTTTACAAAATCGGATGAAACAGACCAAGGCTCGGGGAAATGTGCATGCAAAAACCGGTTCTGTAACCGGGGTCAGTTCACTGGCAGGGTATGTAAAAGCTGCTAATGGACATCAATTGGCCTTTGTTATCATTAACCAAAACGTACTGAAATTAAGCCGGGCGCGTGCGTTTCAAGATAAGTTTTGTGATATTTTATCTCGTTGATTTTGAGTTTTTGAGTGTTCTGAAACGTATTAAGTAGCAGATTTTGCATATAATAGGACAAAATTTATACCTATTCTGAACGATTTTTGCAGCATCGAAACAAGATTGTTTCGTAACTTTGCCCAAGTCGAAATAATTCGGAATACTATAAAAACATAAAATAGCTGCTTATGAAGACAAATTATGAAATCCGTTATGCCGCGCATCCCGAAGATGCCAAAAGCTATGGCACTCAAAGGATACGACGGGATTTCTTAATAGAAAAAGTATTTTCGGACAATGAGGTGAACATGGTTTACTCCATGTATGACCGCATGGTTGTAGGAGGAGCCAAACCGGTGGGAGAGATATTAAAACTGGAGACCATTGATCCGCTGAAAGCATCTTACTTTCTTTCCCGACGTGAAATGGGTATTTTTAATGTGGGCGGTCCCGGTGTGGTCAAAGCTGGAAATGCCGTGTTCGAACTGGATTATAAAGAAGCGCTTTATCTGGGTTCGGGAGACCGGGAAGTGACTTTTGAAAGTAAAGATGCCGGAAATCCTGCCAAATTCTATTTTAACTCTGTTACCGCTCATCGTAACTATCCCGATAAAAAAGTGACCAAGGCAGATGCCATCGTTGCTGAAATGGGTTCACTGGAAGGTTCCAATCATCGTTGCATCAACAAGATGCTGGTAAGTCAGGTATTGCCTACCTGCCAGTTGCAGATGGGGATGACCGAACTGAAACCGGGAAGTGTGTGGAATACCATGCCGGCACACGTGCACAGCCGTCGTATGGAAGCTTATTTTTATTTTGAAGTGCCTGATGAACACGCTGTTTGTCATTTTATGGGAGAAGTGGATGAAACACGTCATATATGGATGAAAGGCGATCAGGCAGTTTTGTCTCCCGAATGGTCTATTCATAGTGCGGCGGCAACACACAATTACACCTTTATTTGGGGTATGGGTGGAGAGAATTTGGATTATGGTGATCAAGACTTCTCATTGATTACAGACTTGAAATAAATAATATAACTTCATTAATTTAATAATATAAGTATCATGAATCAGTATTTGAATTTTTCTTTGGAAGGTAAAGTCGCCCTTGTAACAGGCGCTTCTTATGGTATCGGTTTTGCTATTGCATCTGCTTTTGCAGAACAAGGTGCAACCATCTGTTTCAACGACATCAATCAGGAATTGGTGGATAAAGGTTTGGCTTCTTACGCTGAAAAAGGAATTAAAGCACACGGATATGTATGTGATGTTACTGACGAGCCTGCCGTACAGGCTATGGTTGCCACTATCGCAAAGGAAGTAGGTACAATTGATATTCTTGTAAACAATGCCGGTATTATCCGTCGCGTTCCGATGCACGAAATGGAAGCTGCCGATTTCCGCCGTGTTATTGATATTGACTTGAATGCTCCGTTCATTGTTTCTAAAGCAGTTTTGCCTGCGATGATGGAAAAAGGACATGGTAAAATCATCAATATCTGCTCTATGATGTCTGAGTTAGGTCGTGAAACCGTTTCTGCATACGCTGCCGCTAAAGGTGGTTTGAAGATGTTGACTCGTAACATCTGTTCTGAATACGGAGAATACAATATTCAGTGTAATGGTATCGGTCCGGGCTATATCGCTACTCCGCAGACTGCTCCGTTACGTGAAATCCAGCCCGATGGAAGCCGTCATCCGTTTGATACATTCATCTGTGCCAAGACTCCGGCCGGTCGTTGGTTGGATCCGCAGGAATTGACTGGTCCTGCTGTATTCCTTGCATCCGAAGCATCTAATGCAGTGAATGGCCATATTCTCTATGTAGATGGCGGTATTCTGGCCTACATTGGTAAACAGCCTAAATAATTAGTAGATATAAATAGGAAGAATCTGCTTGTGTCTTTGTTGATACTTGCAGATTCTTTGTATTTTTGTCTTTCAGTTCGACAAACAATAAATAGTATGAGAAAAATCTTTTTAGCAGTCGCAACGGCGTTAGCTATGTTTTCCTGTTCGCAAAAGGAGCCGGTGACTGTCACTATAACCAATCCGCTTTCTATTGATAGGAATGGAGAAATGGTGGAAATCTCTATGGCTGAAATAACAGGCAAACTACAATTACCCGATACGGCACAAGTTATCGTATTGGACGAGAACGGGCTTGAAGTACCTTATCAGATAACATACGATGATATGCTTATCTTTCCTGTTTCGGTGAAAGGGGGAGCTTCGGTTACTTATACAATTGCAGAAGGAACTCCACAGCCGGTGGATGTGGTTGCTTGTGGGCGTCAATATCCCGAGCGTCTGGATGATGTGGCATGGGAAAACGATCGCGCCGCTTATCGTGCATACGGTCCTGCTTTGCAGGAGAAGGGCGAGCGTGCCTTTGGTTATGACATCTGGACCAAGAATGTACCCGAACCGGTGGTGGAAGATCGTTATGACGGTGATTTGAATCAAGGAATCTCTTATCACATAGATCATGGAAACGGAATGGATTGTTATGCGGTGGGTCCGACTCTGGGTGGCGGAACAGCAGCTTTATTCCCCGATAGTACCATTGTTTATCCCTATTGTTACAAGGATTGTGAAGTCTTGGATAACGGTCCGCTTCGATTCACCACCAAGTTAGTTTATAATCCGTTGGTTGTAAAAAGAGATTCAAATGTGATAGAAACGCGTATCATTTCTTTGGACAAGGGATCGCAGTTGAACAAGACTGTGGTTTCTTTTGATAATTTGCAGGAAACAACTCCGGTGGTGACCGGCATTGTATTGCACAAACAGAATCCTACGGGGTATAGTTTTGATGCAAATGCAGGTTATATAGCCTATGCGGACTCTACAGAGAATGCAGCCAATAACAATGGAGTGATTTATATAGGTGCTGTATTTCCGGCTAATATAAAAGGAGCGCTGCCCCAAATGTTCTCCGAAAAAGAGCAGAAAGAACGTGGAGGTGCTTTGGGGCATGTGTTGTCGGTCAGTGATTATGAACCGGGTTCCGAGTATATTTATTATTGGGGATCAGGCTGGAGCAAATATGGTTTCGAAGCCGATACCGATTGGAACAAATATTTGGAAGAATACGCTCAGAAGGTACGTAAATCCCCTTGGTGGTCCATGTACCATAGAATGGTGATATAAGAATAATAAAAGTTATCCGAGGAGCACATGCTCTTCGGGTAACTTTTTTTCATGGGATGTTAAAGTGTTAATTCTCTCGTCTTAAACATCTTTTCCGGTTCCTTTTGTTTCATTGCAATATAAGAAATTAAACTAGTTATTTATTTGTTAATAGAAAATGCAATGGACAATAAACCTAAACCTTTACAACATGGGCGGCAGGGATTGAGGACTTTTAGTGCTTTAGTCTGTCTGCTGTTGATGACTACGTCGCTGTTTGCTCAGGAGAAGACAGTGACCGGAACGGTAACCGATTCGACCAATGAACCTCTGATTGGAGCATCCGTAGTGATTCAAGGTACTTCCAATGGTACGATTACCGACATAGATGGGAAGTACAGTATTACCGCCTCACCCGACAATGTACTGGAATTCTCGTACGTGGGAATGGTGAAGCAAGATGTGAAAGTAGGCAGCCAGCATGTGATAAATATACAGCTGAAAGAGGACTCACAAATGCTGGCTGAAACAGTAGTGATAGGTTACGGTAGTGCGAAGAAGCGTGACTTGACCGGCTCTATCACGAATATCAAGGGAGCCGAAATCGCTAATAAACCTTCTACAAATCCCTTGTCTTCCTTGCAGGGAAAGGTAGCCGGTGTGCAGATTATCAACTCGGGACAAGCAGGCTCGGACCCCGAAATCCGTGTACGTGGAACGAACTCCATTAACGGATACAAACCTCTTTACATTGTCGACGGCTTGTTCAATGATAACATTAACTTTCTGAATCCCGAGGATATTGAGTCTATGGAAGTGTTGAAAGACCCGTCTTCATTGGCTATTTTCGGTGTGCGTGGAGCTAATGGGGTTATCATTATCACTACAAAGAAGGCTAAGGAGGGGCAGACTTTGGTGAATATCAACACCTCATTCGGCTGGAAACATGTGGTGGACAGAATCAAGATGGTGAATGCTTCTCAGTTCAAAGAATTGTATAGTGAGCAGCTTGTTAATGAAAAGAATCCCGCTTTTGATTTTTCCGGCTGGAATGCTGATACCGATTGGCAGGATGAAGTGCTTCAGAATGGCTTCATTACCAATAATAATATCAGTGTGACAGGAGCTTCTGAAAAACATAGTTTTATCTGGGGATGGGATACTCATACGAACAAGGAAATATAAAGCACGAGAAGTTCAGCAAAATCACCTTGAATGCCAGCAATGAGTATAAGATAACCGACAAGATAAAGGTCGGGTTTCAGTTTAACGGAGCACGTATGCTGCCTGCTGATAGTAAATCAGTCCTGAATGCTGTCCGTACCACTCCTATAGCTCCTGTATTCAATGAAGAATATCAGTTGTATGCGGCGTTGCCGGAGTTTCAGAAAGCACAGATGATGAATCCGATGGTGGAGTGTGGATTTAAAAGCCAACACCACTCGCGCAGAGAATTATCGTGCATCGGGTAACATTTATGGAGAGGTGGATTTTCTGGAACATTTTAATTTCAGGGCTGTGTTCTCTATGGATTACGGCTCGAATAACGGGCGTACCTATCAGCCGATTATCAAGGTATATGATAACACAGTGAAAGGAAATGTGGCTACACTGGGAACGGGTAAGACTGAAGTGAGCCAGTTCAAGGAAAATGAAACGAAGGTGCAAAGTGATTATGTGCTGACTTATACAAATAGTTTTGGCGACCATAATCTGACGGCAACCGCCGGTTTCACTACTTATTACAATTCTCTCAGCCGTCTGGATGCCGCCCGTGGGCAAGGTATTGGATTGGTTATTCCCGATAATCCCGATAAATGGTTCGTCAGTATTGGTGATTTGGCCACAGCTACCAATGGAAGTACACAGTGGGAACGTACTACTGTTTCTTTTCTGGGGCGTGTGATTTATAATTACAAAGGAAATATTTGTTCAACGGGTCTTTCCGTCGGGACGGTTCTTCGGCTTTTTCGTATACGGGCAACCAATGGCAGAACTTTTACTCGGCAGGTGCCGGATGGCTGATGACCGAAGAAGAGTTTATGAAAGACATTTCTTGGTTGGATATGTTGAAGTTGAAAGGTTCCTGGGGTACGTTGGGCAATCAGAATCTGGATACTGCTTATCCGGCTGAGCCGTTGCTTGAAAATGCTTTTGGAGCTGTGTTTGGCAATCCGTCCACCATCTATCCGGGCTATCAGTTGGCCTATTTGCCTAATGCGAACCTTAGATGGGAAAAAGTGGAAGCTTGGGAAGCAGGCTTTGAATCGAATATGTTTCGCAACCGCCTGCATGTGGAAGGAGTTTATTATAAAAAGAATACGAAAGACCTGCTGGCAAAGGTTCCCGGACTTTCCGGAACCGTTCCAGGAATTGGGAATCTGGGACAGATAGAGAATAAAGGGGTGGAATTGTCTGCCACTTGGCGGGATCAGATTGGCGATTGGGGGTATAATGTGGGATTCAACCTGACTACTATCAAGAATAAGGTGAAGAGTTTGGTACAAGACGGCTATTCCATTATTGCCGGAGACAAGAGCCAGAGTTATACTATGGCGGGTTATCCCATCGGTTTCTTCTATGGATATAAGGTAGATGGTGTTTATCAGTCACAGGCCGATATTGATGCTTCACCCAAGAATACACTGGCTACAGTGACTCCCGGTGATTTGAAGTTCGCCGATGTGAATGGGGATGGTGAGATTACACCGGCAGACCGTACTTTGATTGGTGATCCTACTCCGGATGTTACCTATGGAATCTCATTAGGTGTTTCCTATAAAGGTTGGGAACTGGGTATTGACATGATGGGACAAGGCGGTAATCAGATTTACCGTACTTGGGACAATTACAATTGGGCGCAGTTCAACTATATGGAGCAGCGTCTGGACCGTTGGCACGGTGAAGGTACATCCAATACACAACCTGTCCTAAATACCGGTCATGCCATCAACTTTGAAAATTCGGAGTATTATGTAGAAGACGGCAGTTTCTTCCGTATACGTAACCTGCAATTGGGCTATACTTTTGATAAGGCCCTGATATCCAAAATCGGTTTGAAGGCTTTGAAAGCCTATTTCAATATTCAGAACCT
>ENA-OQOA01000305-OQOA01000305.1-human-gut-metagenome-genome-assembly--contig:-NODE-305-length-23308-cov-3.938657_pt1 | contig 23308 bp, 27 predicted proteins | sample MGYA00242633_ERZ504888 | MGnify/ENA primary metagenome ERZ504888 (study PRJEB26092, sample SAMD00036372) | human gut metagenome | host: Homo sapiens | study: EMG produced TPA metagenomics assembly of...
CCCAGCAACACGCTTCGCGATGCACAGAATTTATGCTAATCGCATAAATTCGCGCGGTATGTCTCGGGTTTTCTGTGACCTTCGCTCACAAAAAACACCTCGCGGGATATTACCAGTGAACAGTAACTATTGTGTTACTGTTCATTCTGTTCTATAGCAATTCTCGTAAATAATGCAAAAATGCTGCTCCGCCAAATGCGGAGCAGCATTTATCATCTTCAGAATTAGTCCTGGATGTATGGCATCATAGACATATGACGTGCTCTCTTGATAGCAACTGTCAGTGCTCTCTGATGTTTTGCACAGTTTCCTGTGATTCTTCTTGGAAGGATTTTTCCTCTTTCAGAAACATATTTTCTTAATTTTGCTACATCCTTGTAGTCGATCTCGTTATTCTCTTTACCACAGAATACACAAACTTTTTTTCTTCTGCGGCCGCCTCTTCTCTTCATTGGAGAGTCTGGTCTTTCGCCTCTATTGTAAGCCATGATTGCTTTCCTCCTATTTTATTCTATCAGTTTGTATTAAATAAACGGCAGTTCTTCATCAATTCCATCCGGAATGTTCATGAAACCGTCTGCACTGGCTGCTCCCGGAGCCGGCATGGATGGTGCAGGTGCAGGGGCTGATGTCTGAGGATGGGAAGCTGCGTAATTATCGCTGGCTGCCTTGCTCTCAGCAAACTCCTGTTCCTCAACTACTACCTCTGTGGTATAAACCTTCTGGCCATCACGATTGGTGTAGCTGCCTGTCTGAATGCGTCCTGAAACAATGATCTTAAGTCCCTGACGGAAATACTTCTCAGCAAACTCGGCTGTACGTCCAAAGGATACACAACTGATAAAGTCTGCTGTTGCTTCACCGTCACGGCGGAATCTTCTGTCTACTGCCAGTGTATATCTGGCAATTGCCAATGCATTCTCTCCTGCGGAATATCTCACCTCAGGATCTCTTGTTAAGCGTCCCATTAAAATTACTTTGTTCATATAAATACCTCTTCGTTTCTGCTTTGAATGGTTGAACGGATCAATTAATGGTGCCTTCTAAAATCCACCCTGTATAAGATTATGCGTCTTTTCTTACGACTAAGTATCTTAATACATTGTCCATGATGCGAACGTGTCTTTCAACTTCCGCCGGGCACTGTGCGTCTGCTTCAAACTGAATGAAATAGTAGAAGCCTTCATGCATTTTCTGAATTTCGTAAGCTAATTTTTTCTTACCCCATTCTTCTACTTCTGTGATAGTGCCGTTGTAACGTGTGATGTATCCTTTTGCTTTCTCAACAACTGCATCACGTACTTCGTCTTCAACTTTTGCACTAACAACTAATGCTAACTCGTACTTGTTCATGTCTTGCTTTACCTCCTTATGGTCTGTTGGCCCTTTGCCTGTCAAAGAGCAAGGATATAAAATATATCACGAGTGTTGATTCTAACATAGTTTTTCGTGTCTGTAAAGTACTATTTTTCTTTTTTTATCAAATTTTTAGTATTTTTCTCAACCATCTTGCGCGGTACCATGATCTGATGTCCGCATCCTGTACATTTCAGGCGAAAATCAGCACCTACCCTTAAGATTTCCCAGTCTCTGCTTCCGCAGGGATGGACTTTCTTTAATGTAACAATATCACCAACTTCATAGGGAAGTCCCATAATCTCTTACTCCTCTTATATAACTTTGACACTAACAGTGAATCTGTGAAAATACCTGTCCGATCGGCCCCTGGATCAGAAGGTCTGCATATCTGTCTCTCGGAGTCGGGGATTTGTTGATCACTACAAGGTGCTCTCCCCGGAAGTAATCGATCAGTCCTGCTGCCGGGTAAACAGCCAGGGAAGTTCCCCCTATGATCAGCACCTGTGCCTCTGAGATTGCCTTCACTGCTTCATTGATCGTCTGATTGTCCAGACCTTCTTCATACAATACCACATCCGGCTTGATAATTCCACCACATTCGCATCTCGGAACACCTGTGGATGCTTTCATGTGGGCAAAATCATAAAATCTGTGACACTTCATGCAGTAATTGCGGTATACACTTCCATGAAGCTCCAGCACCTTCTTACTGCCTGCCATCTGATGCAGATTGTCGATATTCTGGGTAATAACTGCTTTCAGTTTTCCTGCCCGTTCCAGCTCTGCCAGCTTCAGATGTGCTGCATTTGGTTTTGCAGTGTCACAAAGCATCTTGTCTCTGTAGAATTTGAAAAATTCTTCCGGCTTTCTCATAAAGAATGTATGGCTTAAGATCGTTTCCGGAGGATAGTCATATTTCTGATGATAAAGTCCGTCCTGACTTCTGAAATCCGGGATTCCGCTCTCTGTGGAAACACCTGCGCCGCCGAAGAAGACAATATTGTCATATTTGTCTACAAGTTCCTGTAATCTCTCAACTTCTCCTGCCATTTAGAATTCCTCCTTTATTTTTTCCAAACACTGTTACTGAAATTTTATCATCTGAATTTTTATCGTCTGCTTTTACAGCAATACGATTTTCTTCTGATTCAGGTAACTGCTCTTCATAATTCTACTGCCCGACATCAAGTGTATCCACACGTTTTCCCTGGACAACATAACGGGTTGCCTCGTTTCCTGTACAGGTAGACAGAGTAATGATCTTGTCCTTTATGTTCATTCCTTCTGCATCTGTCCGGATCTCGGAATATCCTCTGATCTTCTCCAGATATTTTCAAATTCCTCACCAGGTCCCTTAAACAGTGTATAGGTATCACTGTTCACACCTGTGGTGTACGCAGAAATAATCTCATACCTGTAGTTTTTCTCAGGTGTAAAGATCCAGAAATATTTGCTCTTCTTATAAGTCTCTTCATCCTGTGTAAACTTCTTAAGCTGAGCAAACATGGAACCATTTTTCATATTATGGCCATACACGATCGTATTACAGTCACTGAAATCCCCTTGTTTTCATAATCCACAAAGATAGTACCTGCAAAATTGTAATTCTTCTCATAGGTTCTGTGAAGATAAGTTTCATTGTCTTTGCCATGCACAATGGGATAATTGATATCCGGCACTGCTTCCACATAAATCCATCCCACTACATCATTATTTACACTTTTAAGAGATGCAAAGTCAATATCCATAGGTGCTTTCAGCTCACTGCCGGCTTCCGGTCCTGCCGCTTCTCCATCCGGATCTCGTTCTGTTACCGCCATCTGTGTGATTGAATTGTACTCATCCGTACCTTTCTTATATTCTGTATAAATATGAAACAGATTATATCCTGCATAACAGAATACACAGATTGCTGCGATCAGAACAACCGTCAACACAACATCCCCTGCTGTCTTCTTTTTTTAGGCTGTTTTTCTGACATTCTTCCTCCATTTCCGCAGCACATTGCTGCTATGTATCAGCTGCTGTCTGATTGACTTCTATATAATATACAGACATCCGTTTCCAACCGCTGTCTGTGACAGACTATTATACCCAGTCACATCATTCTTCCTGTAATCCATCATGCACTGCCTCCAGACACGCTTTTCGCAGTTCATTTTCTTCTTTATTATATAAAAGCATCTCGCTGTGTTCAAAATATGCCGGACAGCCATTTCCGGCAATAACGAAGTCATTGACTTATCCGCTGTGATCCCTGTCACGAAAAGCAGCATTTCCTGATTTTCGCCAAAGCTCTCTTTAATAAATGAAAAGGCATTCTGCAGTTCTCCCTGGAGTTTCTGGATCATATCTTCTCTGCATACTGCTTCTTTTTCAAAACATTTACTGATCCGCTTAAATCCATTTTCAGCTGACCGCACATGTTCTTTCTTTGCTGTCAGAATATATTCCCTCAGCCTGCGGATTGCCGTCTCCTGATATTTCTGTTCTCTTACTGAGATCAGTTCCATCTTTACTTTGATCTGCAGACTGTTTTCCTGTTCCTGCACAAATTCTTCAAGCAATGAAATTCCCAGCTTCTCTTCCTCAGCATCTTTCTCACCTGAGTTCTCAGATGCAGAAGCATCTCATAGAGTACCTCAAGCTGATGATCTGCCTGTCCATATTCTTCCGCTTTTTCTCTCAATGCCCCCAGGATCAGATTTACAACTGCAAAACGCTCCTCAAAAGCTCCATCTGCAGCCATCTTCTCCTTCAGCGCCAGATTCTCCCGGCTCAGATTTCCGGACAGGATCGACGGGATTTCATAATCCTCCCCATACTTTGTATATAACTGATAAAAACCTGCAAAATCTCTGGCTGTTTCCTCTTTCTGGAGAAATTCCTCCACCAGTTCCTCACTGATCCCGATCCCCAGCTTTTCATAGCTTTGCAGAAGTCTTGAAAGATCCTCCCATCCCCTGGCAGTCACAAAGAATTTACCGTCTACTGTATTCTCCACCGCATAGAAATTGTTTTTCTTCACAGACAGATAAGAAATGATCGCCTGGTGCACCTTCTGCTGTCCTGCATATTTCAGCCAGATATCGCAGTCAGGCTCAATTGTAAGCTTACGGACACGGTCGAGTGTGACAATATCAAATTCCCTGACAGATTTATTATACTCCGGTGGATTTCCCGCTGCTACCAGAATCCAGCCTTCCGGAATCTTATGACTTCCAAAGGTTTTATTCTGGAGAAGTGCCAGCATTGCCGGTGCCAGGGTTTCAGACACACAGTTGATCTCATCAATAAACAGGATTCCCTCTTTCCTGCCTGTATTCTCCATACAATCATAGACAGATGCCACGATCTCACTCATTGTGTAATCTGTCACCATCATTCCTTTTCCACCGTAATTCCGTTTAACGATCTCCGGAAGACCGATGGCACTCTGACGGGTGTGATGGGTAATGGTGTAGGCTACAAGTCCCACACCGCACTCTGCTGCCGCCTGTTCCATAATGGCAGTTTTGCCGATTCCCGGCGGACCGATCAGCAACAGCGGTCTCTGACGGATCAGAGGATAAGTATAATATCCATTCTCATCCTTCGCCAGATATGCACGAAGTGTATTACAGATTTCTGTTTTTGCTTCCTGTATGTTCATTTTATTATCATACTCCTGCTAATTATTTAGTTACTGTTCACTCCGTTCCCAGCAACACGCTTCGCGATGCACAGAATTTATGCTAATCGCATAAATTCGCGCGGTATGTCTCGGGTTTTCTGTGACCTTCGCTCACAAAAAACACCTCGCGGGATATTACCAGTGAACAGTAACATTATTTACTCAAACTGACATCTGCTCCGCAGTTTGCCCCATTCCTGTGATCAGACATTTCGCCCATGGCGGCACCAGTTTCATCTTGTCCGTCCGTTTCAGAAATACAAATGCAGTCTCATAATCCGGCTTTTGTCCCGGATAAATCCCGTCACCATCTGTAAAATAGATCAGTGCTCTGAGATTCTTCAGTTCTTTTCTCTCTTTTTCCTGACGGATCAATTCAAATACAGGGCGGAAATCTGTACCTCCCCTGCCCTGGATCTTAACGTTCCGGATGTATTCCTTCCACTCTTCCTCAGAATGGATCACATCCACTTTCTGGATAAAACAGTCGCACTGGACGATATATACCTTCATCCTGCTGAAAAAATTCTCTTTTTCACTTAAAATCCCATAGGTTTCACCCAGAAATCTCTGTACAGTTTCTCCTGAACATGAACCGGATGTGTCAATGGCGATCACCAGCTCCTCCAGACGGTTTACTTCTTTATACTCCAACGGTTCTATCAATGGAATATTTCCATAATGTTCCATTCCAAAGCTGTAAAAAATATAATCAAAGCTCTCCGTATCCAGCTCCACTTCCTCCCGCAGTCTGCAGAACTGCTTCAGAAATTTCCGGTAATCATATTTACTGCGGTAGATCTCATCCAGTTCTTCCTGCTGATCGTTTGTCTGAGTCCCTGCCCTGCTTTGCATACCGGTCTTATTCTGTGAGGTATAAGCAAGGATATGTTCCCATTTTTCCTTTGTTCTCCTGCCTCCTGATGCCTGTCCGGCAGTTCTCTGCCAGAATATATGATCATCAAAAGTATTTGCCTTCACCTGCTTATCATCTGATTTTCTTTTCTTCAGGCTGATCTTGCCTTCTCCGACAGCCTTGTCGATCAGCTGCTCTACAAAACAGTCGCATTCTCTGTCCCATTCACCGGAATCTCTGTCAGGTTCCATGAAAATATGAAGGTACAGACAGTGAAGCAGCATATGCAGGTATCCTCTTCTTACTGCTGCCGGATCTTCCAGATATTTTTTCATAAGAAACACAGGATTAAAATAAATCAGCTCCCCATCTGTCCCAATTGTATCAATGCTGCTGTCTGCTTTGTATTCCAGACTTGCAAATGCCCCGTCCAGATAGGGAAAGTCCAAATACAATTGATTTCTACAGTTTTGCAGGATTTTTTTTCCGGTAAGTTCCTGCTCTGTTGTTATTTTACAGTGAAAAGTCTTTTTTTGGTATCCATACTTTTTATCTTTCAGATGAAGCAGCCATACCAGAGAACGCAGCTTTTGCTTTTTCCTGTGCACATTTTATAAAATTCTCCAGCTCATTTGCGGAAAACCATCCGCATTTCTCAATCTGCTCCATTCTTTCTGTGTCCTCATTCTCTATCAGAAGCTCCATTACAGAACGTATTCTGAGCTTCAGGTATTTCTGCGTCTCCTGATATTTATCGGACTCTCTGTCCGGATTTTCCCGGAAATAAATCTCCAGAGCCCGTTCAAGCTTTCTGTCCTGCATCAGATCATCTTCCTCTCCTGTGAAATTACCATAACCACAATATAACACAAAAAAGCTTCATTTTAAAGTCCTGTTCCTGCCCCTCTATTGACTTTCCTTTCTGTTATGTTACTATAAAATCACATATATTCTATCACAAATGAAAGGATTTTATTTTATGAATACCATCAAAAAATTCATCCACTACTATGGTCCGTATAAGACGGTCTTTTTATTGATCTGATATGTGCTGCCGTGATCAGTCTGATAGACCTGGCATATCCTCAGATCCTACGGACCATGACAAAGACACTGTTCACTCAGGACCAGTCAAGGATTCTTCAGGCACTGCCTGTGATCGCAGGAGGACTCTTTCTTATGTATGTGATCCAGTGTCTCTGCAAATATTATGTAACCTGCCAGGGACACATGATGGGAGCAAATATGGAACGGGATATGCGGCAGGAATTATTTGATCATTACCAGCAGCTTTCATTTTCCTATTACAGTCAGAATAATTCCGGTCAGATGATGAGCAAGCTGGTCAGTGATCTTTTTGATATTTCCGAGTTTGCACACCATGGTCCTGAAAACCTTTTTATCTCTCTGGTAAAGATCATCGGTGCTTTTGTCTTTCTTTTCTTTATCAATAAGAAACTGGCATTTCCACTGATCATCCTCGTTATTGTTATGTTTTGGTTTTCCTTTAAGCAGAATGCCCGAATGCAGGCAACTTTTATGGAAAACAGACGTAAGATCGGGGATGTCAATGCAAGTCTCCAGGACACACTTTCCGGTATCCGTGTGGTACAGTCCTTTGCAAATGAAGATATTGAACATAACAAATTCAAAAAAAGCAATGAAGCTTTTCTGCTTTCAAAGCGTGATAATTATCGCTGTATGGGAAGCTTTATGAGCTCTAATCTGTTCTTTCAGGGAATGATGTATCTGGTCACTCTGGTGTATGGCGGTTATCTTATTGCCAACGGAGAAATGCAGACTGCAGATCTTGCCATGTATGCACTTTATATCGGAATCTTTATCAGTCCGATCCAGATTCTGGTCGAGCTGGTAGAAATGATGCAAAAGGGTCTTTCAGGCTTCCGCCGTTTCCTTGATGTTATGGAAACAGAGTCAGAGATCACAGACGCTCCGGATGCCAGAGAACTTACTGATGTGAAGGGACATGTAAGCTATGAGCATGTATCTTTTCATTACAGTGACGATAATACCCCTGTTCTCAGTGATATCTCTATTGATATCCCTGCCGGAAAGTCTGTGGCACTTGTGGGTCCGTCAGGTGGCGGGAAAACTACTATCTGTTCTCTTCTGCCACGCTTTTATGATGTAACAGAGGGACGGATCACTGTTGATGGAAAAGATATCCGCAGCCTGACTCTGAAGAGTCTCAGAAATAATATCGGAACTGTACAGCAGGATGTCTATCTGTTTGACGGTACGATCCGGGATAATATTGCATATGGAAAACCGGGAGCTTCTGATGAAGAGATTATTGCAGCTGCAAAGCGGGCAAGCATTCATGATTTTATTATGGAACTTCCACAGCAGTATGATACCTATGTCGGAGAACGCGGAACAAGACTTTCGGGCGGTCAGAAACAGAGGATTTCCATTGCACGTGTGTTCCTGAAGAATCCGCCGATTCTGATCCTTGATGAAGCTACGAGCGCTCTGGATAATGAGAGTGAACGATGGATCCAGAGAAGTCTTGAAGAGCTTTCACAGAACCGTACTACTATTACTATCGCGCACAGACTTTCTACGATCAGGGATGCGGATGAGATTATTGTGATCACTGAGGATGGGATTGCTGAGAGAGGGACGCATGAAGAGCTGTTGGATATGAATGGGGTTTATGCGGCTTATTATAATATGTGATTTTATTTATTGTCTGACGGACGCGCAGGAAAATTAATGGTCTGGCGTGCGGTTTCGGACACTAAGATATTCTAAGGCGATAAAAATCTGCTAAAAGCATGAGCCCGCAGGGTCAAACTCGCTGTCGCTCAGACAGTGACCCTGCGGGCTCATAACGCATATTTTTATCGTCTAAGAATATCTAAGTATCCTGCAAATGCACGCCAGACCATTAATTTTCCTGCGCTGTTATAATATATGTCAGCAGTTTGCAAATATAAAAACAATGAATTCGCAATTTATTTGATACTATTTGCGGTATACGAATGACGGGAGGCCGTCTTCGCCGCAGGGGATCTGTACTGTTCCCTGGATCAGAGGGCGGGCGTAGTTTATGAAGGCTTCAGTGACGTCAGATCCGTCTTCTGTGATCCACTCTGGTGGAACTGTTTTTCTCGTTGCAGATGGCATTGACGTCTTCAAGACCACATTCCATGATATAGGTTCCGTCAGAGGTTTCTTTGCGGATAAATGAGATCATTTTTCCTGTTTCGCCGTTGAGGGCTGCCTGTACGCCGAATTCTCCGGCTTTGATGGCTTCCTGCTGGTCTGTGGCGGACATCATAGATGCAGAGCAACGCTGGCTGACGTTGAGTTCTACAGAACGGGCTTTTACACCGAGGCGGTTTCTGACAAGGTTTTCGAGATATTTACCACAGCCTGCCAGCATTTTGTGTCCAAAGGTATCAGTGCCTACGGAATTGTCGTATTCACAGATAAATGTGCCCTTGTCGTCATGGATTCCTTCTGATACGCAGACAATGACATTGCAGTTTTTCTCAAATGATTTCTCTACTGCTTTAAGAAATTCTTCCTGGTCAAAGGCTGTTTCCGGAAGGTAGATGAGAAGAGGGTTGTCTCCTGTATATTTGCGGGCAAGTGCAGATGCAGCAGTGAGCCATCCTGCGTGGCGGCCCATAATTTCTATAATAGTTACGGATTTCTTTTCATAAACATTTGCATCTATGGTAATCTCGCGGACTGTAGAAGCTACATATCTGGCTGCACTTCCAAATCCCGGAGTATGGTCTGTGTGGATCAGATCATTGTCGATTGTTTTTGGTTCTCCGAGGATACGGATATCACTGCCTGTCTGCGCAGCATAACGGGAAAGTTTGCTCACCGTATCCATGGAATCATTTCCACCGATATAGAAGAACCAGCCAATATTCATTTCTTCAAATTTCTTAAAAAGTCTTGGATAAACCGGATCTTCCAGTGATTCCGGCAATTTATAGCGGCAGGAACCAAGATAAGCACCTGGTGTGACTTTCAGACCGTCAAGTTTCTCTCCCGGAAGTGCTTCGGCAAAGTCAAGAACTGTTCCATTTAAAAATCCTTCAATTCCGTTTATCATTCCGTAAACATGCTCAATAGCTTCCGGATGACGCATTCCCTCGGATACAACTCCGTAAAGGCTGCTGTTAATTACTGCGGTAGGACCGCCGGACTGACCGACGATCAGATTCTTTCTGGACATAAGAAACCTCCTGTATCGTTTGATTTAATGTGATTGCTTTTCATTATATCATACAACTGCCTTCCATAGCAATTCAATAAAAAGGTGTGTTCCCACATCCCCCTGTGAAAGCACACCTTATATTTTCCCATATTCAGTTTCTGTTTTTATTCCCCGAATTCCCTGTGGTCTTCTTCCAGTTTCTGTTCTATTTTAATCTTTTTTTTGCCTCTTCTTTCTGCTCATCCCGTGTTTTCGGAAGGATCACATTAAGCATTACTGCAATAATAGTTGCAAGGACAACCGGTGATTTACCGAAAATTGTTGTTACCCATGTGGGAAAGCTTGCAAGTGCAGCTGTTGCCTGAGATACACCCATTCCCAGTGCAGCTGCAAGTCCTACGATAGATGAATTACGGTAATCCATCTCAGCAGAAGCAACCAGCTTCATACCTGTCATTGCGATCGATGCAAATACAGACACAGTTGCACCACCCAGTACACACTGAGGAATCGTTGTCAGGATAGCTGAGAATTTCGGAACCAGACCTGCTATACCGAGAATTGCAGCTGCAAGTCCCAGTACCCAACGGTTGATAACCTTTGTAGTTGTAACAATACCAACGTTCTGGCTGTATGTTGCTGTGGGAAGTCCGCCGAGCAATGCGCCTACAACGTTAGAAAGACCATAACCAACGATTCCACGCTGCAGTTCATCATCCTTAGGTGTTCTGTCCATAGCTCCGATCGTAGTCGCTGAATAATCACCGATTGCCTGAATAGAGTTGATAGCAAATAAAATTCCCAGTGCAACACAGGAAGACGGCTCAAACTGTACTCCAAAATGCATCAGAGATGGAAGCTGACAGACACCTGCTTCCCCTATGCTTGAGAAATCTACCATTCCAAACGGAATAGAAACCAGATATCCCACTATAATACCGATCAGAATAGATGCCAGTTTCCAGATTCCCTTTCCAAAATGATTCAGAGCTGTAACAACGATCAGCGTGAAAAATGCAATTGCCCAGTTCTGCCAGGATCCGTAATTCGGACTGCTGGTACCGCCTGCCATATAATTAATGGCAGTCGGATACAGGGAAAGACCGATGGTAAATACGACTGTTCCTGTGATTAGCGGCGGGAAAAATACCCGAATCTTCTTGACCAGCAAACCCATAACAACTGCTACGATACCACCAACAATCTCCGCACCCATGATTGCTGCTATTCCATACGATTCCGCTATCGCCTGCATACTTGGCACGTAAGCAAAGCTGACACCCATGATAATAGGCAGGCCTGAGCCAATTGCAAATTTCGCCTTTCCGCCAATCGGAAACAGCTGAAGCAAAGTTGACAATGCTGCAATGACCAGTGCCGACTGGATCAGGATAACCTGGTCTTCTCTGGAGAGTCCGCCTGGAACTGCTCCGGAAACGATGATCGCCGGTGTGACACAGCCAACGATCATAGCTACGACATGCTGCATGGCAAGGGGTAAAGCCTCACTCATGCGGGGGATTCCGTCAGTTTCAAAAATACTGCCTCTCTTCATAATTGCCTCCAATTTCTTTGTACGATTGTAACATTTTTGTCCTAAAAAAACATTAGACAGCCTAAATTATTTTGGTCTAAAACTATACAATATTTACTCTTAAAATTTGGTTATTATTTTATCTTTTATATGTATTTTCCAGTATTTCATAAACCTTTCAGTTTATAATCTCAAATGTCCGATACAGATCCAGTCTTCCATATCCCCATCCCGGATTGGGATATTCCATCTGTTCTTCTCTCACTGCCCCTTTCTGCAGATAAAACTTCACCGTATTTCCCGATGCATAAGGAATATTTCCTCTCACGATCGCCCATTCCTGCACCAATGCTGCTGCTCCTGCAACAACAGCCGAAGAAAGACTGCTCCCCGAAGCCTTTCCAAACGCCCCTCCCGGCAATGGAATGAGCAGATCTACTCCCGGTGCTGCCAGATCAGGTGTCACCTGGTTATTTGGAGTAAACCCTCGCCCAGCCTGAAAATACAGACTGTTATCCAGATACTGATAAGCTGTTGCCGTAATACCTCTGGTTGAATCCCCAGGTGCAGTAACAGTTATATAAGGTGTAGACTCCAGAAAATAAGTATCCGGCGAAATCAGCCCTTGCACCGGAAGCCACATGTGAAACCTGCTTCCCGATATTCCTTTTTTACTGACATTTACCTTCCAGATACCTGCTGCCGGATGAAAGAAGCGAAAATAAATCAGCTGTTTCCCGGTCATCCGCTCCATCTTTACGTAATTGACCAGCACTTTCGTCTCCACAAAAATGAAACTTAATTCCTGAGTACCTGCACCAAGAGAACTGCTCACATACAGCTTTTCTCCTGCCGGTGACTGTAACGATATCCCATAGTCATCCGGCGGATCTCCCCAAAATTCCATGGAAAATCCTTCTTCTTTATCCGCAATACGAAGTTCAACAGTATCCTGATTTTTCACATAGTCCAACTCTGCTGTATAATGATGCTGTGCTGCACCCTCATTTCCTGCTGCCACAGATACTGATACCTGAGAATCTTCATTAATATAATCTACATATCGACTCAGCTCACTGTCACCAACATGTGCGCTCTGATTGGTGCCAAGTCCCAGACAAACGGAAACCGGCATTCCCATCTCTTGTGCCATCTTCACTGCAAAAGAAATCCCCAGCATAATGTCGTCTTCCTGAAATACCGGTGCCTGTGGCGGATACTGGTAAAATTTTCTCAGATAGGATTTTGCTTTCTTTAATTTCACCACAATGATCGTTGCTTTCGGAGCTGCTCCTGAGAAATTTTCTGTGGGTACAAAATTGCCTGCTGCCAGCCCTGCCATAGCTGTACCATGTCCGTTCTCATCCAATGAGGGTACAATCTCCTGTGGATTCTCCGACAGCAATGCCTGATTAATTTCCTCTCCGGTAAAAACCTTTCCATAAGGAACCTGTTCATCCTCATTTCCCGGAATTGTCTGATCCCAGATATATGCAATACGGCTTACATCTCCGTTTCGAAAGATTGGATTCAGATAATCAATCCCGGAATCAATCACTGCGATCACTGTGCCCTCTCCCTGAAGTTTCAGATAGGGATGATTATGTAACCGCGTAATCCCGGATGAATTTAATGCATCCGCATCCATAAATGTATAACACTTCGGCAAAGATGCATACGTATAGGAATTAATTTCCAGCGGACCAATCTCATTCAGCGGAATATATAGAATTCCAAACAATTCATTCACAGGAAGAAATTTTCCACCCATATTCTGTCCATGTTTTACAATAAAATCCCCGTACTCTTCATCCTGTGCCGGCGGTATTGACGGCTCAGCATGAATGCCCGGGGGGTCTTCCTGCTGTATCTGCACTTCAAAATCGTCAGGTCCGAACATTACTGTCCTCCCTGGATTTTTTATACATGATATGCACAATATATGCTCTTTATGACAATTCTAACCTTTACTGTTCAGACTGATATTCGCTTCCTGCTTTTGTTTCTTCACAACAGTCAGTAATAATATAATTCCAGCCACAGTTGTAAAAAATACTAATAAACTGCGAAGTCGACAATACTCCTACGCTTCCTCTTTCAATATCTCCTCTGAAAAATTCGATCACAAATCTTCCTATACTGTAGAAAATAAGATAGCAGGCAGCCACCTGTCCATCTGCTTTCTTATGCTTTGCCACATAAAGCAGCAACAGAAAATGGGCAAAATCCAAAAAACCAGAATAAATCTGTGTCGGGATCAGAGCAACATTGTTGGGTGCAAAATCTGAATTTGTAAACGTAACCGCCAGAGGCCCTGAAGTTTCTTTCCCATAACAGCAGCCTGCCAGAAAGCATCCAATCCTGCCAAATCCCTGTGCCAGTGCAATGGATGGCATCATCAGATCAAAATACTCCAGAAATTTCAACTTCTTTATCCTGCAATACAGCCAGCCCACCAGAATTCCTCCGATGATCCCTCCATATACCACAAATCCATCTGATCCTATGATCTGCCTTGGATTCTGCAGAAATTCCCTCCAGTTGGTGATCCAGAACAAAATCTTCGCAGATGTAAATCCACCAATGGCGCACCACACTACCAGATAAAAAATATGTTCACATGCAAGTTTCAGTTTACGCGCTCTCTGCTCAGCCACAAACCAGGCAGCCAATACTCCCATGGCAATCATAAATCCATAACCATATACCGTCAACGGTCCTATATGCAACAATTCATTATGCATGTCTCAAATCCTCTCAAATCTTAAAATACTTCCTGTCACTCTCTCATTTTATTTATTATTCACAGTCGGATTTCCCAAATAAACCTTCAAAAACCTCCAGCAATTTTTCATTTGCATAATCATTGGCTTCATCCTCATGTACCGCTTCCGCATCTGCTTCTCCGCAGATATCCACACCGGCAATCTTTCCACTGCTTTCTTTTGCACATTCCAATACAGTCTGTACACCGGACACCAAAGTTGTCAGCCTCATATCCCCCTGGCTCCATGTCGTCTGTGCATCCTCTGTACAAAGCACATCTTTATCAACAGATATATATAATGGAAGGAATTTTTCAGCATCTTCCTGTAAACCTTCCGATTTTCTCCAATTACATACTTCACTGACTGTTTCCCTGAGAAACCAGTTTCTCTCTTCATCATTCATCACCTGAAGTTTCTCTCTGGAGAGAAATATCACTCTGTCCTTCAGATTCTCATCTACCTGCTCATAGGCTGCTTCATCCGGTCCCACAAGGATCACATATTTCAGATTCTCCAGTTCCTCCAACGCTGCCGCGATCCATCCTCCACACGACAAAATCCCACCAAAAGCCGGAGGCTGCATATCTGTATGATTATCGTATACCAGCAGACAGAACGGTTGATCCATTCTTGTCAGCCAAAGTCTTGTCATATAGTGATAATTGCCGGAATCAATAAAATGGATTCCGGCAGTTGGATAATTTTCTGTTCGTTTATTAATCTCTGCGATTGCTTCCTCATCACAATAGCAGTTTGTCCCACAGACATCCTGAAGCTCAATCCAGGATACCTGTCTGTTTTTCCAGAATTCTTCTTCTCTGTAAATTCCGGAGAAATTCATCAGTACAATGGGATTCTGTTCCTGCATATTTCACTCAGTCCTTCCATTCTTCCAGCGGTTCATCATGATTTTTCAGCATTTCCCGGATTTCTCTGCCGGGACTTTCCACGCCTTCATCCGGAGTCTGCATCTCTGCATCCAGAATGGCGTCTGCATCTGCTGCATCTGCAGTCTTCCCGGTTTCTATTTCCATCTCCGCTTCCTGAACCTGAGAATCTGTATCTTGCTTCCATTCTGTTTCATCTTCATTTAAAGATTTATCCTGCACTTTTTCGTCCAGACCTGCATCTTCCGGGTCATCCCATGGTTTCTCTTTGCCATTCTCTTCCTGTTCTTTTTCAGCACAGAGTTTTTCGGATTTTTTCATTCCAAGACGAATCATGATCAAAAATACAATGTCTGCCACTCCATCAGCAGTCAGAATAATTCCGGAAAACAGGATCATCCGGGTTACACTCAAAAAAGAATAGAGCAACATGGAAACACCCAGCGCAATAAATACCAGACAGCCAATAAGAATAATCTTCCAGCGTCCTCTCTGGGCTTTTTTCAGTCTGTAACTTCCCTTTATCTTCCAGATACTGTCAACCAGTACCAAGGCTCCCAGTAAATATGGCAGGATTTTGATCACGATCTGCGGTGTAAAGAAAAGAAAAATTCCAAGCACCATGACGATCACACCCGTAAACAGATCAAGAATCGTTGCCTTTTCCTTCTCAGCTGTATAAATAACAATATGATAAATACCGGAAGCGATCATTACCAGTCCGAATACAATCTTGCAGATAATGTTTACGGTCTGGTCCGGAACCAGGAGCAGACACAGACCAAATGCCAGATAAAAAACCGATGATAAAATCTCGCTTTTTAAAAAATCAGAAACTTTTTTCCCCATAACCTTTTCCTCCTGACTGTATGATAGCAAGTCCACACCCACTCTTATTGCTTTTCGCAATCTCCGCAGGGGACTTACTTGATTCGGTTAAAAATACTATTCCATTTCTTCTAAAATAGTATAACTTCTTTCTTTCTCTTCGTCCACAGGCAACTGCATGACTTTGTGTAAAATTTGTGAATTTTTCCTTGAAGTTTTTTTAGTGCGTATTATAATTATAGCGATACTCATAAATAATACATTTGAGAGTATTGCTATAAATAAAACTGTGTCATAAAATGGATATTTTTCCATAGGAAGGATTTATTTTGAAAAAACAACCAAAGAATAAAGTTTTATTTCTTATCCCTGTCGGTGTTATACTCGCCGGTGCAGTGATTTTTTTATGCACCCGCGGAAATGAGAATGATTCTGTCTGTAAAGAAAATGTAGCCCGCCTTCAGGCTCTGGAAAATTCAGACATTTCACAGACAGAAGAACAGCTTCAGGCTCTGAAACAGACAACCGGCATTTCTTCCGGTTCTGATGCTTCAGACGGTTCCGGATCTACCCTGTTAAGTGATGTAGAAATCCGACAGGTTTTTGCCGGAAACGTCATCATCGGTGACTCTATCACAGAATCCATCGTAGAATACGGATATCTGGATACGGATGTGGTAGTCAGCAAACGAGGATTAAATGTAGGTGCAGCCGATGATCAGATCAGTACGGCAATTGCTCTGAATCCCTCTCATGTATTCATGGCATTTGGTTCCAACGACCTGGAAATATATGGTTCGGCTTCATCAGAATTTATTGATGCATACAGGACGCAGATAAAGAAAATCCAGACAGCCTTACCAGATGTCCCAATTTATATCAACTGCATTCTGCCGATTACTGATGAAGCGATCGCACAGACTCCTGATCTTGGATATTACCCTGATTATAATGAAGGACTTATCAAACTCTGTCAGGAAATGGGATGTACCTTTATTGACAATTCAACGATTGTAACAGACAGTTCAGAGAATCTGTATGAACCGGACGGTGAACATGTGATTCAGGACTACTATCCCAAATGGCTGACAAATATGGCACAGATTGCGGGGTTAAAGGCATGAAAAATTATTTACATATTTTTATCAAAGGTGCATTTGTTCTTTTCCTTATCGCATATCTGACTGTCCTGTATACCTCCGACAGCGCAAAGAATGTACCCATGGAACAGATTGCACAGACTATGGAACAGGATTCTGATATCACTTCTTTAAATAAAGAAGCACGTTCTGATCTGAAACATTATTATCAGACAGATGACCGCAATATTGACGGTTATTTCTTCTACAAAGCCGCTTCACCCATGGCAGTAGAAGAAATCTGTATTATGAAAGCCACTGACAATACCCAGGCAAATACTTTGCTTGAAAATGCAAACGCCCATCTCTCCGGTCAGAAGCAGGTATTTGAGGGATATGGCACAGATCAGATGGCTCTTCTGAACAATGCAGTTGTTGGAAAAAAGGAAACTATGTATATTATATGTGCGGCGCAGACGCACAGAACTGGCGCACTGCCTTTCTTTCCATGATATAAGCATTTTACTTTAATCCTCGTAACTGTTCCGCATTTTACGCTAATGGACTGCAGAACCATTACTATGGCAGTCCTCTTAATAATACCGTTAAGAGAAAATGCAGTTAAGAGAATTACTATAATATTCATAATATCCAGATTGGAGAACTTTTAATATGGTATTCAACAGTATATTTTTTATATTCTGCTTTCTTCCGGTTTTCATGCTGATCTACTACCTGGTACCGGGAAAGCTCCGCAATCTGCTGCTGTTTTTGGGCAGTCTGATCTTTTATGCCTGGGGAGAACCTGTATATGTGATCCTCATGCTGTTTTCCAGTATCTTCAACTATTATATGGGTACAGAACTGGAACGTTTATATTATGATGACAGGAAACAGAAAATTAATCTGATCTTCTCGATCATTATAAATCTTGCAGTACTTGTGTTTTTTAAATATTATGGATTCTTACTTAACACAATCGGAGGAATCATCGGTATCCATATCCCTCATCCGGAACTTTCGCTGCCGATAGGACTTTCTTTCTACACTTTCCGTAATTTGTCCTATCTTTTTGATATTTATTTAAGTAAGGTCAGTGCGCAGCGAAATTTCCTGACCTTTGCCGTATACAGCACAATGTTTCCTTATACCTCTGCCGGACCAATCGTACGATATACGGATATAGAGACGCAGCTGAAGCAGCGCACCATCAATATCTCCAAATTCGGTATCGGTGCAGAGCTTTTTGTCAAAGGTCTTGCAAAGAAAGTTCTTCTGGCAGATAATCTCTCGGTTTTATACAGCAGTATCTGTGGTCATCCACAGATGTCTGTATTTACTTCATGGCTTGGCATTCTGGCTTATACAATGCAGCTTTATTTTGACTTCAGCGGCTATTCGGATATGGCCATCGGTCTGGGAAAAATGCTGGGATTTGATTTTAATAAGAACTTTGATTATCCCTATATTTCCACCAGTGTTTCTGAATTCTGGAGACGCTGGCATATTTCTCTTGGAAGCTGGTTCAGAGATTATATTTATATCCCGCTTGGCGGTAATCGGGTCTCCACTCTGAAACATATCCGAAATATCCTTGTGGTATGGGCACTTACCGGTCTGTGGCATGGTGCAAGCTGGAATTTCGTACTATGGGGTGTTTATTACGGACTCTTCCTTTTACTCGAAAAATTTGTACTTCAGAAATATCTGAAAAAAATACCATCCTGGCTTTGCACTGTATACACTATGCTTGTAGTCATGATCGGATGGGTATTCTTCAGCCAAACAGACTTTGGTGCCCTTGGCCATTACCTTGGAACTATGTTTGGGATCGGAGCTTCCGGTTTCATAGACAAAACTGCACTTTACTACCTCAAGACAGGATTTATCCTTCTTCTGATCAGTATTCTTATGTGCCGTCCTGCTCCTTACCAGTACTTTAAGCGTCTGGTCAGACGCAGACCTGTTGCTGCAGTGATCATAAATCTTATTTTATTTGCATTATCGATTGCCTATATGGTTTATAACTCTTACACACCATTTTTTATATGCAAAATTTTAGAAGGTAAACAATATGAAAAAATCATTAAGAAATTATCGTTTATTTTTCCACAGAATGGGACTTTTGTTTTTATTTATCCCCTTGATCGTACTCATTCTGAGCATTGTGCTTCCTGACAGAGGATTTTCTGAAAAAGAAAACCGCGTACTTTCTTCCCTGCCTCATTTAAACGGCAGTCAGATTGCTTCCGGCGGATTTGAAAACAATTTGAAACCTATGAAAATGATCAGTTTCCCCTTCGCGATCTGTGGATTACCCTAAAAGCAGGAACTGACCGTCTGATGGGCAAAGTAGAATCTAATGGCGTATACGTTGGAAAATCCGGATATCTTATGGAAGAATTTAAAGCGCCTGATCAGACACAGTATGACGCCACTGTAAAAGCAATGACTGACTTTGCGCAAAAACATTCTGATCTGAAACAATATGCACTGATTGCCCCAAATTCTGTGAATATCCTGAGCGACAGGCTTCCTGCTTTTGCCCCTGTCCAGGATCAGAATTCCTGGCTTGACAGCCTCTCTGCCTCCCTGACCGATGCAGGTGTGACCTTTATTGATGTTCGCAGCACTTTTAAAGATCACAAAATGGAAGACCTCTATTATCACACTGATCATCACTGGACTACCCAGGGTGCTTATTATGCCTATCTTAAGGCAGCCAAAGATATGGGAATTGATACTTCAGCAGACACTTATGACAAAGCACCTGTCACCCGTTCTTTTCAGGGAACACTGTCTGCCAAAAGCGGTTTCCGCTCCGGCGAAAAAGATGAGATCGATGTATTTCTCCCCACCGGAGATCAGGCACTCTCTTCTGTAGTTAATTATGTAGACGAACAGAAAAAAAGTGCCAGCTTCTATGATACTGAGAAACTTGAGACAAGAGATAAATATGCATTATTCTTTGGTGGAAACCACGCTCAGATAAAGATCAGTACTCCTACTGAAACAGATAATACACTGCTTGTGCTTAAGGATTCATACGCAAACAGCTTCATCCCTTTTCTTGCTCAGCATTACCGAAAGATCATAATGATTGATCCCCGTTATTACTTTGGAGATCTGGAACAGTTAATGCAGGTTGAAAATGTTCAGGAAATTCTGTACCTGTATAATGCTAATACCTTCTTCACAGACACTTCTCTGGAGCTTGCCCTGACAACTGCTGAACAGGATTCTTCTGATACATCTGATATCAGATAATATTATATCAAAAAATCCCCACCGAAATTTCAATGCCGAGGAAACATTGACTTTCGGTGGGGATTTTTCACACATTCACACACATTTTATAACACACACTTTTCACACACTTTTTAATAATAGGTCAGGTATAACGACTGATTTAAAACAATAATACTGTGTCTTTCATTCCCCGTTCCCAGTTTATCTGTTTTTATATCAGCTGTACCTTAATGTGTATTATATCAGCATTTATGCCCACTTTTCATTTTATGCAAATTCAGCAATTTATTCTGCAAAAGTGTCCTTTGAGTCTCCAAAATGATTTACAAAATAATCATAGTACGTATCCAGTATTTCTTTCCGCCCACGAACACGTATAGGCACAAGTGTTCCATCTTCCATAATAAAATCGTCCTCTACATCCTTAATATAATCCATATTCACCAGATAACTCTGATGGCAGCGCAGAAAACGTTTCTCGTTAATTCTCTTCTCAATTTCTCCCAGCTTGTCCACTGTTATAATTTCGGAACCATCTGACAGATGCAGGGTGACATTATGTTTATCGCTGTCAATATACATGATATCATCTGTACATGGATAACGGTACTGTCTTCTGTTTTTGATTGCAACACGCCTTTTCATATCCGTTTTAAGAATCCTGTTCAGAAGTTTCATCAGTTTCTCTTCTGAAAATGATTTCAACAAATATCCGGAAGCCTGTACTTCATAACTCTCTATGGCATAATCCGGTGAGGCGGTAAGAAAAATGATCGGCACCTTACACTGTATCTGTCTCAATTTTCTTGCAGTTTCCATTCCATTAAGTTTCTTCATACAAATATCCAGAAAAAGCAGATCCATAGCAATGTATCCTTCTTCCACGTCGGCTATAAGCGTCTCTCCTGAATCATATTCTACAATTGAAACCTCTTCATTTATTTCTTCAAAATACTGACACAATATTTCTTTTAAAAGAAGTCTTTCAATCTCAACATCATCACAAACGACGATCGTTTTCATGTAATTTCCCCTTTCCGTATCAATATAAAAAGCAGCTTCCAAAATCCTGTCAGTCGCAAAGTTCTGACATTTATCTGTAAACAGCACAATTTCTATTAATTATATATGCTTAATCCTACGTATTCAAGTACTTTTTTCATTTATTTTACTTTTTTATAACAATCATTGTTGTTTACTTTTTTTGTGTTATACTTATATGGCAGCTTCACTTATGACAGCACTTTGGTAAAACAATCATATACTGAACTGTTACTCTATTTAACCGAATCAGGTAAGTCCCCTGCGGAGCAGTTATTCGGTGTAAAGCTGCGTAGCAAAGCGGATGATTTTATCCGCTTGACACAGAAAGAAGGAATTATATGCGTCAGGAAAAATTTAAAATGGAACGTCAGGGATTAATAAATGTGGGAGATGAAATAGAAATTTCCGAATATCAGTCTTTTATGAATTACAGTTATATCATTGAACCGGCTGTGGCAATGTCCGGCTGTTATCCAAATGCAGAACGCATCAGATCCAGAAAAGGAATCGTAAAAAATATTGAACATACACCGCGAGGTTTTATAGTGACTGCAGAATTTGATGAATAGTTACATATATTTTTCAAACACACTTCAGAAAGGAAATTATCATGGACAATAAAATAATAATCCGTACCGCTTCTGCTGCAGATGCGCCGGCACTGCTTAAAATTTACAGACCATATGTAGAAAATACAGCCATCACCTTTGAATATGATGTTCCCTCCACAGAAGAATTTGCTTCCCGGATTCAACACACTCTGAGAAAATACCCTTACCTTGTAGCTGAGGAAAAAGGACTTTGCTTGGATATGCATATGCAGGTCCTTTCCATGAAAGACCTGCATATGACTGGGCTGTGGAAACATCTATTTATGTTGATCAGTCTCTTAAACACAGAGGGATAGGCCGCATGCTTCATGATGCCCTTGAAACCGCTTTACGTGAGCAGGGTATCTTAAATATGAATGCCTGCATTGCCTATCCTCCAAAGGAAGATGAACATCTTGACAAAAACAGTGTGGAATTTCACACTCATATGGGATATCGTCTTGTAGGTGAGTTCCATAAATGCGGTTACAAATTCAACCACTGGTATAATATGGTCTGGATGGAGAAGCTGATCGGTGAACATCTAACAGTTCAGGAGCCACCGAAATTCCCTCTCCTGTAGCCTGTTATTTCTGTGACTTCCAGAAATTATCAGAATCAATTCTGTGTCACTATCGCAAGTGTCAGTATACATTAACACAAAAAACCTTAGAAGATATTTCTAAGGTTTTTCAAGAGGTGCCACCCGGATTTGAACCGGGGATAGAGGTGTTGCAGACCTTTGCCTTACCACTTGGCTATGGCACCATATTCACTTTTTATTATATGCAAGAAATCTTACATAATGACTCCAAGGGGATTTGAACCCCTGTTACCGCCGTGAAAGGGCGGTGTCTTAACCGCTTGACCATGGAGCCTGGTAGAAAATTGAATTTGATATCGGACTTCATGTTTCCGAAAACTCCCCCTGTTGGACTCGAACCAACGACACTGCGGTTAACAGCCGCATGCTCTACCGACTGAGCTAAGGAGGAATAAAGGTTTGCACCTTCAAAACTACATACATGTTGACATTTCCTTGAGATTCATTCTTCCTGCGATTCTTGGTCAAGCCCTCACCCGATTAGTAACAGTCAGCTCCATGTGTTGCCACACTTCCACCTCTGCCCTATCTACCTCGTCGTCTTCAAGGGGGTTTACTTCTTTCGAATGGGATATCTCATCTTAAGGGGGGCTTCACGCTTAGATGCCTTCAGCGTTTATCCCTTCCGGGCTTGGC
>ENA-OQOA01000306-OQOA01000306.1-human-gut-metagenome-genome-assembly--contig:-NODE-306-length-23284-cov-2.757352_pt1 | contig 23284 bp, 22 predicted proteins | sample MGYA00242633_ERZ504888 | MGnify/ENA primary metagenome ERZ504888 (study PRJEB26092, sample SAMD00036372) | human gut metagenome | host: Homo sapiens | study: EMG produced TPA metagenomics assembly of...
AATACAAATCAAAATCCAGATAAAACAGGAATGCAAAAGTTTTACGCGTATGTTCATCAGCCAAGACAAATAATTTGTCATGTGGGCATTGGGTTATTGCCTTATTGAGATTTTCTTCTAAGTTATGGCAGATAATAACTTCTTGTTTACTCATATTTTTCTATTATTTGCCTGCAAATTTAGGTAAAAAAGCAAAAAGATGACCGTTCTTTGCTTACAAATAATTACTTTTGTACGTTAAAATATAAAATAATGAAAGGAATTTTACCGGTTTATTGTAGGACGATGGGATATGTTGTTCTGTTGTTGTCTGTTTTCGTACCGTTGCTCATGTTTATGTTTGGCATGATAAATGATAGTAACTTGTTGTTTACAAAGGCTTCTATCAAGTTACTTATCTGGTTTTCTCTGTTTATGATCTTCTTGGCAAAAGTGAAGGATGAGAATGAGAAGATTTCCCGAATACGTGTCAAGGCTATTTGTTATGCTATTTATTTGCTGGGCATTTATTATATTGTAATGTTGGTCAGAGGAGTATATAATGGAAATCTGGAAGAAGCGGATAATTCCATTGCTATAGTTTATATGGCTTTTAATGTTATTTGTCTGGAATTTGGCGTACAAAAAAGCCGGGTTGACCGATTATTTAAGAAATAAATACATTTTTCCGTTAAACCTTTTGTTGACAAGAGTGTCCAAAGGACATTAGGCATTAAAATTTCAAGGAAAAAAATGAAGAAGTTAATATTATTGTTGTTACTGGTATGTACCTGTGCAACTCTCTCTTGGGCGCAAAGTGGCAAGCGCATAACCGTGACGGGATCTGTGATTGATGGTGATGATAAAAGCCCGGTTGGACAAGCTACCGTACAATTACTTTCTCTACCCGATAGTACAATGGTGGTAGGAAATGTTACCAATAACAACGGAGTATTCTCTATTGCCGCCCGTCCGGGAAAATATGTACTTAAAATTTCATTTGTAGGTTATCTTACTCAGGAAAAATCTTTGCAGCTGACAGCTGGTAAACCGAGCGTTAATATTGGAACGGTCACTTTACCTACCGATGCTATCATGTTGGGTGAGGCAGTTATTGTAGCCGAGGCTCCGCAAGTAACCATTTCAGAAGATACTATTGGTTATAATGCTTCTGCTTATCGTACTCCTGAGGGGGCAATGTTGGAAGAGTTGGTGAAAAAACTTCCGGGAGCAGAAATAGATGACGATGGTAATATCAAAATCAATGGTAAGGAAGTAAAAAAAATTATGGTAGACGGCAAAGAGTTTTTTGGTGGCGATGTGAAGACCGGTTTGAAGAATCTGCCAGTCGATATGGTGGAAAAACTGAAAACATATGATAAGAAGTCCGATTTGGCACGCATTACGGGTATTGATGATGGTGAGGAGGAAACAGTGCTCGATTTGACGGTAAAGAAGGGGATGAATCAGGGTTGGTTTGGAAATGTGGATTTGGCGGCCGGTACGGAAGACCGTTATGCGGGAAGAGCTATGATTAACCGTTTTTATGATAAAACTCAATTCTCTATTATTGGTTCTGCCAATAATGTGAATGATCAGGGATTTTCGGGAGGAGGACCTCGTTGGAGGCGTAACAATGGATTGAACGCAACTAAAATGCTAGGAGCGAATTTTGCTACAGAAACAGAAAAAATGGAAGTGGGAGGTAGCATGCGTTACAACTATCGTGATGCGGATGTAGTAACAGTAGGATCTTCACAGCGTTTTTTGCAGTCGGGGGATTCTTATTCCAATTCAAACAAAGCCGATCGTAATAAAGTGACTGATTTCAATGCGGATTTTCGTATGGAATGGCGTCCCGATTCAATGACCAATATTATTTTTCGGCCGAATGTTTCTTATAATAAAACAAAAGGAACTTCGGCAACAGAATCAGGAACTTTTAATGAGGACCCTTACCAATATGTGGTAAATCCCAATGATTATCTGAACTTTAACAATATAGGTACCGATGACCCGTTAAGGGATACTCGTATTAATGCTACCAATGAACACAATTTGTCAAAATCAAATAGTTTGTCGGCTAATGCAACTTTACAGCTGAATCGGAAACTGAATGATAAAGGACGTAATATTACATTCCGTGGTTCGTTTGGATATGGAGATGATGACAGCGATCAGTATGCTCAATCGGAAACCCGTTATTATCAGATAAAGAATTATTTAGGAGGGGACTCCATTGAATATCGTAATCAATACATTACGATGCCTACTAAAAATTATAATTATACAGCACAATTTACTTATAGCGAACCTATAGCACGGGCTACTTTCCTGCAATTTAGTTATAGATTCCAATATAAGAATAGCAAGAGTGATAAATCGACATATGATTTGGGGTATCCTTGGAATATAAATGACGGATTACCCGAAGACTATGAAACTGCTTATGTAGATAGCTTGAGTAAGGATGCTGAATATAAATACTTTAATCATGATATCTCTTTAGGACTACGATTTATCCGGGAGAAATATCAGTTGAGTGCCGGCATGTCCTTACAGCCTCAAAATACGAAATTGTCCTATAAGAAGGGAGATTACATGACTGATACCACAAGAACGGTATTCAATTTTGCTCCGAATCTGGATTTTCGTTATCGCTTCTCTAAGGTAAGTCAGCTGCGTATCACTTATCGTGGGCGTAGTAGTCAGCCTAGTATGGAAAACCTGCTGCCGATTGTCGATAATTCCAATCCGTTGAATATCCGTGTGGGTAATCCTGGTTTGAAGCCTTCGTTTGCCCATACCATGCGTTTGTTTTATAACACTTATAATGCCGAGAAACAGCGTGGGATAATGACCCATGTAAATTTCACTGCTACTCAGAATAGTATCAGTAATAGTACGATATATGATGAGAATACGGGTGGTACTACTTCAACTCCTCAGAATATCAATGGAAACTGGAATGCGTTTGGTATGTTCGGTTTTAATTCGGCTTTGAAGAATAAAAAGTTTACTATAAATTCTTTTTCTCGTGTTAACTACCGGAATCAAGTAGCGTTCTTATACAATAAGGAAACATTGCATGATGATAAGAATACGACTACCGGCTTGACTTTGGCGGAGAATCTGAATGGGTCCTATCGGAATGACTGGTTTGAATTTTCATTGAATGGTTCTATTGAATATACAGCGGAACGTAGCAAGCTGCGTCCTGAAAAGAACCAAAATCCTTATACATTCTCATATGGAGCGAGTACCAATGTCACTCTACCATGGCAGATGACATTGTCTACTAATATCACCAACCAGTCCCGTAGAGGATATGATGATGCCAGTTTGAACAATAATGAACTGATTTGGAATGCCCAAATAGCACAAAGTTTATTGAAGGGAGCAGCAACTGTTAGTTTTGAAATGTATGACATTTTAAAACAACAGAGCAATATCAGCCGTTCTTTGACTGCAGATGTACGTTCGGTTACCGAATACAACAGTATCAATAGTTACTGTATGGTGCATTTTATCTATCGTCTGAATATTTTTGGAAGTAAAGCCGCTCGTGACAAGATGATGAATAGCCATAGGGGATTCGGTGGTCCCGGTTTTGGTCCCGGTCCAGGAAGACATGGCCGGCGTCCTTTTAAATGAAACTATATCTTAATCTTTTCCCAATCTATATTGTTATAGGTTGGGATTTTTTTTATAAGTTTGCTTATAAGTAAATTACTTGGAATTATATGGTAGAGTGGAGTATCTTTAATGAAATCTTTGCTGTTGCTTTTAACGTGCTTTATTTTGTGATTATCATCGGAACTATCTTTATAGTGATACTTGATAATCGTAATCCTGTTAAAACAATGGCATGGGTACTTGTACTCTTTTTCCTGCCCATTGTGGGGCTTGTATTCTATTTCTTTTTCGGCAGAAGCACACGTAAGGAGAAATTGATCAGCAAGAAAAGGGTTCACCCGTCTTATAAAACGTCCTATGGCAGAATACCAAGCGCAAAAGGCGTTTAAGTGTCCTGATGAACAGTACCAGTTGATGCGTTTTTTCCGGAAAGTGAATAATGCTTTGCCCTTTGAAGGAAATGCGACGGAAGTTTTTACGGATGGTTATTCCATGCTGTATTCATTGATGAAAGAAATCAGTAAAGCAAAGCACCACATCCATTTACAGTTTTATATTTTTGAGGATGATCCGGCAGGCAGGCTGCTGCGCGATGTGTTGATAGATAAAGCGCGGCAGGGAGTAGAAGTGCGTTTACTATACGATGACGTGGCTGTTGGAAAGTTCCCCATGCTTTTTTTGATGAAATGCGGGGAGCAGGTATTGAAGCACGTAGTTTTTTGAAAGTTCGTTTCCCTTTATTTACCAGTAAGGTAAATTATCGTAATCACCGTAAAATAGTGGTAATTGACGGTCGTGTGGCTTATATGGGAGGAATGAACATTGCTTTGCGCTATATGAAAGGCTTTCCATGGGGGATATGGCGGGATACTCACATTAAGATAGAAGGAAAAGCGGTATATGGGTTACAGACTGCTTTTTTGACCGATTGGTATGTGGTAGACCGTACTCTTATCACTTCCTCCCGTTATTTCCCCGAAGTTGGAATCTTTTGGGAAGGCTCTGATACAGATTGTTACTTCCGATCCTGTAGGCGAATGGCGGGATATTATGCAAGGGTTACTGATAGCTATCAGTAGTTCCCGAAAGTATTTTTTATATACAAACCCCTTACCTGTTGCCTACCGAACCTATTCTGATGGCATTGAAAACGGCAGCTTTAGCAGGTGTGGATGTTCGCATTATGATACCGGCACGTGCCGATACGTGGATAACACATTTAGGTTCGTTATCTTATTTGGATGATATCATGCGTGCGGGTGTCAGGATTTACCTTTATCAGAAAGGTTTTTTGCATTCCAAGTTGATGGTTAGTGATGATACTCTCTCTACGGTAGGTTCTACTAATATGGACTTCCGTAGCTTTGAGCATAATTTTGAGGTGAATGCCTTTATGTATGATCCGGCCTCAGCATTGATGTTGAAGGGTATTTTCCTGCAAGACCAGAAGGACGCTATCCTGTTACAGAGAAAAACATGGATGAAGCGTCCTTGGTATCAAAAAGCACAAGAATCTATTGTTCGGTTGCTGGCACCATTGCTTTGAAGAAAGAGAAGTTCACACTGCCATATACACGGCGCTCAATAAAATGGGGATTATCCTCGAAATGGTTCTCTTTGCCATGTTCCAATACCAATAATCCGTCTTCCTTTAAAATCCCGCTTTCGAAAATACGGGTGGGGATACTTTCCAGATCTTTCAAGGTGTATGGAGGATCGGCGAAGATGAAATCAAACTGCTCGCTGCATTTGTCTATAAATCTAAAGACATCAGCACGGATAGGAAAACATTTGTCAGTCTTCACTTCACGCATCACCTGCGAGATGAAAGAAAGATGCTGGGGATCTTTTTCCACTGAGATAACCCGGTCACAACCGCGTGAAACCAGTTCTATACTGATGCTGCCCGTACCGGCAAAAAGGTCCAAAGCTGTAACTCCGTTCTCGAAGTCAAAATAATTATTACTTAATACATTGAAAAGGTTCTCTTTGGCAAAATCCGTTGTTGGACGTGCCTTGAATGTATGAGGCACGTCGAAACGGCGCCGTTTGTATATACCGCTGATTACTCGCATAATAATAAGGTTTGCATGTCAAAAGGTATCTCTTCTATTTTACTTATCTCGGAGCGGTTGAATTCCGCTTTGGGGTTGATGACGAATACCTGACGCAGATAGTTGCGCAATTCTTTCAATAATTCTTCTTTGTCCTCTAATTTTCCTGTCAAGTGCAGTTCGTCTTTTTCCTGATTATAATTTAATTGTTGCCATATATATAATAGGTAATACACACGGTCTGTGGTTTGTTTGCATGGAAATGAGTTAATCAGTAATAAGTTGCCCTTATCAAAACAAAAAACTTCCATTTGTTGCTCGCGTATGTGTGTGTATAGTTTCCGGCTGTTGCCCAACCGGCTTTTCCGGGCGAAATATTCAGTCAGCGGGCTGGCGGTGGAGAAGTAACGAGCTGTAGGAAAATGTTCAGTCAGTAACAAATGGGTATGTTTGTCTATAGCAAAAAGTATTACCACATTACTCCTTCCCAGGACATTGCAAAGTACAATCTCGTTATTTCCTTTAGGAAAATTATGATAGAAAACAGTATCCATTTGTTCGTCTTCGAATAATTCTAAAGGAACAGGTGTGAAACGGGGGGAGTCATACAGAATGTTAACCCGTTTATACGGATATCTTAGAGTTTCTGTCTCGGTTAACATTTCCTTTAGATTAGCCGTCATAGAGTATCCGGTATTGACAGGATACGGAACAAAGCAGAAATCATTATCTGTCAGTGGGTTATAGATAGAAAAAGAAAATCCATCCGCACTGAGGCGGATGGATAATGTATATTGTTCCGATTTTGTAAAATCGATACGTTCAGTCATTCTTATTCCCAGTTACCTGCGTTATTGTTAGGCTGTTCGATATCACCCACTCTTAAACCGCAATATTTGCCCAGTTTGGTTTGAAGGTCTTTAAGGTTAGCCAATTCTTGAGCATTCAAACCACCCAAATATGTTTCATACGGAGTTTGAGCTTGGAATAAATGCAAAGGGGCACCTGATTTTGTTGTATCGTTACGGATAGCCATTTCAAACTGTGCACCGTTTCCGAAAGGAACATATCTTAAAGAATCTGCATTGAATCCCGGAGCATAGATTGTATCTGTTACGGCAACCCATAAAGTATCACGTTTGAAGTTCATTAAACCTTCTTTTTCAACTTCTTTCCAGTTACCAGTTTTTTTGGCTTTGTTGATGATTGCCATAGCTTTCTTTTCAGTCATGCCAGCTTCCAGTTGCGTATCAGACAAAACTCCTTCTTTCTTTACAAATGGAAGTTTTGCAGTTTTGACGAAATCAATCAAGGTGTCGAAACTTGCAGTGTATTGTCCGTTGTGCAGGTTGCGGTATTCCAACTGTGCCTTACGGATGTCAATTAAGCGTGCAATAACTTGTTTCTCTCTAGCTTTTTTAGCGTCATCGAAGTTAATCGGTCCCATGATACTGCCGTAGCAAACGTATATCAAACCGATAACGCAAGCAGCCAATACAATATTAATAACTGTTTTCATGATAAATATGTGTTTTTTTAGTTTATATTCGCATCGCAAAAATAAAACAAATAAATCTAATAACGCACAGTTCAAGGAACTTTTTATTACGCAATTATGATTAATAGTTATTTAGTGCAGCAAATTAAGGGAAATTTTCTATATAAACCAACTTTAGAACAAGAAAAAGCTGTTAAATTTTTAGCAGATTTTCTCTTTTCCCACCAATCGGACTCGGTTTTTCTCTTAAAGGGATATGCTGGTACGGGTAAAACATCCCTTATCGGGGCATTGGTGAAGACCTTGGACCAGTTACAGCAAAAGTGTGTTCTACTTGCTCCGACGGGCAGGGCGGCTAAAGTCTTTTCACATTATGCACAGCATCCGGCTTATACTATTCATAAGAAGATTTACCGCCAGCGCAACTTTTCAAATGACCTGGATAACTTTTCTTTGGATGATAACTTGCATCAGCATACTTTGTTTATTGTGGATGAGGCGTCGATGATCGCTAATGACGGATTGGCGGGGGCAGTCTTTGGTACAGGGCGTTTGCTGGACGACTTGATTCAATATGTATATGCCGGAACAGGTTGCCGTTTGATGCTGATAGGGGATACGGCGCAGCTTCCTCCGGTAGGAGAAGAGGAGAGTCCGTCTCTTTCGGCCGATAAGTTACGCGGGTATGGCATGGAAGTATATGAGGCGCAGCTCACTGAGGTGGTCCGTCAGATGCACGATTCGGGGATTCTTTGGAATGCGACAGAATTGCGCCGCTACATATCCGCGGAAGATTTTCTCACTTTGCCTTCTGTCCGTGTGGAAGGGTTTCCGGATATCCGGATGGTTTCTGGTAGTGAGTTGATTGAGGTTATTAATGATTGTTACGGTCAGGCAGGTATGGACGAAACGATTGTGGTCTGCCGTTCCAATAAACGGGCGAATATTTATAATAAGGGAATCAGGAATACGATTTTGTTTCGGGAGGATGAACTGAACAGCGGTGACCTGCTGATGGTGGCGAAGAATAACTATTTTTGGACGGAGGGCTGTAAGGAGATTGATTTTATAGCCAATGGAGATATAGCTGTAATTCGCCGTGTTCGTCGGGTGCGTGAGGCATACGGCTTTCGTTTTGCCGATGTGGTGCTGGCGTTCCCCGACTATGATGGTATGGAACTGGAGGTGAAACTTTTGTTGGATACCTTGCATACTGAAACACCCGCATTGCCTAAAGAATTGAATGACAAGTTATTTTATTCGGTATTGGAGGATTATGCTGATATAACTGTGAAACGTGAGCGGATGAAGAAAATGAAAGCCGATCCTCATTACAATGCCTTACAGGTGAAATATGCGTATGCCGTTACTTGTCACAAAGCGCAGGGTGGCCAGTGGAAACGGGTCTTTTTGGATCAGGGCTATATGACGGAGAATATGCTGACTCCGGATTATTTCCGTTGGCTGTATACGGCTTTCACCCGTGCTACGGAAATTCTGTATCTAGTGAACTGGCCGAAGGAGCAGACGGAATAAGCAGACAGTCAGTGAGGTGTTAATGACTGATTATATGCTTCCAGCCGTTTGGTTAGTTTTTTTCCTTATGGCTAAGCTTTTTTGAACGTTTATGTTCTATCTCCATAACCTTTGGAGTTAACTCCCAAGCTTATGGAGTTGACTCCAAAGGTTATGGAGATAACTCCAAAGGCTTGGGAGATAGAAATCTTCTTTTCTGTTTCCCTTATCCATAGAGGAGAAAAGGCTTAGTGAACCAGATGAAAAAACTCCGCCACCGGCTTTCAGACCAGAATGGCGGAGTTTTGATATATACGAAATATGGACGAAATTCGAATAGATTACAATGCAGCCAGCTCTATCACTTTATCAACAGCCGCATTCAAACCGTCAGGATTCTTACCGCCTGCCGTTGCGAAGTGGGGCTGACCGCCGCCGCCGCCTTGAATCAGTTTGGCTGCTTCACGGACCAGTTTGCCTGCATTCTGTCCGGCTTTTACCAGGTCTTCGCTAATCATGACAGTCAGCATCGGTTTGTTATTGTCCACACTGCCTATTACAACGAACAGATTGGCAGGAATTTCACCTTTCAGCTGGAAGGCAATATCTTTCACTACGTCGGCAGACATCGGAATGATGGCTTTCACCACTTTCACACCATTTATTTCTTTGGCATTCTCTACCAGTCTGGCTTTCAGTGCGGCGCCCTTTTCTTTCATGAACTCTTCCACCTGCTTCTTCAATCCTGCATTTTCGTCAATATACTTGCGGATGGCGACTTTCAGATCGGGAGCATTGTTGAACAATGCCTTCAAGTCATTCAGCGTATCCTGGACCGTATCCATCAATTCCTCTACTTTGGCACCCGTGATAGCTTCGATACGGCGCACACCGGCAGCAACAGAGCTTTCGCTGATAATACGAACCATACCGATCTTGCCTGTAGCCGAAACGTGGGTACCTCCGCAGAATTCAATAGAGTTGCCGAATTGGACAACACGTACCTCATCACCGTATTTTTCACCGAACAAAGCAATGGCACCCAGTTCTTTTGCCTTTTCGATAGGAAGATTGCGGTATTCCGTCAAAGGGATATTCTCACGGATTTTGGCATTTACCAAATGTTCCACTTCACGAAGTTGCTCGTCAGTCACTTTCTGGAAGTGAGAGAAATCGAAACGTAATGACTCAGGAGTCACCAAAGAACCTTTTTGTTCTACGTGAGTTCCTAATACCTGGCGCAACGCTTCGTCCAGCAAGTGAGTACAAGAGTGGTTGGCGGCACAGGCGGCACGTTTTTCTGTATCTACACAAGCCATCATCGGAACGTCAAGGTGTTCGGGCAGTTTTTTGGTGATATGGATAGGAAGGTTGTTTTCCTTCTTGGTATCAATGATTTCGATGGTTTCGAATTCGCTTACGATCACCCCTGTATCACCTACCTGACCACCACTTTCGGCATAGAAAGGAGTATCGCTCAGTACAATTTGATACAGTGTCTGGTTTTTCTGCTTGATCTGGCGATAGCGCAGGATGCTGGTTTCATATTCGGTAAAGTCATAACCTACAAAGTGGGTGTCACCTTCCTTTATGGTGATCCAGTCGCCAGTTTCAACGGCTGCCGCGTTACGGGCGCGTTCTTTTTGTTTCTGCATTTCGGCGTTGAACTCTTCTTCGTTTACAGTCATGCCGTTTTCGCGGAGAATCAGTTCTGTCAGGTCGAGGGGGAAACCGAATGTGTCATATAATGTAAAGGCATCCACACCGCTGATCTCTTTTTTCCCGGCAGCTTTGGCATCGTTCATAGTCTTGTCCAACAGACGGATACCTGTTTCCAGTGTGCGCAGGAAAGATTCTTCTTCTTCTTTGATCACTTTCTCGATCAGTATTTTTTGTGCGTTCAACTCTGGATAGGCCTCGCCCATATTCTCAATTAATACAGGCAGCAGCTTGTACATGAATGCTTGTTTCTGTCCCAGGAAAGTATATCCGTAACGGACGGCACGGCGGAGGATACGGCGGATTACATAGCCGGCTTTTGCGTTACTGGGCAACTGACCGTCGGTGATTGAGAATGCGATGGTACGGATAGTGGTCGGCTATAACGCGCATGGCGATATCTTTCTGGTTGTCTTGGCCAGTTAGGGTTGGTTTCCCTGCCCTATTTCGGCGATGGCTTTCAGCATCGGTTGGAACACGTCAGTGTCATAGTTGGATGTCTTGCCTTGCAGTGTGCGCACCAAACGTTCGAATCCCATACCGGTATCGATTACTTTGGCGGGAAGACCTTCCAGTGAACCGTCTGCTTTGCGGTTGAACTGCATGAATACAAGATTCCAGATCTCGATTACTTGCGGATGATCCTTATTTACCAGTTGGTTGCCGGGGATTTGAGCTTTTTCTTCTTCCGAACGTGAGTCGATATGGATTTCAGAACACGGGCCGCAGGGACCTGTATCACCCATTTCCCAGAAATTGTCATGTTTGTTGCCATTGAGGATATGGTCTTTCGGCAGGAACTGTTCCCAGTAAGAGGCGGCTTCATTGTCCCGTTCCAGTCCTTCTTCGGGACTTCCTTCGAATACGGTGGCATACAGATCTTTCGGATCTATTTTCAGTACATCTACCAGATATTCCCATGCCCAGCCGATAGCTTCTTTCTTGAAGTAATCTCCGAAAGACCAGTTGCCCAGCATCTCGAACATAGTATGGTGGTAGGTATCATGTCCCACTTCTTCCAGGTCATTGTGCTTGCCGCTTACACGCAAACATTTTTGTGAGTCCGCAACTCTTTTGTATTTGGCCGGGTGATTGCCCAGAATAATGTCTTTGAACTGGTTCATTCCTGCATTGGTGAACATCAATGTGGGGTCATCTTTAATGACCATCGGAGCCGATGGGACAATCTGGTGTCCTTTCGACTCGAAAAAGCTTTTGAAAGAATCTCTAATTTCTTTAGCTGTCATCATGTCGCTTAATATATTGTCTTCTAGTTAATATTCTCAAAAAGGATTTGCAAAGATAATTGGTTTTATTATTTTTGTCGACAAGAATTGTGCAAAATATTGATGTGTTGTGCATTAAAAACTTCAAAAAGCAGAATTAGATGCGTAAAGTCTACTATATTTATAATCCTAAGACCCGAACTTATGACCGCATTTACCCCACAGTGAGGCAGCGCGCCTTAAGCATCTTGCGCCGTTTGTTTGTAGGAATGGGCTTGGGGGCAGGCAGTTTCATTATTTTATTATTGATCTTTGGTTCTCCGTCCGAGAAAGAGCTCCGTATAGAGAATGCTCGCTTACTGGCCCAGTATAATGTGTTGTCTCATCGTCTGGATGAGGCTATGGGGGTGATGCAGGATATCCAGCAGCGTGATGATAATTTGTATCGGGTGGTGTTGCAGGCCGATCCTGTTTCAGATGCTGTCCGTAAGGCCGGTTATGGGGGGACAAACCGCTATGAACAGTTACGGGATATGGCGAATGCCGATCTGGTTATCAATACCACTCAGAAACTGGATATGTTGAACCGGCAGCTTTATATCCAGTCCAAGTCTTTTGACGAGGTGGTGGATTTGTGTAAGAGCCATGACGAGATGCTGAAATGTATTCCGGCCATCCAGCCTGTTTCCAATAAGGATTTGAAGAAGACGGCTTCCGGTTACGGTGTCCGTATAGATCCTATTTATAAGACAACCAAGTTTCATGCGGGGATGGACTTTTCTGCTAGTCCGGGCACGCCGGTGTATGCCACCGGTGATGGTGTTGTGGTGAAGGCCGGATGGGAGACAGGGTTTATGGGGAATACCATCGAAGTGAATCATGGCTTTGGTTATCTTACGCGCTATGCACATCTGAGTGCTTACAAGGTAAGACCGGGACAGAAGGTGGTCAGGGGTGAAGTGATTGGAGCTGTGGGAAGTACAGGTAAAAGTACCGGACCTCACTTGCACTATGAAGTGCACGTGAAAGGAAAAGTGCAGAATCCTGTGAATTTATATTTCATGGATTTGAGCGCGGAAGATTATGATAAGATGATACAGATTGCAGCCAACCACGGTAAGGTATTTGACTAGCCGTGAATTTTTAATTCTCAATTTTAATTTACCATGGCCTATAATCCTAATAAAGAACTGAAACTTTACTATTCCATAGGGGAAGTGGCAAAGATGTTTGATGTAAATGAATCCTTGTTGCGTTATTGGGAAAAGGAATTTCCTATTATTTCTCCCAAGAAGGCGGGAGGGAATGTCCGTCAGTATCGTAAAGAGGATATTGAGAATATCCGGCTGGTCTATCATCTGGTGAAAGAGAAAGGGATGACTTTACAGGGGGCCAAGCAGAAACTGAAGATGAACAGAGAAACCACTATCCGTACTGCGGAGATTTTGGACAGATTGAAACTGATACGTGAGGAATTGGTTAGTATGCGTAAAGAACTGGATTATCTGACTTAAGAATATTCACCACAGATTGCACGGATTAAAAACGAGTTGCGGATAATCGTTATGAACAATCAGTGTAGTCTGCGGTGAAATTGGTATTGGCTAATTCGGCTGGTCTTCGAACTTCTCGATACGGGTGACGGTTTTTATCTCATCTATCTTTCTTAGATTGGTAGTGATGGATTTTACATCATCCACATCGTGCACAAATAGCTGTATTCTTCCTTCAAAGATACCGTCGTTACTTTCAATATTCAACTTGTGGATATTTACATTCAATTGTTGTGAAATGACTTCTGTTACCTTATTTAACAGACCGATGTGGTCAATACCTTTTATGTAGATATTTACAGGAAAGTACAAGGATTTTCCCGTCTCCCATTGGACAGCCAACAGGCGGTTGCCGTAACTGCTCTTCAGTTTGGTAGCCAACGGGCATTGGCGTTTGTGGATGATGATACGATTATTGTCGCCTATATATCCCAAAACGTCATCTCCCGGAATAGGCTTGCAGCATTCAGCTATCACATAGTTCTTTTGGATAGCTTCGGGAGTCAGTTTCAATATTTTCTTGCTGTCTATCTTTTGTAAGGGTTCCTTCTCTTCTGTCGGTTTCTCCTTGTTTGTCTTGCTGCCTCCGAAGGCGAAAGAGATATACTTTTTCCAGTTACTGGAAGTCGGTTTGTCTTTCAGTTCGTTCTTGTCGTTTTCTCCTAGAATGATTGTTTTTAATCCGATGGCGGCAAACAATTCTTCCTGTGTTTTGATGGTATGCAGATTACAGATCTTTCGTATATTTTCGGGAGTGTACTCTACTCCTTCCCTGGAAAAGAATTCCCGTAACATTTCCTCACCGGCCTGCTGCATGCCTCGCTGTTCGCGTTTCAGTATGGCCAGAATCTTGGCTTTGGCCTTTGCGGTGGTGGCAAAGTTTATCCACGAAGGCTGTACATGCTGTGATTTGGAAGTAAGAATCTCCACCTGGTCGCCACTTTGCAGTTTGTGACTCAAGGGCACCAGCTTGTGGTTGACTTTAGCTCCGATGCAATGGCTGCCCAAGAATGTATGGATGGAGAATGCAAAATCCAGTGCCGTACAGTTTTGCGGCATTGTTTTGATTTCACCTTTCGGAGTGAAGACAAATATTTCAGAAGCGAACAGGTTCAGTTTGATGGTATCCAGAAAGTCCATGGCATCCGGTTGCGGATCGTCCAGAATCTCCTTGATGGTACGCAGCCATTTTTCCAGTTCACCCTCGTCCTCACTGCCTCCGCCTTCTTTATATTTCCAGTGTGCGGCAAAGCCTTGTTCGGCTACGTCATTCATCCGCTCACTGCGTATCTGCACTTCTATCCATTGGCCTTTGTTACTCATCAGGGTTACGTGAAGTGCCTGATAGCCGTTGGCTTTAGGGTGGCTTACCCAGTCGCGCAAGCGGTCTGGGTGCGGTTTATAAATCTTAGATATGGATACGTATATGTTAAAGCACTCATTAAGTTCTTCTTCCGGATTTTTGGGACAGAAAATGATACGGACAGCCAGGATATCATATATTTCTTCAAATGTGATATGCTTGGTCTGCATCTTATTCCAAATGGAATAAGGGGATTTTACTCGTGCTATCAATTGATAACTGATACCCATTTTGTCCAGTTGTGCGCGGATAGGTGCTGTAAATTCACGGAATACTTCTTCGCGTTCCGCTTGTGTTTCTTGTAGCTTGGATTCTATCTGTGCATATTCTTCCGGATGCTCATATTTGAAACTGAGATCTTCCAGTTCTGTCTTTATTTTGTTTAACCCCAAGCGGTTAGCCAATGGCGCATAGATGTATAAGGTTTCTCCGGCAATTTTGTATTGCTTGTTGGGAAGCATGGAGCCAAGCGTACGCATATTATGCAGACGGTCGGCTATTTTGATGAGGATAACCCGGATATCATCACTCATGGTCAGTAGCAATTTCTTGAAATTCTCGGCTTGTGCGGAAGCCCGGTCTCCGAATATACCGCCGGATATTTTAGTCAGGCCATCTACAATCTGTGCAATTTTAGGACCAAACAGATTTTCGATGTCTTCCACAGTGTAGTCTGTATCTTCAACTACATCATGCAGTAAAGCCGAACAAATGGAAGTTGATCCCAGTCCTATTTCGGTACATACAATTTTAGCAACGGCTATGGGATGCATGATGTATGGTTCACCCGAGCGTCGTTTTACTCCTTTGTGTGCTTGTTTGGCAAAATTGAATGCCTTTGTGATGATTTCTACTTTTTTACGGTGTTTGGTCGCTAGATAACTGTCCAAAAGTTCCTGAAACCCTTGGTTTATCATTTCCTCATCCGCCTGTTCCTGAGTCTGCTTTTCATCCGTCATATTTTTGCCTCCTATAATCTATACTGCAAAAATATACAAAAAACATATTCAAGCAAGTATTTTCAGAAAATGTATAGTGTTAAATCTGTATTTTTTATCAATCATCTGATCCGCAAACTTTTTCCGGCTCTGATATTATTGCCCTTTATACCGTTTAGATTACGTAATTGACTGATGGATACGTGGTATTTGGCGGCAATTCCTCCCAATGTGTCTCCTTGTTTGATTTTATGATAAAGAGTTCCCTTGGATGAGCGGTTTCTGCTACTGGTTGTTTCTTTGATAGCTACCGTTTTTCTTTTGGTCAGATATTCATTGGGTTTATAAGCGAATACACTGTCTTGGCGGTCAATGAAAGTACTGACAAAGTTATTGGGCAAACGAAGTACACACAACTCGCTGTTACCGGGAATAATATCCTTTTTGTATTGGGGATTCAGGCTGCGAAGCTGGTCGAGGTTGATGTTGCATACTTCTGCCACTTGTTGTAAGTGGAGGTCTTTGTTTATGTGAATAGTGTCTGTAGCGTTGGGGAGCTGTGTTTCCATGGGACAGATGTCATGTTCGCAATAATAAGTCATGATGTAGTTTGCTGCAATGAAAGCAGGAACGTACCCACGGGTTTCTTTGGGCAGGTAGTTGTAGATTGTCCAATAATCTGTGGCTCCTCCGGCACGGCGTATGGCTTTGTTGATAGTGCCTGGCCCGCAGTTGTAAGCTGCCAATACCAGGTTCCAGTCTTGATAGATGTCATATAAGTCTTTCAGATAACGTGCCGCCGCCCAAGTTGATTTGACCGGGTCCCGCCTTTCGTCTATCAGACTATTGTTTTTCAGCCCGTATATTTTTCCTGTACCCAGCATAAACTGCCACAAACCGGTAGCTCCCTGGCGGGAAACTGCAACAGGATTTAAGGCAGATTCTATAACCGGCAGATATTTCAGTTCTTGAGGAAGGTCGTATAAATCAAGTGCTTCTTCAAAGATAGGCATATAAAAAATTGGTTGCCGCAAGCATAAAGGATACTTTATTGCGCAGACGGACGGCATACATATCAATGAATTTGCGTACAGCCTCGTTGTAAGGCATTTCTATGATAGAGGGGATACGTGACAGACGATCCATATAGATGGAATCACTTACAACAGGGTTGGTAGAGGCCATTGTGCAGTTCTCTCCCAATGTGATGTAATCTTAGATTGCCAGTCCCAGTAAAGACTGTCCATTTCTGACTGCATACTTTCAGGAACATCAATAATTTCTTCTTTTCCTGTAGTTTGCGAGTGAACGGTAATACTTTGGGTTTGTGCGTTGATTCCCGTTGTTCCTATAAATGTAAATAAACCATAAAAGTTTTTCATGCGATTAAAATTTGAAGCTGCATTGCAGGCCTATTGTATTAGGTATCCTGCTCCGGCCATCATTAAAAATAACAGGTTGTATTTGAAGACCTAAGTCTTTGGATATATCAAAATCAGATAGTTCAGCATCCACGTATGCGTCTATGACAGATAGTATATATACACCGATAAAACAGAATATGCTTAAATCCCGATATCGGCGATAAAAATCTTTTCGTTTTTTAAAGGTATCCTCCATACCTTCCGCACTCACGCCATGAGGCAGGAAGTCTTCGTAGCTTTTGGTATTAGGGTCATCGTCCATAATATCCAGATAGGCTTGCGAATAGTCCTTGTACATTCTGTTGTTCCAGGTCAGCGCATATGCACATCCCACAAATCCTCCATATACTATCGGCAGTTTCCAATATTTACGGTTGTATATCTGTCCTCCGCCGGGAATTACCAACGCCAGCCAGATGGCACGGTTGGAGTTCGGAATAAATCGGGGTTTTGTTTCGGCAGCCATTGCTTTCTGTATGGAATCATTTTTACGGACTAAAGCGGCAGTATCAACAGGTGCTTCCATATTTTCTATCTTTTGTCGTTCTTCCAACAATTTTAGGCTGTCAATGACAAGTGAATCTTTGACTTGTATGATAGAATCTGCCTTTATACCCATACGGCGGTTGCGTGCCTTTTGGGCGTGAACATTCAGGCTTCCAGCCATCATAAGGCATAAAAGCATGAATGTAAACACTTTATATGTGGATGTTTTCTTTTCAATGTAGTAATAACGCTTTATTCTTTCTTTTTCAGTGAATCCAATATTTCCATGATTCGTTCCAAGTCCTCTTCGTTGTTGAACGGAATACTGATCTTGCCTTTTCCTTTGGCTGTGCATGAAAGCTGTACTTTTGAACCGAAGAATCCGCAGAGATGGCTTTGCAGCAAAGTGTATTCCTCGGATAGTTTGGAACCTTTTGGTTTGATCTTCTTCCCACCGCTGTCCACTGTCTCGCCACTGCTCAGTGCCTTGACAATTTCTTCCACTTTGCGGACAGAATAGCCTTGTGACTGTATTTCATTAAAGATACGTATTTGGGTCTTAGGATCATCTAAGGACAATAAGGCACGGGCGTGTCCCATGTCTATTTCGCGGTTTTTCAATGCTACTTGAATCTGAGCCGGAAGTTTCAGCAGACGCAGATAATTGGCGATAGTGGTACGTTTTTTTCCGACACGTTCGCTCAGCCGTTCCTGTGTCAATGCATATTGTTCCAATAAATGTTGATAAGCCAGTGCAATCTCCAATGAATTCAAATCTTCACGCTGAATATTTTCAATCAACGCCATTTCCATTACATTCTCGTCATCGGCTGTGCGGATGTATGCCGGAATAGATTTAAGTCCTGCCTGTATGGAGGCGCGGTAACGACGTTCTCCGGCTATGATCTGGTAAGAGTCTTCACTCAGTTGACGCAACGTAATGGGTTGGATGATACCAATTTCGGCAATAGAGTCAGCCAACTCCTGTAACGCCACCGGATCAAATTCACGGCGCGGTTGGTTAGGGTTGACGGATATTTTGCTCAGTTCTATCTCATTGATAGAAGATGAGCCGGCTGTCTTTACTTCTTCGGTCGAGATCAGTGCGTCAAGCCCGCGTCCTAAAGCAAATTTTTTCTGTACTGCCATTGTTTACTTACTGTTACGTGTTATAATTTCTTGTGCCAATGCCAAATGATTCTTGGCTCCGGTAGAGTCGGCATCATACAATATTGCAGGAATGCCGTGGCTGGGAGCTTCGCTCAGTTTGACGTTACGCTGTACAATTGTCTTGAATACCAATTCTTGAAAATGGCGTTTCACTTCATCATAAATCTGGTTGGCCAGACGCAGACGTGAATCGAACATTGTCAGCAGGAAGCCTTCTATTTCCAGTGAAGGATTCAGTTTCGATTTAATAATCTTAATGGTATTCAGCAATTTGCTGATGCCCTCTAATGCAAAATATTCGCATTGAACAGGGATAATTACTGAATCGGCTGCTGTCAGCGCATTGATCGTTATCAAGCCTAATGACGGGGAGCAGTCTATCAGGATATAGTCATATTCGTCCCGCATGGGGGCTAATACTTTTTTCATGATCTTCTCGCGGTCTTCCAGGTTCAACATTTCTATTTCTGCGCCAACCAGGTCGATGTGTGAAGATACAATGTCGAGTCCGTCAATGTCGGTGGTATAAATTGCTTCCCGTATATCGGCTTCGTTGATAATACATTCATAGATAGAGCATTCTACCTCTTTGATGTTCACACCCAATCCTGATGATGCGTTGGCCTGAGGGTCTGCATCAATAACCAGCACTTTTTTCTCCAGCGTTGCCAGAGAAGCTGCGAGGTTAATCGTTGTGGTAGTTTTACCTACGCCACCTTTTTGATTGGCTAAAGCAATAATTTTTCCCATATTAATCAGTTTTTCTCGCTGCGAAGTAACAAATAATAGGTGATTGTACCTATAAAAAACGGCAGACATTAGCAAAACTGTTGATAACTCATTGGTTTTGTTAATAACTCAACGGCGGCAAAGATAGAAATTTTCATTCAATTCTATTCTATTTTTAGCACTGGGTTGTAGAACATTAAGATAATTTTCTTTTCTGGCGAGGGGTAGTTCCGGCAAAGAGTTGTATCTTTACGCTCCGAGAAAAAGAGTGGAAAAATATGAAGAGAGAAAAACCGTTGATATTGCTGTCAAATGATGACGGCGTGGAAGCTAAGGGATTGAATGAGTTGATACGTGGGTTGCGTGGAGTGGGTGAAATGATCGTAATGGCGCCGGATGGTCCTCGTTCGGGAGCTTCGGGGGCGATCACTTCCGAACATCCTGTGCGGTATTACAAGGTACGTGAAGAGGAGGACTTGACTGTGTATAAATGTACGGGTACACCGGTAGATTGTGTGAAACTGGCATTGCATACAGTTGTTCCCCGTCGTCCCGATGTGGTGATAGGTGGAATAAACCACGGTGATAATTCTTCAGTGAATGTGCATTATTCCGGTACGATGGGGGTAGTGATTGAAGGGTGCCTGAAGGGGATTTCTTCTATCGGATATTCATTATGTAATCATTTTGCGGATGCTGATTTCTCTTCATCGCTGCCTTATATACGCCGTATTACTGAGCAGGTCCTGGAGCATGGCTTGCCTTTGGGTATTTGCTTGAATGTGAACTTTCCGGATACGGCTTCTTTGAAAGGGGTACGCATCTGCCGTCAGACGAATGGGGCTTGGATTAATGAATGGAAGCGTAGTCTGCATCCTCGGGGTGGAGAGTATTTCTGGCTGACCGGAGAGTTTGATAACTATGAACCGGAAGCGGAAGATTCGGACCACTGGGCATTAGGGCATGGGTATGTGGCGGTAACTCCTACCCAAATTGATGTGACCGCTTATGGGATGATGAATGAGTTGAAAAACTGGAATCTGGAAGTATGAAAATACTATTTGATAGTAGGCGAGGCATCAGGCGATTTGCACGCATCTAATTTGATGTGTGCCTTGATACAGGAAGATCCGGAAGCAGAATTCCGTTTCTTTGGCGGGGACTTGATGACGGCTGTTGGTGGAACGCGGGTGAAGCATTACAAAGAACTGGCTTATATGGGTTTTATCCCGGTGTTGTTGCATTTGCGTACTATCTTTCGGAATATGAAAGAATGTAAGCAGGACATTGTTCGTTGGGCTCCTGATGTAGTGATTCTGGTGGATTATCCTGGCTTTAACCTGAAAATAGCCGAGTTTATAAAGAAGCAGACGCAAATACCTGTCTACTATTATATTTCTCCTAAAAATATGGGCTTGGAAAGAGTATAGGATTAAAAATATCAAGCGGGATGTGGACGAATTGTTTTCTATCCTGCCTTTTGAGATTGAGTTTTTTGCCGGACATCAGTACCCTGTTCATTATGTGGGTAATCCTTGTGTAGATGCAGTGGATGCTTATTGTAAGAAACATCCGGATGGGTTTCCGGAATTTGTGGCGGATAATGGTTTGTCCGAAAAGCCTGTTATCGCATTGTTGGCGGGCAGCCGGAAACAGGAAATCAAAGACAACCTACCGATGATGCTGGAGGCTGCTGCTCCGTTTACCAAAGATTATCAATTGGTGTTGGCAGGGGCTCCGGGGATGGACCCTGCCTATTATGCGGGTTATATAAATCCGAATGTACCGGTTAAAATCATTTTCGGACAGACTTACAGGCTGTTGCAGCACGCGCAGGCGGCATTGGTGACTTCGGGTACTGCAACTTTGGAAACAGCTCTTTTCCGTGTTCCTCAAGTGGTGTGTTACTATACTCCGGTAGGGACGTTTATCGCTTTTCTTCGCCGGCATATTCTAAAAGTGAAATATATTTCGTTGGTTAATCTGGTAGCCGATAAGGAAGTGGTGCGTGAACTGGTAGCCGATACGATGACGGTAGATAATGTACGTTCGGAGTTGGAAGCTCTTCTATATAATAAGGTATATAGGAATAAGATGTTGGAAGAGTATGATCGTATAATTCAAATTTTAGGTCCGGCAGGAGCTTCGGAGGCAGCGGCACGCAAGATGGTGGCCTTACTGAAGAAATAAACTTTTCACGCTGTTTTTTGTTCTTTCGGGTAAATAACCTAAACCCCGGAAAATATGAAATATTCTTTTTCATCGATGTTAGGGGCGGTACTTCTTTTTAGCGGAGTATTCGCCTTTTCAGCTTGTGGCAATGACGAAAGTTATCCCGATAGTACAGTAACTATAGCTATGGCTACAGTAGAAAAGCAACCTCAGTATGACGCTCCTTATTTTTATATTGGATAATGGAGAGAAATTGTGGGTGGTACAGAATGCTGTACCTTACCGGGATTTGAAGACGGGAGAGCGTATCTTTGGAAGTTATACCTTTCTGGAAGCTGGTGAGAGTGGTTTTGCCTATGATATCCGTTTGAATGACTATGCCATGGTACCTGTTCAAGATATTATCGGACTGAATCCTGATAATATGGATAGTATAGGAAATATGAAAGTGCAGATTAAAAATATATGGTTTTCCAATGAGTATATGAATGTGCGTTTTATGCTGAATTTTCCCAATCCCCAAAGGTCTATTCTCAATCTGGTTGTCAATGAGATGATTCCTTTGGTAAATGACGGGTATGCGCATTTGGAGCTCCGCTATAACAATAATGGCAGCCAAGGACGGTTGGTACCTGGTCTGGTTTCTTTCAAATTAGGAAGTTACTCACCGGAAAACAGTGAATTAAAGGATTAAAGGTGCTGGTACGTCCTGTAGGCGGTGAAGAAAAAACATATATCTTCTCTTACCCGCTTACTGACAAGAGTACGCCTGATTTTAATCTTTTGGATCTGGCGGAATTAAAATAAAGAAACTACATACAAATAGACTACTGCTGCAGGGATAGCGAGGATTGCGCTGTCGAAACGATCGAGCATTCCACCATGTCCCGGCAAAATATTACCCGAATCTTTGATACCTAAACGGCGCTTCAATAAAGATTCCGTCAAATCACCCCAGGTACCGAATATTACTACTGTTAATGCTAGTCCAATCCATACCCCGGTGGACATGAAGGGAAAGAAATGAGCCAGTATGAAGGAGGATATGATGCAGAATACACTGCCACCGATAGAACCTTCCCACGATTTTTAGGGGAAATACGCTCGAACAGTTTGTGTTTGCCAAACAGCATCCCCGTGCAATAAGCCCCCGTATCATTCACCCAGTTAAAAATAAAAATAGATAGTGGGAGAATAGCATTGTATTGTGAAATACTCGCTGTTTCGTCCGAGTGGAAAGCCAATACATTCAACAAAGCAAATGGCAGAGCGATGTACATTTGGCTTAGCATGGCGTATGCCCAGTTGTTCAGAGGGTTTTCTTTTTTCAAATAAAGTTCGCTGACCATCAGGTAGATGAATAAAGCCAGATAAGGAATAAATATACCTGTTTGTGAAGGATCTATTCCAAAATAAAAAAGCACAGGAAAAGAAAAATTCCGCTGAGAATACATATGCGTTTATTTACTTGTATTCCTTCTACATGATTGACCAAATTACAGAATTCATTGATAGCCAATGCGCTGATAATGGCAAATAGGATACCGAAAGAAACAGCCCCCACCCACTATGCAGCCTATCAGTACTGCAACGAAAATAATTCCGGTTATGGCACGTTGTAAGAAATTGCTTTTCACGGTCGTTAGTCTTAAGTGATTCAAAAATCAAAAATAGAAGATCTGTTGTTTAATCATTCTGAGTGATAATGAAGAACCCGTATTTGGATTACTACAGACTCTTTATATCATTCAGAATGACATGATTATGATTGACAGATCTTTCTACAATGTTATGTCTTTCTTTTTTTCTTTTTCCTTTCCTC
>ENA-OQOA01000307-OQOA01000307.1-human-gut-metagenome-genome-assembly--contig:-NODE-307-length-23260-cov-5.147408_pt1 | contig 23260 bp, 24 predicted proteins | sample MGYA00242633_ERZ504888 | MGnify/ENA primary metagenome ERZ504888 (study PRJEB26092, sample SAMD00036372) | human gut metagenome | host: Homo sapiens | study: EMG produced TPA metagenomics assembly of...
ATTTTGACAAATTCGCAGCCCAATTGGACGAGTGTCTGAGCTTCAAAGACTTTTGTCTAAAACAAAAACTTCAGAGCGAGTTCTCGTAGGAAATTGGGCGGATAAGCGATTTGTTCAAAATGTGAGCAAAATTCCACCGCTGCGTTTTCGGTTGCTTATTATTTTTTTATCATATACTCGAAATCTACAGTTGGCCAACTTACAAATTAAAACTTCTCTATGTACCCCTGCACAAGGATAAACAAAACGATCAATGGTAATATATAAGTAATGTAAATACGTGGCCATTTTGGGAATTTGATTCCTTTTCCTTCGTTGGCTTCTTTCATAAAGTTATCCCAGCCCCATCCGTATTTTGTAACGCAGAATAACAGATAGATCAGAGATCCTATTGGAAGGATATTGTTGCTTACGATGAAGTCCTCTAAATCCTGAATCGTTGTTCCTGCTCCTAGTGGCTGAATAAAACTCCATACGTTAAATCCTAGAGCACATGGTAGGGATAACACAATAATGAATACTGCATTAAATACGATTGCTTTCTTAAGGCTCCATCCCCATAGGTCTTGTGCAAATGACAGGATGTTCTGAAATACTGCAATGATCGTTGATAGTGCCGCAAAGCTCATAAATAAGAAGAACATCGCTCCCCAGATCCTGCTTCCTGGCATTTCGTTAAATACATTTGGCAGTGTGATAAATACTAAGTTTGGTCCGCTTCCTGGATTTACTCCGAATGCAAAACATGCTGGAAAGATCACCAGTCCTGCCATTAATGCTACTAACGTATCAAGAATTGCCACACTGATTGCTTCTCCTGTCAGTCTTCGACTCTTGTCAATGTAACTTCCAAAGATTGCGATCGCCCCTATTCCAAGACTTAGTGTAAAAAACGCCTGTCCCATTGCTGCGGATACGACCGTCATCACACCTTGTTTCTTCACTGCTGCAAAATCTGGGATCAAATAAAATTTTAATCCTGCAGAGGCTCCATCTAAAGTTACACTCCTTACGATCAATACTAGAATTACAATAAACAAACATGACATCATAACTGTTGTGATCTTCTCTACTCCATTTTGAAGACCAAGAGAACATACTAAAAATCCCAATGCAATGACTACTAACATCCAGAAGATCTGTGCCTTTGGATCCGACAGCATCGTTCCAAAAGTGTTTTCTATCTGTGCTGGATTTTTCCCAACAAAGTCTCCTTTTAACATCTTAAAGAAATAGCTGATCATCCATCCTGCTACTGTCGTGTAAAACATCATCAACAGATAATTTCCAGCCATGCCAACATAACTGTACCAATGCCATTTCGTTCCTTTTGGTTCTAACACCTGAAAGGATCTTGCAATACTCTTCTGGCTGGCTCTTCCGACTGCATATTCCATAACAAGGATTGGCAGCCCTAAAATGATCAGGAAGAACAAATAAATCAGTACAAATGCAGCTCCACCGTATTGTCCTGTGATAAATGGAAATCTCCACACATTTCCCAAGCCGATCGCACAACCAGCCGAAATCAAAAGAAATCCAATTCTAGATGAAAATTTCTCTCTATTTTCCAAATTACTTTCCTCTTTTCTATATATTTTGACTCACAAAAGTTTATTGTACCATAGCTTGGCAATATTTAAAACCAAAAAAACAATTTCACAAAAGACTTCCTATTTAATGTTGTTTTATTACGCAAAACGCTGAATCTTCGAATTTTGCTTGACTTGGATTGTATATTGTATTTATAATGTACCCAATTTAGAAAATGAAAATGAAGATTAATACTTATAATTTACATGAAAGGGAAAAAAATATATATGATAAAAAATATCATGGGTGCTGCCATCGCTGTTGCTCTCGCAGCTGGTGTCGGTACAACCGGAGTAAGATCAAACACAACTTATAAAAAGCCAACACAGATCGTAGCCTCTGCGAAAACAACAACTTTAACTGATTATCATTCCAATACAGAATTTACAAGATCCTCTGATGTGAAGAACATTATTTCCACTTATGGTTTAAAAGATTCTAATAAGACAAGCAAGATCGTATACATTCCAATCAATAATTATTCTGTGAACGATGCAGATGGTCAGAATAATGAAGTTCCTGTTGATACAAGACTTGCAAGTTATTCTGTAAAGAAAAAGGATACAAAGATCAGGTTTCTTATGTAAGATCAAGCACTGCGGATACTTCTTTAGCTCAGTCGATCAAAGAATCTGTAGCAACAACTTATGATTTCTCAAATATCGCATCTGTTTCAGGAAAAAATACGGCATTAGAATCATGTTTAACATCTGCATATGGTTTTTCTGTTTCAAACAGATCAAATATTAATGAAACTTTTAAACTTTCCTCAAAAAACGGTGCTGATTTAAATATCTATGTTTTGGATCGTACTTATGACTATCAGCTTTGGGAAACTGATCTGTCTCATGACATTTCTTCTGACAGCTATCTTGGTAATGGAACCATAAAACGTCCAGTTGGTATCATTATTACTGTTAGCGAAAATTCTTAAAATGAATTAGTACTCAGTACCATTTCAGATTGCATTTACAACGTTTTTTTGTATAATTATTCTATGATATTAGTGCGTGCAGATACCCATTTGTATCTGCATTTCCTTATATCTTTCATTTTATATTTATATGGACTTAAGGAGGATTTATTTATGGTAACATGGAACAATCTTGATACTTTAACATCTTATGCTAAACTCAAAGATCTTAAAGATCATGTAGACATCAAAGAAGCTATGACAGGTGAAAACGGTGCGAAACGTGTCGCTGAATATTCTGCACCTATGGCTTCTGGTTTAAGCTTTAACTATGCTGCAAAACAGGTAGATGATGAAGTTCTTGATGTATTAGCTGAATTAGCTGATGAACATCAGTTAGTTGACAAATTCGAAGAATTATACAACGGAGCGATCATCAACACAGGAGAACAGAGACTTGTTCTTCATCATTTAGCTCGCAGACAGCTTGGAAAAGACGTTATCGTTGATGGTGTCAACAAACGTGATTTCTACGTTGAACAGCAGAAAAAAGCAGCTGACTTTGCAAACAAAGTACACGCTGGTGAGATCACAAATGAAGCTGGTGAAACATTCACTACAGTTGTTCAGATCGGTATCGGTGGTAGTGATCTAGGACCTCGTGCTTTATATATCGCTCTTGAAAACTGGGCTAAGACAAACGGATGCGCTAAAATGGAAGCAAAATTCATCAGTAACGTAGACCCTGATGATGCAGCTGCTGTTTTAAATTCTATCGATGTTTCCCGTTCTTTATTTATCGTTGTATCTAAATCTGGAACAACATTAGAGACATTAACAAATGAAGCTTTCGTTAAAGATGCTTTAGTAAAAGCTGGATTAAATCCTTCTAAACATATGTTAACTGCAACAAGTGAGACTTCTCCTTTAGCTAAGAGTGATGATTATCTTGCTGCATTCTTCATGGATGACTTTATCGGTGGACGTTATTCTTCTGTATCTTCTGTAGGTGGAGTGATCCTTTCACTTGCATTTGGACCTGACGTCTTTGCAAGAATCCTTGATGGTATGGCTGAAGAAGACAAGCTTGCTACTAACAAAGACATCAAAGCAAACCCTGACTTATTAGATGCCCTGATCGGTGTTTATGAAAGAAATGTACAGGGATATCCTGAAACAGCTGTTTTACCATATTCTCAGGCATTAAGCCGTTTCCCAGCACATTTACAGCAGTGTGACATGGAATCTAATGGTAAATCTGTAAACCGTTTTGGTGAGCCTGTAGACTATGTGACAGGACCTATCATCTTTGGAGAACCTGGTACAAATGGACAGCATTCTTTCTATCAGTTATTACATCAGGGAACTGACATCGTTCCTTTACAGTTCGTTGGATTCAAAGACAGCCAGCTTGCTACAGATGTTGTGATCGAAGGAAGCACAAGCCAGAAGAAGTTATGTGCTAACGTTGCAGCTCAGATCGTTGCTTTCGCATGTGGTAAAGATGATGAAAACAACAACAAGAAATTCGAAGGTGGACGTCCATCAAGTATCATCATCGGAGATCAGTTAACACCTGAATCACTTGGATCTCTGTTAGCTCATTTCGAGAACAAGATCATGTTCCAGGGATTCATCTGGAATGTAAACAGCTTTGACCAGGAAGGTGTTCAGCTTGGTAAAGTACTTGCAAAACGTGTACTTGCACATGAAACTGATGGAGCACTGAAAGCTTATAGTGATTTATTTGAGATTTAGTTTCCTGGATCAGTAGATACTATTTACTGTATCGACACTTGTAAGCTAAAATAGAATATTAAAAACCACAGTATGCATTTTTCATTGATTTTTGCATTACTGTGGTTTTTTTATGTTATAATGAAACCGTATAGAATATATATGAAGAAAGGGGAATATAAATTGAAAAAACAAATTTTTAGGAATCTATACATATTTTTGGTATTTATTTTAATGTTTAGCTGTTTTTTTGTCTTTGATAAGAAGATTTCTGCCAATGAAAATCAAAATGCTGCACCAATTATTACTTATTATGGATTAAATGGTAAGGATATAACCATACAATGGAAGGCACCTGATGGAGTTTCTTATTCTAAAGTAGATATTTATTCAGCGACTTCCCCAAACGGTTCTTATCGCTATGAAAATACCGTATCTGGCAATTCCTATACAAACACCTATGTTATAAAAGGTGTTCCTTATTATTATAAATTAGAAGCTTCTTATGAAGATAATGAGGGATATAAAACTGCAACCACTTATGCAGGCAAATGTATTATTAATCCATTGCCAGCTCCTTCTTCTTTGGAAGCCAGCACTGGAAATTCGCATAGTATTACTGTTAAATGGAAAGCATCTGATGATTGTGATGGTTATCAAATTTATCGAAGTGTTTCTCCTGATGGAAATTATGAGTTAGTCCAAACTGTATCTAATGAAAGTAGAAGTTCTTGGTGGTACGATGATGATGACGAATCTTTCCAAACATATACGCAAAAAAATCTTGAACTAGGGAAAATATATTATTACAAGATCCGTCCATACACTACATATATTGATGAAACATTTTATGGGGATTTTTCTAATTATATTTCTTGTCAGGTTACGATCAATGGTACAAAAGTAAAAAGTGCTTCTTCCAAGAAAAAAAGATCAATACGATCACATGGGCAAAAAATGATGAGGCTGATGGGTATATCGTATATTATTCCAAAAAGGAAGATGGAAATTACACAAAATTAAAGACTTTCACAAGTCGAAACAACTTATCTTATACTCATACGAAATTAACAAACGGTACTGCTTATTACTACAAAATTCAGGCATATAAGAACTTTAATGGCGGTAAACTGTATGGTCCAATGACACCTTATCTAAAATACTGTGATTACTATTCTTATGCAGACGAATCTTATGAAAATCGCTGCCTCCGTGCTTTTGAGAAGTCTTATTATGCTGACTATAAGAGTGCTAAGCAGGCAAAGAAACATATGAAAACGATCACAGTAAAAGTATGGGATAAGAAAGGTAAGAAAAAATATACAAGAAAATTCCGTATCACTGTAAACAAAGGGCTTGCACCTTCTATCAAAGAAATGTTTAAGGAAATCTACAAGAGCAAAGAACGTTTCCCTATCCATGAGATCGGGTGCTACAGCTGGCGTGGTAAGAATTCCAGTTCTGAACATTGTGAGGGATTAGCTTTTGATATTAACTCCAATGAAAACTATATGATCCAGGGTAAAAAGGTATTGGTTGGTTCCTTCTGGAAACCTAAGAAGAATCGTTATTCAATTCCTTTGAACTGTAAATTGGTTAAAATCCTCGAGAAATATGGTTTTCATCGTGGATTGTGGGGATCCCGCAGAGATTATATGCATTTTTCTTATTTTGGTAGTTAATCAAAACCAAACAAAGGATCAGGCGTTTGCCTGATCCTTTATTATGTAAGCCGAAAACCGGACTTGAACCGGCGACCCCTTCATTACGAGTGAAGTGCTCTACCAACTGAGCTATTTCGGCATATATGAAAGCACAGATATGTGTATCTATGCTCCTTTTGTAAGATAATATTCAATCTTGCTGATTGCTTCTTCTTCATCGACTCCGTCAGCTACGACTGTTAAATCCTCTAAACGATCTAAGTCTAATCCAAGACTCATCATTCCCATCATACTCTTTACATTGACTTGCTTATTCCCTGTCTCGAATAAAATCTTGCTCTCAAACTGGCTCGCCATCTGTACAAGAAAAGCTATTGGTCTGTCTTCTTCTCTTAAGGCTACTTCCACTTTGACGTTCTTTGAAATCATTCCTGTCCTCCCAATCTTATCTCTTCCGCAATTCGGCCGATCTTCTTTAACCGGTGGTTCACACCAGACTTGCCTACTGGCGGTTCTAGCATATCTCCAAGTTCTTTCAGTGTAGCTTCCGGGTGTTCCAGACGTAATCTTGCAATATCCTGCAACCCTTGATCTAAAAAACGGAGGCCTTTGTGCTTATCAATATATTCAATGTCTTCCACCTGCTTGACTGCGGCTGAAACCGTCTTATTAATATTCGCTGTCTCGCAATTGACACGACGGTTTACTTTATTACGCATATCTTTCAGGATTCTTACATTCTCCAGCTCCATCAATGCGACGTGTGCTTCCATAATATTCAACACATCTACAATCTTTGATCCTTCTTTCATGTATACCACGTAGTACTTTTTACGCAAGACAATTTTAGCATCTAAATCAAAAAATTCAAGACCTCTTTTAATTGTTCTGCTGTCTGTACATTAGTAGATACAACTTCAAAATGATAATTCTTCTCTGGATCACTCATGGAACCAGCTGCCTGAAAAGCCCCTCGAATATATGCCCGCTTACAACATGTGTTCTGTAAAACAAGTCCAAATTCTTTGGAATCTAAAAGTTTCACTGCTTTCAATATTAAAACACAATCCTTATGCTTGTCAACACTTATCGTATAATTTCGACTTCTTTTTAAAAATTCGTTTCGTCCAACATCAATCTTCGCATGAATATCAAACACATCTTTGATAAGTTTATAAAAACGTTTCGCAGCAGATACCGTCTCCGTCTGGATCTGAATCTCATAATGTTCTGGCTCTAGACTGATATTCCCTCCAAAACGTAAGAATCCTGCGATCTCCGCAATCTTACAATGTCTGGCACCGGTTTCATTTCTTGATAATTCCTCTTTAATATTACTTGAAAATGACATTGCCTACCTCATAATATCTCTATGCTCTACTTTGACAGAATATGGCAGTTGTTTTAATCTCTCTGCCAATTTATTCGTGATCGTAACAGATCGATGCTTTCCTCCAGTACATCCGATTCCGATCACAAGATTATACTTGCCTTCTTTAATATAATTTGGGATCAAGAATCTCATCATATCATCTAACTTATCAAGAAATTCCACAGATTCTTCATGCTTCATCACAAAATCCTGAATTGGTTTGTCATTTCCAGTTAATGGTCGCAGATTCAGATCATAGTATGGATTTGGAAGAAATCTGACATCAAATACCAGATCTACATCCGCAGGAATCCCATGTTTAAATCCAAAAGAAACAACTGCAATCTGGAATCGTTCCCCTTCTTCTCCGTCTACAAAAATACGATCGATCTCTTCTTTTAACTCCCTTGTCAGAAGCTGGCTAGTATCGATCACATACGTTGCCTGATCTTGCAGAAATTTCATGATCTCCCGCTCTTTTGCAATTCCATCCTCAACTCTTCCATCTCTTGACAAAGGATGATTTCTTCTTGTCTCTTTATAGCGTTTTAATAAAATACGATTACTTGCATTCAGATAGAGAATCTCATACTTGATCCCCGCTGCCTCGATTTCTTTTAATTTGTGTGCTAACTCGCCAATTCCTCTTCCATTACGGATATCAATCCCAAGAGCAACATTTTCAATCTTGGCAGTTTCATCTAACAACATGTCTGCAAATTTATCAAGTAAAGCCACTGGAAGATTATCAACACAAAAATATCCAGCATCTTCTAATGTCTTTAATGCACTGCTTTTTCCTGCTCCTGACATTCCTGTTACAATTACAAATCTCATCTGTACTGCTCCTTTTTAGAACCTTCCAACACGTTTGACTTCTGGCTCCATCGTAACTCCAAACTGTTCTTTTACTTTATCTTTCACGTCACTGATCAACTGCATAACATCGGATGCTGTAGCATTTCCACGGTTGATCACAAAACCACTGTGTTTTTCAGATACCTGTGCATCTCCCACCTGATATCCCTTTAATCCTGCATCCTGAATCAATTTTCCGGCAAAATATCCTTCTGGACGTTTAAATGTACTTCCGGCACTTGGATATTCTAATGGCTGTTTGTTTTTCTCGCTAATGCGTACTCATCCATTTTGGCTTTGATTTCTTCTTTATTTCCTTTCTTAAGTGCGATCACACCTTCTAAGACAACGTATTCATTCTTTAAAACGTTACTTGTACGGTAACCAAGCTCTAATTCTTCTGCTTTCAGAGTTTTGATCTCTCCTTCTTTTGTAAGAACTGTCACTTCTTTTAGTACCTGCACCATCTCACCACCGTATGCACCAGCATTCATAACGACGGCTCCGCCAAATGTTCCAGGAATTCCACCTGCAAACTCAAATCCAGTCAATTCTTCATTGAGTGCTGCTCTGGATGTAGAACTTAATAAAGTTCCTGCTTTGACGATAAGTTCATTACCACGGACTTCGATTCCACTGTAGTTTTTGTAAATCTGAAGAACAATTCCATCCATTCCATCATCTGCGACCAAAAGATTACTCCCATTTCCTAAAACAAATAATGGAATTCCCTCTTCTTTTGCAAAACGACTGACCGCTTTGATCTCTTCCATATTCTCTGGTGCCACAAAAATATCGGCGGGTCCCCCAATACGGAATGTTGTATGATTTTTCATCGGTTCCTGTCTTAAAATATATTTTTCTGGTATGATCTGTTTTAACTGATCAATCTTTGTATCCATAATTTCTCCATTCTTAATATTAATGCAAGATGGAATCCTGTATATCACAGGATTCCAAATTTCTTCATCTTATGAAAGCATCAGACTAGCTGCACCATAAATTCCAGCATCATTTCCAAGAGTCGCAAGTACAAATCCTGTCTCCTGTGCTTTTCCAAATGTATACTTCTTAAAATGTGCATTGACCGCATCTAAAAGGATCTGTCCAGCTCTTGATACGCCTCCACCGATAACAAACACTTCTGGGTCGACCATCAATGCGATATTCCCTGCTGCAAGTGCTAATTTCTGTCCAAGATCATCTACCCGTTCTTTGGCAAATGTATCTCCTTCTTTAGCAGCATCAAAAATGTCTTTTGCAGTTACTTCATCAAGGTCTCTTAGTGAAGTCGCTTCTTTAAAATCTTTTAATGCTTTCTTTGTCTCATATACAATTCCTGTTGCAGATGCATAAAGCTCCAGGCAACCTGTCTTTCCACAATTGCATACACGATCATCAAAAGGATCCACAGTCATATGACCGATCTCTCCACCATATCCACGGCTTCCATCGATGATCTTTCCATCAACGATGATTCCTCCTCCGACTCCTGTTCCAAGAGTGATCATCACTGCGCTGTTATAATCTGCTGCTGCTCCCATCCAGATTTCTCCTAAAGCTGCTGCATTGGCATCATTCGTTGCCTTTACCTTACATCCTGTAAGCTTTGACAATTCTCCTGCCACATCCACGCTTCCCCATCCAAGGTTCACACATTCATTAACTTTTGAAAACTCAAGAACAGCTCCTGGAACTCCAACTCCGAGTCCGATCACATCTTCCTTATCAAAACCATTTGCTTTGCTGTGATCATTCACTGCCTGTGCAATATCTGGCAGGATATTCTTTCCATTCTCCTCAGTTCTTGTCTTGATCTCCCATTTCTCTTTTAATGTTCCATCTTCTCCAAACAGACCCATTTTTACTGTTGTTCCACCAATATCAATTCCATATAAATATTTCATATCATTTAATCCTCCATCTGACCTGTAACACGTTTATAAAGTTCTTCGGCTGCATTATATCCCATCTTCTTCTGTCTGTGATTGATCGCTGCTGCTTCTACGATGATCGCCAAGTTACGCCCTGGGCGAATTGGCAGTGTATGTGCTGCAACTTTATTGCCAAGATATTCTACGTATTTCTCTTCTAATCCTAAGCGGTCATAATCCGCATCTTTGTTCCAGTCTTCCAACTGAATGACCAGATTGATCTCCTGCTCCATCTTAACGCTTTCAACACCATACAGATTCTTAACGTCAATAATACCGATTCCTCGCAGTTCGATAAGAACCTTGTAACTTCCGGAGATGTTCCGATCAATGACTTCTTGCTGACCCTCTTGATCTCTACAACGTCATCAGATACCAGACGGTGTCCTCTTCGGATTAACTCTAAAGCTGCTTCACTCTTACCGATCCCACTCTCTCCTGTGATCAGGATTCCTTCACCAAATACATCGACCAAAACTCCATGGATCGTAATGCTTGGAGCCAATACAGTTCCCAGCCAGCGGATCACTTCCGCCATAAATTCAGATGTCGTATCCTGAGATATCAAAACCGGTACCCCATACTCTTTCGCAACTTTTATCATCATCTCACTTGGATGCAGATTCCTGCAAAATACGATAACTGGAATTCCCGCTCCGATAAATCTTTTATAAATATTTTTCGCATTTTCAACATCTTTTTCTACCTCTTCAATAAAAAGGTGTTCTGCTTTTCCGATGATCTGAACTCGATTCTGTGCAAAATTTTCAAAAAACCCTGCCAACTGTAATGCTGGACGGTTGATCTCTGCCTGTTCAATGTAAACTTCTTTTGAATTGATCTCTGGTGTTACTTCTTTTAAATTTAATTCCTTGACCATATCATATACTGATACTCTATGCTCTTTATCCATAATCTTTCTCTCTTTCTGCACCCTTGATTGTCTGTCTCTTTCTCTATTTTAACATATTTCCTTACTGCTTGGAATCGTGAAAAAAACCATAAATAGACTCTGCAGTACTTTGATTCATGCCAGGAACATTTAAAAGTTCCGTAACTGTTGCTGTCTTGATCTGTCCAAGATCTTTAAAATACTTCATTAATTCTTTTCGTCTCTTTGGTCCAACACCTTTGATGTCATCAAGAACAGAATGTACTTGCCCTTTTGCACGCAATGATCTGTGATATTCGATTGCAAAACGATGGGCTTCATCCTGTATCCTTGTCACAAGTAAAAATGCTTCGCTGTTTGGCGCAAATATGATTTCCTCGTTGTTATAATACAAGCCTCTCGTTCTATGATCATCATCTTTGACCATTCCACATACTGGAATATCAAGTCCCAAATGATCCAGCACACGAAGTGCAACATTGACCTGTCCTTTTCCTCCATCCATCATCAGAATATCCGGAAATTTTGTAAAACTGCCAAGTGTAGTGTCTTTTCCTTGTTCTTTCAGTTCTTCTAGCTCTTTCTTTCCATGAAGAAATCTTCTGGTCAAAACTTCTTCCATACTGGCATAGTCATCCGGACCTTCAATGGTTCTTAAACGAAACTTACGATAATCTCTTCTTCTTGCTTTTCCTCTTTCAAATACGACCATGGATGCTACGGTCTGAAATCCACTGATATTAGAAATATCAAATGCCTCCATTCGATTCAAACCTTCCATCCCGAGCAATTCTTCAATCTCATGAACTGCCCCGATCGTCCTTCTTTCTTCCCGTTTGATCTTTTCACGATCCATTCTTAATACATTCTGGGCATTTTCCTTTGCCATCTCTACCATCTTGTGTTTTTGCCCACGCACTGGTATCTTAAAATGTACTTTTGCTCCTCGTTTCTTTGACAACCATTCTTCAATGATCTCCTTTTCTGAAATATCCTGTTCCAGAAAGATTTCCCCTGGAAGATAAGGCGTCCCCGCGTAAAACTGTTTGACAAAAGCTCCTAAAACTTCTTCCTTTGAACTTTCCTCATCTGCTTCCATATGAAAATGTTCTCTTCCAAGAAGCTTTCCTTGGCGGATAAAGAAAATAGATACGACAACATCCTTATCATCCTGTGCCATTGCAATAATGTCACGGTCCTCAAACGCATACGTATTGATTTTCTGACGGTCCATGATCCGCTCAATACTCTTCAGCAGATCCCTGTATTCCATTGCCTGTTCAAATTCCAATTCATCCGATGCTTTTTGCATTTTCTCCTGAAGCATTTTTGCAACCTGTTTATAATTTCCATTTAGAAACTTGATTGTTTCTTCGATCTGTTTTGCATATTCTTCCTTGGATATATATCCTTGGCATGGTGCATCACACTGCTTGATCTGATAGTACAGACAAGGCCTGTCCTTCCCTGTATCTTTTGGAAGTCTTCGGTTACAGGTACGGATCTTAAAGATCTTGCGAAGCAGCTCGATCGTATCATTTACTGCTCCTGCACTCGTATAAGGTCCGAAATACTTTCCTCCATCTGCTTTCATCTTCCTTGCCAGCATGATTCTTGGAAATTCTTCATTGACCGTTACTTTAATGTAAGGATAGCCTTTGTCATCTTTCAGTTTTGTATTATATTTTGGATGATGCTCTTTGATCAGATTGTTCTCAAGCACTAAAGCTTCCAGTTCTGAATCCGTGATGATATATTCAAAATAAGCAACATTCTTTACCATATGCTGAATCTTCACAGACAGATTCCGGCTGTCTTGAAAATACTGACGCACACGATTACATAACTTGATCGCTTTTCCAACGTAAATGATCTCATCTTTGCTATTATGCATCAAATAAACTCCAGGCTTTGCCGGAAGCTTCTTTAATTCCTGCTGAATGTCAAACATGAACTTCCCTCCATCTTTATTCTGTATATTTTATGGCTGCAAAATACACTTATCTTTAATCATAGCATAAATTTATAGGCAAAAAAGTATCGATTTGAAGTGTAAGCTTGCATGTATGTGACAGAAATAAAGAAAACAAATATTTCAAAGAATCCGGTGGCAACTCCGCATTTTTGAGAGCGTTTTTTACAAATCGCTGATCCGTGCCTGTTCCTTTGGAAACTGATATGTAATGACCTTTGTCAATAGTAAATTAACAGAAATCACAACAAATTTTTATTTTATTGTTTCTGAAGATATCCAGAAAGAGTTCCGATGTATCAGTTCCCGGCATTGGCCACTCTGATATACGTGGATTGGTTACCAACAGGTCAATGGTCCGCCGCGAACTCTAGCTGTCTCCCTCACGTGGATCACAGATATTACTGTGCCAACAGAGTTTCCTCGTAGATAGTTCAAACCTAAACATGTTCGAAACTCTTTCGGGATGCCTTCAGTTGCAACTTTAATTACAGGCTGGATGATGTATGCGGCAGAGACCGGCTTACATCATCTTGATTATCATTTATAGCACATCGATCAGTATGTCAAGACTACACAGTACCGCCTTTGGCGGCTTGGTCTTGATATGGTGATCGATGTGTTATATTTATATTAGTAAATATTATCTGTCATCATTCCCCATATGAAACAAGCAAGCTCTCTTGCAATTGCTGTTTTTGCAATATTATATTTCTTGCCATCTTTCAGAACCATCTTATAATAGCGCCGTCTCAGACGCTCATTTGCCCTGTCTGCATAATTGATTACCTGCGGTGAATTTCCCGCCTGTCGTGATCTTAAGACTCTTGATTTATATCCGATCTTTCCACGGGTATAACTTTGTGCGGATTCTACCAACAGTCTGCGTACATGGGTGTTCCCTGCTTTTGTAATGCCAAGTCCGTTTCTGTCATCGCCACTGGAATGCTGTCCAGGTACCAATCCAAGATACCCTGCAAACTTTCGTGCAGATACAAAACGCTGAAAGTCTCCAACTTCAACAATTACAGATAACGCAGTATGTGTCTTGATTCCTAGAAAACAGGTTAACTTACTGACAGATTCTTTATACTCTTCTTTGGATGCTAGTTCTTCAATCCTCTGATCCAGACGGTTCAGTTTATCTGTCAGAATTGTATAAGTCAGCAGATATTCATCCAGGATCTCTTTGTAAAGCCCTGCTGGTTTTAATGATCTCAGCCATTTCACATGTTTTGCTGTCCAGTTACCACTTCCATCATACTGATAACCCTGACGTAAACAGAAAGAAAGGATCTGTTGTTTGATCTTTTTCAATTCCGCTTTATGATCATCACGCATACGGATGAATTCTTTTGTCTGATTATCTGTTTCCGTTGGAATATGTACCGGACTGTAATTGTGCTGTGCCAAGGATCTGGCAATGATCTCCGCATCTCTTTTGTCTGTTTTGATCCGTCTTTTGCTTCGTTGTTCGAGCATTGTAGTTGGTGCAAGGATCACACATTCCACATTAAAATTTTCCAATTGATGATACAAAGAATACCCAAGGCATCCTGCTTCGTAGCCACACACAAATCTTGTATCCTCTCCATATATAGTGCGAAGAAATGCAAGATATCTTAATACATTCTTGTAACTGGCTGGTGTTCTCTGGTAATGAGATGCCTTTTCATCTTCATATTTGCAAGAACAAAGAGTAAAACTTTCCTTATGAACGTCCATTCCTACGTAAACTGTGTTATAATTCATATAATGACCTCCAATTTGTATGCGGTAATCCCTGTTACCATTGTTAGTTTCCAATTCATAGTATACAGGTAAATCCACGATCCTACAAACTTGGGGGTCATTACATATTGTCTCCTCCAAAGTCCAGAAGTCGATCTTTACTTTTTTAGATTTGATATTGCCGATCATGCGGGCAGGATTCTTCTTTGCAAGTCCGAGGATAATCGCCCGGTCAAAAGCTAAACATAACATTCCCTGAACAATGCGTACATAGTTTGGACTGAATTGTTTTGCCAACTTGAGCTGCCAGGTCTGTACATTTATCGCTTCTATTTCGGACACTTTCTTCTTGTAGAAATAGGCAAAGTGTTTTTGAATGGTCGAGTAACGATTCTTGTAGGTACTTTCTTTCACCTGAGTTTTGTACCACGGAAGATAGATTTCTTCAATAAACTTTTTGAAGGTAATGTCTTCCTTCTTATCAGCTAATTCTTCCGTTGATGCAAGAATCAATTTGGAATACTCGGCACGGGCTTCTTTTTTGTTGAGAATCCGCTGCGGTATTTTTGAATCTGTTTTCCGGTTACAGGATGATATCCGAGGTTGGCTCGAAAATAATAAGTGCCGTTTTCTGCTTTTTTAATTGGATCTTTTGCCATGATTTCACTCCTTACTAAAATGCAAAAAGCACGATCATTCTTGCTTATCGGGCAAAGTAATCCCTAATAATTCTTCAACGGCTTCTTTTGGAACCCTGTCTAATTTTCTGGATTGATAATAGGTATGCCCCTTTTCTACCATAAGTTCCTTTGCTTTTTTGATAATATCAGCAGCAAAGGAAGGACCGTAGCCTAATTCAATCAAATCCCTTTTTGTTACAGTTATCATGAATCTCCTTTCCACAGACAGGGAATCAACTTGATACCTGTCTATTATTATATCAAATTTTGAGTAAAAGTTCTCTAATAAAAGCGCTATAAGCTAAAATCCCAAAAGTCTATGTTATTCTTTCAGAAGCCAGTTCCTATGCCCGTTCCGGCCACGTAAAACGGTGTTACTTTGTAACTATTAAGCTGCAGGCGTGCGAAGATGCAAACTATCTGCAGTCACCTATATCAATCTCCCGAAAGATTTCTTTTGTTTTCAAGGTACGGCGAATGGATATATTACCCATTCAATTAAGGAATAGGGGGCTTTTCTTTAAGATTGAAAAATTTTAAGAAAAATGATAAAAATAAAAGCTGCCTTGATTTGGCAGCCACGGAAATCTATTTGCGTTTTAGAGCCAGACGATTCAGCATGGAAATGAGCGCAAGCATATCCTCGTCATCGAGTTGTTTCATCAGATCAGTTGCTTTGTCAATCAGAGGAAGATTGTGCAGCTCTGAATCGAAGAACTGTTGAGGAGTGACTTCCAGATAGTCACAGATATCCAGAAAGCTCTGCATGGTAGGCAGAGAACGTCCGGAAGTGAGGGACTGGATGTAGCTTTTATTTTGCCAAGATCCAGACTCATCTGATATTCAGATACATTTTTCTTTAAACGCAGTTCGCTGATGCGTTCTCCAATAAAGTTTTTATCCATACATTTACACCTCTCTTCCACATTTTAAACTATTTACTTACAGCAAATTACGGAATAAAATAGAGATATATTTGAAATATAGTGATTATTCCGTAATATAACCGTAATTTACTAAAATGATACAAAAAAGAAATTATGGATGATAGAAAATGGATTTTGGGGTATGATGATAGCAAAGGAAGTGGATGTCTGTGCGGATTATAGGAAATGAGCAGGAAATTGAATGGGCGAAGGAAGCACTGCGGAATCAATGTAACGATTGTCCCTACTTGGACTGCTGTAATGAAAAGGCGAAAGAGGAGTCAAAGCAGTGTGGAACGGTTCGGTTTGGCTGCCGGGAGTATCTGAAAGAGAAGATTGAATTCGTAGTAGAAAAATAGATGTAGTATTTTGAACAAATATAAACACCATATATAGTATAAGCCTGAATTGACATGAGGAATATCTTGTGCTAGTATACTGATATAGTTTATTTTATGCACACCCTTTTTGGGGAGTTTCGGGATTCATAAGAATCTCCAAACTTACAGGAAACAGCAGGAGCTGATTCCTGGCATAAGTAGTTTATGTTTGTAGTGAGTGTCACGGTATGCCTTTTTTGGCTGCGTGGCACTTTTGTTTTTTCAGGAAGAAACCAGACTTTTAAGAATGAACAGAGAAAAGACTCTCTTTTCATCTTTTTTTGTGCTTACATTTAGGTTTCGGCATAGTTGCATGCCACAACCAGCTTCGGCTGTTGATGGATAAATATTATTTTAAGAAAGGTGGAATAAGAACATGAATGAAGCAAGAGTGTATGCAGATGGATTTGAGAGATCCTTTGCAGAAGTAAAAGATCTGCTGGAGTTTCTGGCAGAGAGAGGAAGAAATGCCAAATGGATCAGAAAGCCAACGAATACGTTACGGCTGGCACCACTGGAAAAGGAGGCTCAAAATCTGGATGCGGCAGATGCATCCATGGAAGAAATTTTGGAGGATACAGAGAAGAATACGCAGCTTGTACTGAAAATGAGAGGAGAATCCTATCCGGTACGTGACTGTGCCATCCGCACCATTTTAAGCCGCGCAGGTGTCAATGGAGACGGGCTTCGCAAGCTGGATAAGGCAACATATGCGAAGGTAGTCAATTACTGCCTGCGGGTTGCAAAAGGGGATGCCCTGATTAAGATTGCGGACGGAAAGGTTTCCGCAGTACATGGCGGGGATAAACATGATTATTGCATCCTTGATATGAAAGCCATGTTTGAGACAACCTGCGAATATCTGAATCTGAATTTCAAAGGCAGTGTTTACATGGAGGGCTCTGGTATCTATGACCATTCCATTGTATCTGCCATGTGGAAGCTCGGAGGAAGTCAGGAACTTCTGGATACTTACCGAAAAGCACTGGATGCACACGGAATGGATGAGAAGATCCTGTCACCGGCACTTCGTTTTACCACATCTGACGTGGCAGCGAGCGGTGCAAATCTGTATCCGATGCTTTTGACAGACGGACCAAACGGCGTTATCAGTCTGGGAAGTCCAATCAAGCTGGCTCACGATAAAGGGGCAACGATTCTGGACTTCCGGAAAAATCTGGAGCAGGTATGCGCCCGCTATGTGGATGCGATGAAGAATCTTACTCAGCTTATGGACATTGAGATCCGTAATCCGGTGAACTGCCTGAAGCTGCTGATGAAGGAACTTGGCATTAAACAGAAGATCCGGAATGAGGTGGTGGAGCTATTTGTATCCCAGAACGGGGAAGGTGCCTGTACGGCACATGATCTTTATTATGCCATGAATGAAGCCTCCTTTTTTGCAGCCTGTGAAGGAATGTCCGGACAGGGCATCCTGAAGCTGGAGGAGGATATTACGAAGGCGCTTATAAAAGACTGGAAAAAATATGACGTTTATGGAGCAGTCAAATGTTAGGAGGAATTGGAATGAATAACAAAGCAGAGTATACACCGGAAAAGGTTGTGGATATCAGTAACCTGTCAAGAGAAGACTGGTTGGAATACCGCAAAAAAGGAATCGGCGGCAGTGATGTAGCGGCAATCATGGGGATCTCTCCATTTGCCACTATCCGGGATCTGTTTTACAACAAAACAGGTGTGCAGCCGGTCATTCAGGAGGAAGAGGAAAGCAACTGGGTTGCCAAGGAAGTCGGACACCGGCTGGAAGATCTGGTGGCAGAAATCTTTTCCAAAAAGACCGGACTGGAAGTATTTCCGGTACGTGTCATGTTCCGGCATCCATTATATCCGTTCATGCTTGCAGATGTGGATTTTTTGTTCGTATGCCGGATGGGACATTTGCGATTCTGGAATGTAAAACCTGCAATTATAATGCGAAAGATAAGTGGGCTGATGAGGGTATTCCAGCTCATTATGTGCTGCAGGTAAGGCATTATCTGTCTGTGATGAATATGCAGAAAGCCTTTATCGCATGCCTGTATGGAAATAACGAGAATGAGTTTGTGTATCGCACCATTGAGCGTGATCTGATTGAGGAAGAAGACATCATTGATCAGGAAACGTATTTCTGGCAGGAACATGTATTGAAAAATGTAGTACCGCCGCATAACGGGAATTCCGATCTGGTTCTGGCAAATATCCGTAATTATGGTGGTTTTGCAGACAAATCTATTCCGGAAATTGTGCTTTCCGGTCTGGAATCAAAAAATCTTGAGAAGTATCTTACCCTTTCGGAGGAAAAGTCACAGTTGGAAAAACGGAAAAAGGAAATCGAAGCAGAACAGCGGGCAATCAGTGTTCCTTTTGTGGAACAGCTGGGGCAGGGCTGCAAGGCAGTGCTGGAGGACGGTACGAACCGTTACCGTATTACCTATAATCCGACCAGACGTACTTCGGTTGGGAAAGACCAGATGGAGAAGCTGAAAAACCAGCATCCGGATATCTATGAGGAATATACAAAAACAACGGAGAGCCGTACTTTCCGAATTAAGAAGGAGGCGGCGTAATGAGAAAACCAAATGAACGGATGCGGATAAAAAGCTGGAGGGATATAAACAATGAGGTGCAGATTTAAACATAAGATTTTCCAGAATGAGGAGAATGGGTATACGATTGCCATATTCACCACACAGGATACGTCTGTCCCCCTGTCAGCCAGAGACAAATATCTGGCATCCCGGAATATCATCGGCTTCTCAGCGATTGGATTCGGTCTTCCGCTTACAGACGAGATTGAGCTTGAGATGGAAGGCAGATGGGAGAGCGGAGAGCATGGAACTCAGTATCAGGTGGAAAATTTCATGGAGGTTGTACCACGGACAAAGGAGGGTATCTTAGGATACCTTTCTTCCGGTGCAATCAAAGGTATCGGTCCCAAGATGGCAGATACTATTTTCCGGAAGTTTGGGCTTCAGACACTGGAAATCATGGAAAACAACCCGCAGGAACTCTTGAAGATCCGTGGAATTTCCGAGAAGAAGCTGGCTGCTATTGTGGAGTCCTATGGAAAAAACCAGGTGTTCCGGGAACTGATGACGTTTCTGGCGCCTTTTAAGGTAACACCCAAAAAAGTGAATATGATTCTGAAGAAATTCGGAAATGAATCGGTGGATATTATCCGGCACCGCCCTTACATGCTGAGTGCAGTCAAAGGCTTCGGGTTTCTGACTGTGGATGCGATCGGAAGACAGTGCTGCTGTGCACTCAATGATCCCATGCGGATATCCGGGTGCATCGGACATATCATGAATCAGGCAATGAAAGAAGGACATCTGTTTAAGCAGCGTCAGGAGGTTATCAGGGAAGCACTGGAAATACTGAACCGGGATCTGCAGGTCATGGCAGTATCGGAGCAGGATGTCAGTCAGGTGCTTTACCGGCTGGTGCTGCAAAAAAGCATTGTTGTGGAGGAAGAACGGATCTATTCTATCCGGCAGTATGAAGAAGAAACACAGACCGCTTCCATGATAGCCAGACGGCTTTTGGAGAAGCCGGTTTTGCTGTCCATTGAACCGGAGCTGGAAAAGGCACAGAAGACACTGGGGATCACGCTGTCAGAAACACAGAAACAGGCAGTGCGGATGGTGTTTGCACATCCCATCAGTATTATTACCGGAGGTCCCGGAACCGGAAAGACAACGGTTCTCAAGGTGATTCTCTATATCCATCAGGCGTTATGCAGGTCAGAGGTACAGCTTATGGCTCCGACCGGACGTGCGGCAAGACGTATGGTGGAGAGTACCGGCTGCGAAAATGCATCCACGATGCATCTGGCCCTGGGGCTTTTGGGAGATGATACGGATTTTGAACCGGATTTTGAGTACCTGTCTGCCGGATTTCTAAATGTAGATGAGGTGTCCATGGTGGACATGCATCTTGCCTATGAATTTTTCCGGCGGTTAGCAGACATGCCAGAGTCCTTTTAGCGGGATAGAACCAGCTTCCATCCGTAGGAGCCGGGGATGTGTTCCGGCAACTGATTGCCTGCGGGCTGATTCCGGTCACGGTACTGGATCTGGTTTACCGGCAGGGCGCTTTGAGCAGCATACCTTATAATGCAAAACTGATGCAGGAGAATAAGACTAATCTGAGCTTTGGGGAGGATTTTCAGTTCATTGCCTGTAAAGGAGCAGATGAAGCGGCAGAGATTGTCCGGAGGATTTATCTGGACGAGATTGCAAAAAACGGCATGGATCAGGTACAGATCCTGACTCCGTATCGGAAACGCAGTGCTGCCGGAGTGGATGAATTGAACAAATCTCTGGAGGATTTTGTAAATCCGCCAATCGCAGGGAAGAAGGAACTGCATATCGGCAGTCAGGTGTTCCGGGTTGGCGATAAGATTTTACAGAATAAAAATACCGAGATGGCGAGTAACGGCGATCTGGGCAGGATACTGGACTGTATCACGGATGAGGATGGAAATGCCAGGGCAGTGATCGGATTCCCGGATGGGCGGCAGGTGCAATATGAAGCTGACCAGATGGAAATGATCGAACATGCTAACGCAACAACCATCCATAAGGCACAGGGTTCCGAATGTCCGGTTGTCATCATCCCTTGGGTAAAAGCCTTTTATATGATGCTGAAGCGCAATATTCTCTATACCGGAGTGACCAGAGCGAAAAGCAAGGTTTTATCTGGTAGGGGGAATGGGCTGCAGTCTGTCAGGCAATCCATACGGATGACAGCGGGACAAGGAACACCATTCTGAGTGAGCGGATCGTACAGTATTACGATCAGTATCAGAGTGAACAGAAACCGGAAATGGAGCAGTTAAAACTTGTTGTTTAAAAATATTTTTCAATTTTTGAAATAAGCGGACTATTACTCTTATATAGGGGAACGTCTGCTTTTCTAAATGAAAGGAGCAGAGAATGAAAGAATTATTGTATAAGAAATCAGAGGCAGTTGCCGCTTTGAACCGTGTGGATGGCTTCCATCCGATGGAACTGGCAAGAAAGATTGGAGAAGAAGGGCAGGAGGAGCAGCTTTATCTGGATGTGAAATACCGGAAGCTATGGTTTCGTCTGGTCAATCCGGCAGGAAAGATCATCAGCCGGATTATCACTTTCACAGAGAACATGGCAGTTGTGGAAGCACGTATCTATCTGGATAAATGTGATCAGGAAGACAATTATGTAGCCAATTCCTTTTCGCAGAAATTCCGGAGCGATGACCCGAAGTTTGGAGACAAATTTCTGGAAATGGCAGAAACAGCAGCCGTAGGAAGGGCATTATCGGATGCCGGATATGGTGTGCAGTTTGCGGATGTGGGAGAGGAAAATGATCCTGCACAGGTAGATGCCGGAATTCCATATCAGAATCCACAGATGCCGGATTCAGGTGCCATGGAAAATGCAGCCATGCCGGATTCGGGTGTCATGCCAAATGCCCCTATGCCAACTTATGGAGAGATGCCAGGTCAGCCGGAATATGCAGGCCAGCAGATGATGAATCAGTTCTATCAGCAGGCACAGGCGGCGGGAAGCACCATTTACCATGGCAGTGGACAAATGCCTGGCTACGGTTCCGCTCCGGCTGCCTCTACGCCGCCAAAGACCGGACAGATGCTGCAGGGAGCATTACAGAATCTGGATACGTCCCTTCCGGTAGAAGAACTGATGAAACACATGAACTATGAAATGGCAGTCGGGACTGTGATTCCGGGAAAGGGAAAATACGGCGGAAAGACCATGGGACAGGTGGCAGTTGAAAGCCCGTCAACGATCCAGTGGTTTGCCGAGCAATATTCCGGACCGAACAATCTGGTTCCGGCGGCAGCAAAGGTAATTTTACAAAAAGCAATGCCGATGGCTGGTTAAGGAAGAACCCCGCAGAGAGCTTTTTTCTGCGGGGGAAAGGAGGAAGAGACCGGGATGTATTATGATATGTCTGGGTTTGATTATGGAATACTGGATGTGGTGCAGGTGCTGCATCTCAGAAAGCGGCGGGGAAACTATTATGACTGCCCGTTTTGTGGAGAGACGCATGGAAAACTGAATATCAATGTGGAAAAGAATGTATTCCGGTGCAACCGCTGTGATGCGTCCGGGGGGATGCTGAAGCTTTATGCGGATTTGCACAATGTTACACTCTCCGAAGCAAATCAGCAGATCCGGGAAGCATTAGGAAAAGGAGAATACCGGACGGATTATATCAAAGCAACGCCGGTACAGGAAGAAAAGGCAACGGCAGAGCTTGCACCCATAGAGGAAATCCACCGGACGTATCAGAGAATGCTGTCCATGCTCACGCTTAACAGGAAGCATCAGGAGGATCTGCAAAGACGAGGATTAAAACCGGAACAGATCGAAGCACAGCGTTACCGGAGTGTCCCGCTGTTTGGAATGAAGAAGCTGGTCAAAAGGCTGGCAGAAGAAGGATATATGGTGAAAGGCGTGCCGGGATTCTACCGGGATACAGACGGAAACTGGACGATTAACTTCAAAGCAGAAAACTCAGGAATCCTGATTCCCATAGTTTCTTTGGACGGTTCATCCAGGGTTTTCAGATCCGGGTAGATCATGTGACTGACACGAAAAAAT
>ENA-OQOA01000308-OQOA01000308.1-human-gut-metagenome-genome-assembly--contig:-NODE-308-length-23210-cov-3.605554_pt1 | contig 23210 bp, 27 predicted proteins | sample MGYA00242633_ERZ504888 | MGnify/ENA primary metagenome ERZ504888 (study PRJEB26092, sample SAMD00036372) | human gut metagenome | host: Homo sapiens | study: EMG produced TPA metagenomics assembly of...
AAAAATATGGCAGCATTGCCTGGATAACCTCCGGTGCTGTTTTAGTTGTTGCTGCATTGTCCAGATAAATCATTTTTCCCATTTTCTTGTCCTCCTGTTTTATTTAAGTATGTCCGGTACATTTTCTTCCATGCCCTGACTTTCCATTTTTTCTTCATGTACTCTTCTGCTTTCCTCGATCAGCTGACCAAGCATCAGGGTATCGACAGCGCTTGTAATACTGTCATTGATTCTCTTCCAGACGAGTTTTTGCCACACATACATCACTGCCATGGCAGGTTCCGTCATTCTCAATCCCGGGACAGGCTGCTGCTTCCAGGCTGCCTTCCAGCACACGCAGGACTTCACCGACCGAGATCTCATCTGCCGGCTTGCCAAGCTGGTATCCGCCGTAAGCCCCTCTGCTGCTCTTTTACAAGACCGGCCTTCTTAAGCATGGCCATAAGCTGTTCGAGGTAGCTTGTGGAAATATCCTGTCTCTCCGCAATACTCTGTAAAGATATCGCTTCATTCGCACTGTGCAAACCAAGATCTATCAATGCTTTCAAGCCATAACGGGCTCTTGTTGAGAGTTTCATTTTCTCACCTCGTTTTTTAATTCCCAGTGTTTCCCTCGGATTTCATGATTACTTTACCAGAAACAAACCGTTCTGTCAAGGCTGTTTTGTTCATATATTGCTGTAAAGGCGTTTTCGGCAGGTTACTGTTTTTTAGTCAAGCGGATATTCGCACCTGCTGCGCATGAAAAGGTCTGGATTTTTCATTATGTCAAAAAACTTTTTATCAAAGGAACTTTACTTCTTACATTTGCCGGTTTGTTAAGCAGACTTATGGGGTTCTTTTACAGAATATTCCTGTCACACACTATTGGTGCACATGGGCTTGGTATCTTTCAGCTTATACTTCCACTGCAGATTCTGATCATGTCCATCTGCGCTTCCGGTATCCAGACTGCAATCTCCCGCCTCACTGCCGCAGAAAAAGTTTCCAAAAATCCCAGTCGTCATATCTCAGATTATTTTGTCGTGGGAACTGTATTTTCTGTTGTTTTCTCCCTGGTATTCTCCTGGTTTCTTTACAGCTATGCAGATTTCTGGGCAGTACAGATTCTGAAAGAGTCACAGACCTCCAGTCTGATACGGATTCTTTCTCTGAGTATTCCGTTGAGTACACTTCATACCTGTATCAGCAGCTATTATTTAGGAAGAAAACAGGCCGGATTTCCCGCAGGAGTCCAGCTTCTGGAACAGCTTTTCCGCACAGGCGGATGTTATATTCTTATCTGATCTGTGCATCGCAAGGGCGAAAACATCACTCCGGCAATTGCAGTCGGCGGAAATCTTATCGGGGAAATAGCCTCATCTTTTATTTCTCTTTTCGCAGTCAGTATGCATTTTAAGGTAACACATTATAATATCCGGAATATCAGAAGACCGCTTTCTGTTCTCAGAAAATTGCTCCATATTTCCGTTCCTCTTACCATGAATAAAATACTACTCACCCTTCTGGGAAGTATTGAAGTGATTCTTATACCTGCAAGGCTGCAAATGTCAGGATTTACTCCCAAAGATTCCCTGAGTGTTTACGGAATCTTTACAGGGATGGCACTTCCGCTTATTCTTTCCCCGCTACGCTTACAAACTCGGCTGCGACCATGCTGATTCCCTCCATTACCCAGCTGCAGACTCTGGGGTATCAAAAGCGAATCCAATATGTGATCGGCAAGATTTTCCGATACTGTCTGCTACTAGGCGGATCCTGTCTTGGTTTTTTTCTGTTTCTTGGAGAATTTCTTGGAAATTTTCTGTTTCACAGTCAGACAGCCGGAATCTATATCCATACCATGTCCTATATCTGTCCTTTTCTGTACCTGAACACCACTCTCACCAGCGTACTCAACGGCCTTGGAAAATCCGGCATCTGCCTGCTGCACAGTGTGATCAGCGTCTGCATCCGGATCAGTTTCGTGCTGTTTGCAATCCCTGTTCTGGGAATCCGGGGATATCTGTACGGGATTCTCTGCAGCGAACTGGCGCTCAGCATCCTGCACAGTTTACAAATACTGCAAAACAACTATAGCAATCCCCGTAAATAATGCATATTGATCAAGAGACTTGATAGTTACTATTCACACTCCACTATCCCGCGAGGTGTTTTGGCATGGATATGCCAAAATTCCATTGCCGCAGGTAATCTGGAATGAATTTTGGCTACGTTACTGAGAACGAAGTGAACAGTAACGCTTGATATGATCGCAGAAAGTCATCCGAAAATATTTTGGCTATCGACATTCAGATAGGAATGGTTTATAATAAATTCCGAAAAAAGCAAGACAAATAGACACAAAGGAGATATTACTATGGGATTCGATTTTATCAAAAAATTACCAACCCCTGAAGAAATCCGTAATCAGTATCCCATTGATGCTGAAATTCAGGCTGTTAAAGATGCAAGAGATAAAGAACTGCGTGATGTTTTTACCGGAAAGTCCGATAAATTCCTTGCAATCATCGGTCCTTGTTCAGCAGATAATGAAGATGCTGTTCTGGACTATCTTACCAGATTACGCAATGTTCAGGAGAAAATAGCTGACAAGGTTCTGATTGTTCCACGTGTTTATACAAACAAACCAAGAACAACAGGAGAAGGCTATAAAGGTATGGTTCACCAGCCGGATCCCGAGAAACAGCCAAATCTTCTTGCAGGGCTTGTAGCAATCCGTAAAATGCATATCCATGCAATCCGGACCAGTGGTATGACCTGTGCAGATGAGATGCTTTATCCGGAAAATTACCGTTACCTTTCTGACCTGCTTTCTTATGTGGCAGTAGGTGCACGTTCTGTGGAAGACCAGCAGCATCGTCTTACCGTCAGCGGCATGGAAGTTCCTGCAGGTATGAAAAATCCAACCAGCGGCGATCTTGCAGTCATGCTCAATTCCGTTGTAGCAGCTCAGGGTGGACATCGTTTTATCTACAGAAGCTGGGAAGTAGAAACAACAGGTAATGAACTGGCTCATACAATTCTCCGCGGTGCCGTAAATAAACATGGGGAGGCAATCCCGAACTATCATTACGAGGATCTTCGTCTTCTCTGGGAGAAATATCAGGAGAAAACCTTAAAAATCCGGCTGTTATCGTTGATACCAACCACTCTAATTCTAATAAACAATATGACCAGCAGGTTCGTATTGCAAAAGAGGTTCTCCACAGCCGCCAGGTAGACCCGGAACTTCATACTCTGGTAAAAGGGCTTATGATCGAGAGTTATATTGAACCGGGAAATCAGAAGATCGGATGTGATCATATTTACGGAAAATCTATTACCGATCCATGTCTTGGATGGGAAGAATCCGAACGTCTTCTGTATACAATTGCCGAGATGTGTTGATCCGTTGTTATTGTTTATAAACAACATTCCATACTCTCTGATCAGATGGATCGCTGTAATTACATTATCTGTAAATAGCGCATGTTATGACATTACAGGAAAAAATTATTCAGCCACCACTGCTTATTGCTCTTCGCAATTAAAGCAGGGGACTTACTTGATTCAGTTAAAAAGCTTCTATAAACTGTTCAAAACAGACTATAGAAGCTTTTTCATTTGACATTATAGCAATCCTCATAAATAATAAGTTTTTAATGACGTGGATGTGTTTTCATATACACATCACGCATTTTATTCATATTCATGCCCAGATAAACCTGCGTAGTGGAAATATCGGAATGTCCCAGCATTTCCTGAACGCTTCGTATATCCGCACCATTCTGCAGCATATGCACAGCAAAAGAATGTCTCAATGTATGCGGGGCAATATCCCTTTTGATACCGGCATCATCCGCATATCCCTTTAATACTTTTCCAGAATCCCTGACGGCTCATCGCTTTCCCTGAACAATTTGTAAATAATGCTGTTTCTTTCTCATCTTTCACAAAAACGGTTCTGGCTGTTTGCAGATACCGTTCCATTGCCTTCTTGCATGGAATACCAATAGGGATAATCCTCTCTTTTCCATTCTCATTACAGACCACATATCCAAACTGGAGATTGACATCAAAAATCTGAAGATGAAGCATCTCACTGACTCTCATACCTGTTGCATACAGCAATTCCAGCATTGCTGAATCTCTTATCCCTTTAGGGGTATCCAATTTCGGCTGCTGAAGTAATTTATCCACTTCTTCTATGGTAAGTATCTCAGGTGCCCTTTTCTCAACCTTCGGAGGTTTCAGGTTATCTGCCGGATCTTCTGCGATCACGCCTTCCTTCCACAGATACTGAAAAAATGCTCTCATAGAAGCAACGCTTCTGGAAATGGAAGATGACGCAAACTTCTCACGTTCCATGTAACTGATATACCCTTCAAGCTCAAGTTCTTTTACATCTTTATAATTTCTGATTCCCCGTTCCTTCAGAAATTCCGCCATTTTTTTCAGATCTCTCTGGTATGAGATCTCTGTATTTGCCGATGTTTTTTTGTATTATGCAGATATGTAATAAATTCCCTTATTTCTATGTCCATATTCCCGTTTCCTTTTAATCAAAATATCCGCTGCCTGTAGCTCCTGCGATCAGACGAAAATTAATCCTCTTCGCAGTTTATCAGCAGAAAATCGTACTCTCTCCGATAAAATGTATATGTATTATACTGTTTATTTTACATAAAATCAAACCTTTTTTTCGAGAAAAATCCTTGTATTTCAAGCTTTTTCAGCATCAAATACCATATGTCGGAGATTTTATGACAACCAATACTAAATATAGTAAATATGTCATTAAAAAATTTTTATATATTTCAGAATAATGTCAATGATCAGAGGGTTCACATAGCATTCGATAAGTATTCCCAGAAAATATCCTACTGCTGCAATGCACATTTTTTTAAGATAAATACTGACTTCTCCGGAAATCAGACCTCTGTTTCTCCATATTTCTGATGATATCTTCCATTCCTGTTCCATAGAATAAAGCCAGACCGGAATGTAAAAATAAATATTGCGGCAGCAAAAGTCCCATTCCGATCACCCCGCCTGCAAATCCAAATTCCAGTATAGAAACAGTCATTATCATACCTGCATACAATCCTGATCCCAGAAGCGTTATAACAGCAAGCGGCGCACCAAAAATCGAAAATCCACAGATTATATTCAACAGATAAAAAACACCTCTGTATTTAATATTTCTTTCAGATATTCAATATTGCCTGTATTTTTTCCTGCAAATGTACTCAGAAAATATACCGATGCCCATGTTTTCTGCTGCCATTTTGCCTTCCAGATTATATTCGGTATCAGATTTCCGGCCAGAAATCCAAGAAGAAATAAATAAGCGCAGGAAATTTTTTGGTTCCCGTTCTGTTTTTCTTCATTCTATCACCCTGTACCAGTTTACTGAGAAATTCCAGGAAGTATTCCTGTCTTTACAAGAAAGAATCGTGTCCGGAGGGCTTTTTTATGTTATAGGAACATTACGGAGTAATTTCCTATAACATAAAAAACTGCACAGACTGTATAAATACAATCTGCACAGTTTATATCTGCAAAGAACTGTCCACGATAGTCCATAAAATGAACAATCATATTATTTCGCATAGTCAATCGCTCTGCTTTCACGTATCACGTTGACTTTAATCTGACCGGGATATTCAAGTTCTGCTTCAATCTGTTTCGCAATATCGCGCGCAAGGAGAACCATATCTGCATCATTAACATGCTCCGGCACTACCATTACACGTATTTCTCTTCCCGCCTGAATAGCAAAAGATTTATCAACACCTTTAAACTGGTTCGTAATATCCTCCAGTTGTTTCAGACGATTGGTATAAGTTTCCAGCGTTTCTCTTCTTGCACCAGGTCTCGCCGCTGAAATAGCATCTGCAGCCTGTACAATACATGCAATCAGAGATTCCGGCTCACAGTCACCATGATGAGATGCGACCGTATTGATAACAATCTGGGATTCCTTATACTTCTTACAGAGATCCACACCAATCTGAATATGAGATCCTTCTACTTCATGGTCAATTGATTTACCAATATCATGAAGAAGACCTGCTCTCTTAGCCATACGGACATCTACGCCAACCTCACCGGCCAGCATTCCGGATAACTGAGCTACCTCAATAGAATGTCTTAAAGCATTCTGTCCATAACTTGAACGGAACTTCATACGTCCAAGAAGTTTCAGTAATTCAGGATGAATACCATGAACTCCAACGTCCATAGCTGCATTCTCACCATCTTCGCGAATCTGCGCTTCTACTTCCCTCTGGGCTTTCTCAACCATCTCTTCGATTCTGGCCGGATGGATACGTCCATCTACGATCAGTTTCTCAAGAGCTACACGTGCAACTTCACGACGGATCGGATCAAAAGCAGATAATACAACTGCTTCCGGTGTATCATCAATAATAAGATCCACACCTGTAAGTGTCTCAAGAGTACGGATATTACGGCCTTCACGACCAATAATCCTTCCCTTCATCTCATCGCTCGGAAGCTGAACAACCGAAATGGTAGTTTCAGCTACATGGTCAACTGCACATTTCTGGATGGCATTGACAACATATTCCTTAGCCTTCTTACCAGCTTCTTCCTTTGCCCTGCTTTCCAATTCCCTGTAAAGTCTGGCTACATCCACTTTTACATCATCTTCAACGGATCTGAGTAATTCTTCTTTTGCCTGTTCGGAGGTCAGACCTGAAACTCGTTCCAGTTCCTGTACTCCTTTTTGCTCAAGTTCTTCTACCCGTTTTTCTTTTTTCTGCACCTCAGCTGCTCTCGCTGTGCATTCCGCTTCACGCTTCTCAACTGCATCTGCTTTCTTGTCAACCGCGGATTCTTTTGCTAATACACGATTTTCATATTTCTGCAGTTCGTTTCTTCGTTCCTTGGTTTCTTTCTCCAGTTCATTTTTTGTACGGAGAGATTCTTCCTTCACTTCCAATAAAGCTTCTCTTTTTTTAGTCTCAGCTGTTTTCAGAGCTTCATCTATGATGCTTCTTGCTTTGTCTTCTGCTGTCCCAACAATCTCGGCATCCTTCTGGATTTTATTGTTCACAGCGACTTTGCAAGTAACAGGAACTGCAATAAGTAGCGCGACTACCACAGCGACAATTGCAACAATAATTGTTGTTGTCACAGGAGCACCTCCTTATTTAGTTTTCATTGTACAAATACAACAATACAAGTTTATCTTTTTTTCATACTTATGTCAAGTTTTTCAGGATAATTGTTTGAATATTTTTCCTATATTTAATTACTGTTCGTTCTGTTCTCAGTAATATATTTTGCAATATGCATACAATGGAGTATACTATGATTCATCCGAATATGTATGTACAAGTCTGATATTCATATTCTCAAGAATATCTGCAATGTCTGAATATCCAAATCCTCTTCTCACAAGATAACCATAGAGCCGACGCATTTTTTTCTCATCCAGCTCAGTATCCGGCGGATATTTCTTTTCTATGGTTCGATAGAGGATTTCTTTTTCATCAGGCATATTTAAGGCAGCCTCTTCCTCCCATGCATTTATCGCTGTTTTCCTGTCTATTCCCTTTCCCATAAGTTCCCGGATGATCTTCTGCCGGCTCTTTGTATCCATTCTGTATGCAATATAAGTTCTGGCATATCGTTCATCATCTATATATCCATAGGCTTCAACATATGTCAGAGCATGATCAACCGCCTGACTGGTAAATCCCGCCTGGCGCAATTTCTCTCTCAATCCCTTCTCCGTCCGATCCATATGTTCTAAGAGACGCATGGCTTTACGCCTTGCGTCTCTGTATTCTTCAGGTTCTTCCGTTAAATTTTTCTGTTGTTTCTGTACAGTCTGTCTCTTTAAAGCCTCTGCATTCCTGAGAAATTCTCTCAGATCTCCGGATGAATTCCCCATGATCACTCCTCAGAAGCATCCGGTGCATCACCTGTTGCCGGCACCGGCTCTTTGGCCTGTCCTTCTTCATCCGGAAGAAGATGATAATGGATTCTGACTTGCTTCTCAATCTCATCACAGATATCTGTATGCTCTTTCAGGAAAATCTTTGCATTTTCACGTCCCTGTCCGATCTTATCTCCGTTATATGCGTACCATGCACCGCTCTTATTTACAATTCCGCATTCCGCTGCCAGATCAAGAATATCTCCCTCTTTGGAAATGCCGGTTCCGAACATAATATCAAATTCTGCTTGTTTAAACGGAGGAGCCACCTTATTCTTCACAACTTTGATTCTGGTGTGGTTTCCCACCATCTCACCGCCCTGTTTCAATGTCTCTACTCTGCGGACATCCATGCGGATAGATGAATAAAATTTCAGAGCACGCCCACCTGTCGTTGTCTCAGGGTTTCCAAACATAACTCCAACTTTCTCACGCAGCTGATTGATAAAGATAACTACACAATTAGATTTACTGATCACTGCTGTAAGTTTACGGAGAGCCTGTGACATCAGTCTGGCCTGAAGACCTACATGGCTGTCACCCATATCTCCATCAATCTCCGCCTTCGGTACAAGTGCGGCAACCGAGTCAACGATCACAATATCCACAGCTCCGGAACGTACCATCGTCTCTGTGATCTCAAGTGCCTGTTCTCCATTGTCCGGTTGTGATATGTACAGGTTATCGATATCTACACCGATATTCTTTGCATAGACAGGATCCAGAGCATGTTCTGCATCAATAAATCCGGCAATCCCGCCTCGTTTCTGCACTTCTGCAACCATGTGAAGTGCAACGGTTGTCTTACCGCTGGATTCCGGTCCGTAAATCTCGATGATACGTCCCTTGGGAACACCACCTACTCCAAGTGCAATATCAAGACTTAAAGATCCGGTAGGGACTGTCTCCACCTGCATATTTGCTCCGGATTCCCCGAGTTTCATGACTGATCCTTTCCCGTAATGTTTCTCAATCTGTCCAAGCGCTGCTTCCAGTGCTTTCTGCTTTTCTTCATTTATCATTTATTTTAATCTCCTTCAGCCCTTCAAGAACTTATGTTCGTTTTTCTATTCATTATAGTATTATACTTCCTGTCAAATGTCAAGCTTTTTATTCTGCCTGAATAACCTTTTCATGTTACTGGTTACTGTTCACTCCGTTCACAGTAACGTAGCCAAAATTCATTCCAGATTGCCTGCGGCAATGGAATTTTGGCTTGTATGTCTCGGGATTTTGGCATATTCATGCCAAAACACCTCGCGAGATAATGGTGTGTAAACAGTAACAACATAACAGTAAAAGCAGGGAATGTGCTTTTTTACATTCCCTGCTCTTTCGTAGTTTTTAATATTTCTCTCTGTTTCTATTTATCACCAATCAGCCAGTTGTACATTTCTTCATACTGACGTGCGGAATTACCCCATGAAAAATCAGCTGCCATAGCACGATCAACCATTTTATTCCATTCACGTTTCTTATCATAATAGATTCTTTCCGCATTGCGCACTGTTGCAAGCATCTCATGCGCATTGTAGTTTCTGAAAGAAAATCCGTTTCCAGTTCCCTCATATTCATTATAAGGTACGACCGTATCCTTCAGTCCACCTGTTTCTCTGACGATCGGAAGTGTTCCGTAACGGAGACTCATCAGCTGACTCAAACCACATGGCTCAAATAAGGACGGCATCAGGAACGCATCTGCTGATGCATAGATACGGTGAGACATTTTCTCATCATAATAGATCTGAGCAGATACCTTTCCATGATATTTCCAGTCAAAGTGACGGAACATATTCTCATAACGTTCATCACCGGTTCCAAGAATTACAAGCTGGATAGCATCCTGGCAAAGCTCATCCATCACATATGCGATCAGATCAAACCCTTTCTGATCTGTCAGTCGTGATACAATACCTATCATCATCGTCTTCGGATCTTCCTGCAATCCAAGATCTCTCTGAAGCTGAAGTTTGTTCTTAACTTTCTCTTTTCTGAAAGTTGTTGCATTATAAGTCTTTGTGATATATGGATCTGTTTCAGGATTGAATTCATTGTAATCAATACCATTTACAATTCCACGCAGGCTATTTGCACGCGCACACATCAGACCGTCCAGTTTTTCTCCATAGAACGGTGTCTTGATTTCCTCTGCATAAGTATTGCTTACAGTAGTGACTGCATCTGCAAACACAATACCGCCCTTCAGATAGTTGGCATCTTTATATGCTTCCAGTTTGTCTGCTGTAAAATAATAATCGGACAGTCCTGTGATATTCTTGATTGTCTGTACATCCCATACACCCTGGAATTTAAGGTTATGTATTGTCATGATCGTCTTGATATTCCAGAAAAATTCATTCTGCTGGAAGCTGTCGTGCAGATATACGGGAACAAGTCCGGTCTGCCAGTCATGACAGTGTATAATATCCGGTCTGAATCCGATAACCGGAAGAACTGACAGTACAGCTTTGGAGAAGAATGCAAATTTCTCCAGATCCCATGTTCCTCCATCATACGGTTTGGGTCCGCTGAAGTAGTATTCATTGTCAATAAAATAAAACTGAATTCCTTCGTACTCCATGTGCATGATTCCTACATAGCAGTTCTTATATCCAAGATCCATGTAGAAATGTGTGATATAGTTCATTTTATCTTTCCATTCCTGTTTCATACAGGCATATTTCGGTAAGATCACACGAATATCAAAATATCGTTTATCAAAATATTTCGGCAATGAGCCAGCTACATCTGCCAGACCTCCTGTTTTGATAAATGGTACAGCTTCAGATGTTGCAAATAAAATATTTTTCATGCGAAAAACCCTCCTTGGTAGCCTTTATTGAATAATTATACTCCAAACTATGACTATTGGAAAGAGCGATTTTTATATTCCAGTCTGATCTTATCTGCAATCAGAGCAATAAATTCTGAATTTGTGGGTTTCCCTTTTCCTGTACTGACTGTGTAACCGAATAATTCATCTATTGTGTCCATTTTTCCTCTGCTCCAGGCAACTTCAATGGCGTGTCTGATAGCCCGTTCCACTCTGCTGGCTGTTGTCTGATGCTTCTTTGCAATCGTAGGATACAGTATCTTGGTAATGGAATTGAGCATCTCCATGTCATTAACTGACAGGATGATGGCGTCACGCAGATACTGATATCCTTTAATATGTGCAGGCACTCCAATCTCATGAATGATATTTGTCACGTCTGTTTCCAGATTTCTCACAGGTACCGGATTGTCTTCTGTCCTTTCAGGCTGCCGCCCGATCTGACGTATTCTTCTCTCGCCGGCTCTGCGCACATGTTTGATACGATTAAGCAGCATCTGATTATCGAAAGGCTTCAGGATATAATAATCTGCCCCTAAGTTAAATGCATTTTCTGTAATACGTTCCTGACCGACTGCCGAAACTACGATAAATGATGGGATCTTTTTGAGACTTTTGTCATTGGCAAATTTCTCCATTACTGCCAGTCCGTCCATTTTCGGCATAATAATATCCAGAACCACAACGTCCGGTTCCTTTTCACGTATAATATTACAGATTTCTTCTCCGTTATGCGCTTTTCCCACAAGTTCCAGATCTTTGTCTTCTTCTATTATCTGACCAAGTACTTCCACCATTTTCTCATTATCATCTGCAATTGCCACATTTAATTTTTCCATAAATTTCACTCTCCCCATTTTTCAATAAATCTCTTTCTTTTTCGGTTCATCACATATTATAGAGGAATGCTTACGGAAAAATCAAGACACAGAGGGAAATTTTGTCCTATTTTATGTCGACAGCTTTGGTGATTCTTTTTCTTATTTTCATTTTTCACAGGCATCTGATATATTTCGACAATAATCAGATTTTTGTTTCATAATCCTGATCATCCATTAAAAGAGTCTTTCTGTATTTTTCAGCATATTTTCAATAAAGATTCCATATCCGCTGGAAGCATCCTGAACAAATACATGAGTTACCGCACCAATGATTTTTCCATTCTGGATAACCGGGCTTCCGCTGAGCCCCTGTACAATCCCTCCTGTAGCTTCCAGAAGTTCTTTATCTGTCACCTTTATCACAAAACTTTTGTTGGTATCTTCATGATTCAAATCTATTTTTCTGATCTCTGCATCATATTCTTTTACCTCGCCATCTGTACTGCAGAGAATTGTGGCTGTTCCAATCTTCACTTCCTGCTTATACGCAGCCGGCATTTTCTTTAAAGTGATCGCATCATCTGCAATCCCTGTGAACTGACCATAAATTCCGTTTCTGCTGTTTGCTTCGATAGTTCCAAGAATATTTCTGTCATCATAGCAGATGTATCCTGCAAGTTCGCCGGGATTGCCTTTACTTCCTTTGTTAATCGCAAGAATCCGGGCTTTATACAAAGCTCCGTTTCGGATATTCAGAAGCTGGGCAGTGTCTATATCACTGATTCCATGGCCAAGGGCACCATAATTACCATTCTGATCTACGTAGGTAAGCGTTCCTATCCCCTGCGTGTCATCTCTTACCCAGATTCCAAGTTTATAGTCTCCTTTTTTGTCTTTTACAGGAGTTACAGATACAGGAATACTCTCTCCTTTGCGGCTTATCCCCAGTGTAACTTCGCTGCCATCAAGTTCTGAGATGTCATCTATCAGTTCTCTTTTTGTAGAGATTTTTTCTCCGTTAAATGAGATAATGTAATCTCCCTGTCTGATAATATTTCTCGCAGGCTCCTCTGTCTCACCATTCCGATTCTGAATTTCACCGGTGTCAATCACCAGAACACCTTCTGTTTGCATATAAATTCCTATGGTGCTTCCGCTGACATAAATTTCCTGATCATCTGCAGGTGTCACTTTTATTTCTTTAAATGGAATATAACCCAAAAGTTTACAGGGCAGAATATAGCCTCCATCCTGCGAAACAGTAACTGCTTCTTCAAATGTAACAAATGGTGTTGACAAAACTTCTGTGACATCTTCTGTTTTTTGCCTCTGGAAATCTGAATTTCGTCAGGTATCTTTCTGTCCAGATATCTGTAACCTGATATCAGCATCACCAACAGATCCAGCACAAGACAACAGATGACAAAAAGTCTGTATTTTCTTTTGTTCATTGTTATGCACATCCTTTCATTCTGTATTTATGAAATTCTGTAACTGTGAAAATTGCCATAAAACACTTCCCATCACATCAAATCCGAAAGGTACAAAAATAAGAGAGAACAATCCGTCACAAAGATTATCCTCTCTTAGTATGTGGTCAATTATTTTATTTAAATCTTGTATTTTTTTGTTTCTGTGCCAATTCTTTCATCTCTTTCGCATTCTCAAGAACTGCAGGTGTAATTTCTGCACCACCTAACAGTCTTGCCAGTTCGCGGATGGAATCATGTTCTTTAAGCACATGGATCTGGGTAATAGTCTCAGTTCCCTGCAGATGTTTTTCAATTTCAAAATGACTGTCTGCCATAGCTGCAATCTGCGGCAGATGCGTGATGCAGAGTACCTGATGATGCTGTCCGATCACTGCCATCTTTTCAGAGACTTTCTGTGCAGTTCTTCCACTGATACCAGTATCGATCTCATCGAAGATCAATGTCTCAATCTCATCTCTGTCTGCAAGGATTGCCTTTAATGCAAGCATAATTCGAGACAACTCACCGCCGGATACGATCTGTCCCAGTGGCTTCAGAGTTTCTCCGGGATTTGTAGAAATGAGATACTGGATATCATCGGTTCCATTATCTGTGTAGTTTTCTTTTTCCGGAAATCAATGGCAAAATTCACATCCAGGAAGTTTAAATCCTTCAATCCCTGAATAATCTTCTGCTCAAGCTGTTTACTGTATTCTTTACGGATTTCTGCTAATTCATCCGACTTTTTCTCAAGAATATTTTCCAGTTCTCTGAGACGCTCCTTTAATTCCTGTAAATTTTCTTCATATTTATGTAATTTTTCCAGTTTTCTTCCTGAAGTTTGCGATATGTGAAAATTTCCTCAATGGTACGTCCATATTTTGCCTTCAGTCCATTGATCAGATCCAGTCTTCTCTCTGTCTCATAAAACTCTCCTTCATCAAAGGTCAGCTCGTCCAGATAAGCGGATACTTCTCTGTTAAAATCATTCAGAAGACCGTCTACAGAAGTAAGTGTCTCTGCAAGAGGTGTAAGCTCCGGATCATACTGTGTTACATGAGAGAATTCCTTTAATGCCTCTCCGACAGTCTCTCCGGCGCCTTCCTTGCTTTCATAGCCTGTGAGATTATGTACAAGCTGCAGGGAGTCAACGATGAGTTTTGCATTGCTCATTTTTCTGTACCGGGCTTCCAGTTCCTCATCCTCTCCCAGCTGCAGATTTGCTTTCTCGATTTCTTTGATCTCAAACTCCAGAAAAGCCAGCTCACGATTCCTCTGCTCCTCATTCATATTCATGGAACCAAGTTCTGTTTTGCATTTGCTGTATTCTTTATATGCCAGAGATACTTTCTCCTTTGCAGGAAGGATTTTTTCTTTTCCATATGCATCCAGGATTGCAAGCTGCTTATCCTGATACAGAAGTGACTGATGCTCGTGCTGTCCATGGATATCCAAAAGGCATGCAGCAGCGGCCTTCATCTGACCTACAGTACTTGTCTCTCCATTAATCTTGTTGATGCTTCTTCCATCCATGATTTTTCTGGACAGAAGTACCTGTCCATCTTCCGGACAGATATCCAGTGCTTTCAGTGTCTCCAGCGCTTTCTCGTTTTCTACCTGAAAAAGCAGCTCCACAAGTGCATAGGATGCATTTTCCCTTATCATATTTTTAGAAGTTTTTGCACCCAGGATCAGCTGCATAGACCCCAGAAGGATAGATTTACCTGCTCCGGTCTCACCGGTCAGGATATTCAGTCCGGGACCAAATTCCACTTCTATTTCTTCTATCAGTGCAAGATTTTTCACATGCAGATGAGCTAACATTTATTGCCTCCATAATCAAGTCATTTGTAATGTTAAAAGTTCAGGATCGTAACTGCAAAGGTATTGAGCAGTTACTCGTGGGATCACTTATTCAATCTGACAAAACTTCTCAGTTTCTCCGCTGCTCCCAGTGCCATGTCTGCAGTCTTTGCAGCACACATAATAGTGTCATCACCTGCAATACATCCCAGTATTTCCGGCCATTTCAACGCATCCAGGGCTGCTGCCACGCCCATGGCCATTCCGGAAACGGTTTTGATCACAATGATATTCTGTCCCACATCAATAGAAAGCAGGGTATCTTCCAGTACTCTTGTATATTTTTCTCCAAGACTTCCTGATTCATTATTAATAATTGCATAACGAGACTTTCCGTCCTTTCCTGCCACTTTTGTCAGCTTGAGAGCACGAATATCTCTGGATACAGTCGCCTGTGTCACCTTAAATCCTGCCTCATTAAGTCTGGAGGCCAGCTCTTCCTGTGTATCAATATCATACTGATGAATCAGTTCAATAATTTTCTCATGTCTCGCAACTTTCACCTTATTTCCTCCTGCTGATCAGCTGTCTCTCATCTTCCGGCGCAATACCTCAACAAAACTTAAATGGTTCAGCTTCAGAATCTTTGTCTTTACATCTGCCTGCCGGATCTGAATGCAGTCACCGGTGACCATGGGGATAAATGTATCTCCGTCAAAAGATGCGATTCCCTTTTCACAGTCACAGTGTCTTCCTTTTCCTATCTCTACAGTGATCACATCCTGCGCAGGAAAAATAATGCTTCTTGTATTCAGCGTGTGTGGTGCTATGGGAGTCATGATCGTCATGGCGGCATTGGGCGATACAATAGGTCCTCCCGCTGACAGACTGTATCCAGTAGATCCGGTAGGTGTTGAAATAATAATTCCATCAGCATTATAAGAGTTAAGATAAACATCATTTACATAATTCTTAAACCGGACCACGCGGAGATGACCGTCTCTGCCGATCACAATGTCATTCAATGCAATATCCTGTCCGATCAGTTTTCTGCCGCGGTACACTCTTCCTTCCAGCATCATGCGTTCTTCTACCTCGTAATCATCCGCCATCAGCTGATCCAGAGCACTGTACAGAGAGGTCTGATTCACTTCTGCAAGAAAACCCAGATTTCCCAGATTGATTCCAAGAAGAGGAATTTCCTTATGCACCACATCCCTTGCTGCCTGAAGAAGTGTGCCATCTCCTCCCAGAACAATAATACACTGTGTATCGTCCGGAACCTTATCAGGATCTGTATAATGAAAGGAACCCTCATGTTTCCTTTCTGCCTGCTGTACTTCACAGTTTTTGTGATGTGTTTTCAGATAATCTGCGATTTTTTCTGTGATTTTCAAGTTTTTTATCCTTGTCACTGTTTGTAATAATATAAAACCTGTCCATAGTTTCTTCCTGACTCAGCCTTTTAATCCAACTGTCCATGAGCCTCTGCCACAACAGCTTCTACAGATACCTTCAGGCTGTCGGTAACCCGGTACTTCCGGATGTTTTTCAGATGAAGAAGATATTCGATATTTCCTTCCGGTCCTTTAATTGGCGAAAAAGAAAGATGACATGGCTCCATAAAAATACTCATGGCATAATCGCGCACTTTTTCGATCACTTCCTGATGAACAGCAGGATCTCTTACAACCCCCTTCTTTCCGACTTTCTCTCTCCCCGCCTCAAACTGCGGCTTGATCAGACATACGATCTCACCCTCATCTGTAAGGAGATTTCTTACAGGAAGCAGTACTTTTGTAAGAGAAATAAAGGACACATCAATTGATGAAAAATCTGCCGGTTCTCCCAAATCCTCCGGTACCACATAGCGGATATTGGTTTTCTCCATACAGACTACACGCGGATCGTTACGAAGCTTCCAGTCAAGCTGTCCATATCCTACATCAATGGAATAAACTTTTACTGCCCCGTTCTGTAACATACAATCTGTAAACCCTCCAGTGGACGCACCTACATCCATACAGACCTTACTATCCAATGTGACATCAAAGTTTTTCATAGCTTTTTCAAGTTTCAGCCCACCGCGGCTTACATACGGAAGAGTGTTTCCTCTGACCTCAATCTTTACAGTCTCCGGGAACATGGTTCCCGCCTTATCTTCTTTCTGACCATCAACATATACATCGCCTGCCATGATGAATGCCTTTGCTTTCTCGCGGGATGGTGCAAGGGCACGTTCCATCATAAGCATATCCAAACGTTTCTTCATTGCTCTCTTAATTCCTCACTATCTTCTATTGCCTGTCTGATGTCTTCCACTCCAAGTCCAATCCGGCTGCGCAGGCTTTCTACATTTCCCTGGGGTACGAAACGATCCCAGACAGCTGCCGACAACACTCTTATTTCCGGATGACAGGCTTCCATATAAGCAGACACATGCTCTCCGTATCCGCCGCTTTTCACATTCTCTTCTACTGTCACAAACAGACTGTGATCCTTTGCCAGTTCATCAAGAAGATCCACATCCAGTGGTTTCACAAATCTGGCATTTACAAAAGTAGGATCATAGCCGTCATCTTTCAGTCCTTTACAGATTTCCATGCAGGACGGGATCATACTCCCCACTCCCAGCACAGCGATTTTTTTCCTTTGCGGATAATCTCACTTCTGCCATATTCCACAGGTGCCTGATATTCCTGAAGCCCCTGATGCGCACTGCCTCTCGGATAGCGGATTGCAATCGGTCCGTCAAAGCTTACCGCAAATGCAAGCATCTCTTCCAGTTCTCTGTCATTCTTCGGTGCCAGAACAGTCATATTCGGCATCATGGACAAATAAGACAGATCAAAGCAGCCCTGATGCGTCTCCCCGTCTGCGCCTACAAGCCCTGCCCTGTCAACAGCAAAAATCACATGAAGCTTCTGCATACATACATCATGCAGGATCTGATCTACAGCACGCTGCAGAAAAGATGAATAGATGGCAACAACAGGAACCAGGCCGCCAAGAGCCAGACCCGCCGCAAAACTCACCGCATGTTCCTCTGCGATTCCCACATCAAAAAATCTGTCCGGAAATCTCCTGGAAAATTCCACAAGTCCGGTTCCATCCGGCATGGCTGCGGTAATAGCTGTCAGTTTTTATTTTTCTCACCAAGAGAGACCAGTGCTTTGGAAAAAACATCTGTATAACCCGGCACTGTTTTCTTCTGAAGTACCCGGCCTGTTTTAATATCAAAAGGACCTGTTCCATGAAACCTGTCCGGATGGGCACTTGCAGGTTCGTATCCTCTGCCTTTCTTTGTCAGGACATGAACAACTACCGGTCCCTCTACCCGTTTTGCTTCATTAAAGAGTTTCATCATCTGACGCATATTATGACCGTCAACAGGTCCCAGATATGTCAGCCCCATATTTTCAAACAGCATTCCCGGAATAAAAAGCTGCTTGACACTGCTTTTGGTTTTTCTCATAGTATCTACCAGAGCAGTCCCTACCTTCGGAACCTTCTTCAGTGCCTTTGTCACACCCATCTTCATTCCTGTATAAGCTTCTGCAGTTCTCAGTGCACTCAGATAAGTGGACATGCCTCCTACATTTCTGGAAATGGACATATTATTGTCATTTATGATAATAATAAAATTTGTCTTTAACTCTGCAGCATTATTTAATGCCTCATACGCCATTCCTCCGGTAAGAGCACCATCTCCGATCACAGAAACCACATGATGCTTCTGTCCCAGAATATCTCTGGCATGCACATATCCCAGTCCTGCCGAAATTGAATTGGAACTGTGTCCTGCATCATATGCATCACAGGGGCTCTCACTTCTCTTAGGAAAACCGCTTAATCCACCTTCCTGTCGCAGATTCTTAAATTCATCTTTTCTTCCGGTAAGAATCTTATGTGTATATGCCTGATGTCCTACATCCCAGATTAGTTTGTCTTCCGGAAAATCCAGCACATTATGAAGAGCCAGAGTCAGTTCCACTACTCCCAGATTTGAAGCAAGATGTCCGCCTGTCTGACTTACTGACCGGATTAAAAAGTCCCTGATCTCCGCTGCCAGAGGCTCGAAATCTTCCAATGGTATCTTATGGATATCATTGGGTTTCTTAATCTTTTCCAGAATCATTTGTATCCTTCCTTTATTTTCTGCGGTTTATTAATTTTTCAATTAACAAATACAGAAACTCGTTATTTTTATTCAGACTCTTCAGCAGATCGATTGCCTTCTCTGAGAGTTCTTCCACCTGTTCAGCAGCCTTCTCTGTTCCAAAAAGAGTCACATAAGTAACTTTATTATTCTTCTCATCACTGTGTACAGGTTTTCCCAGTTCTTCTGCAGTGCTGGTCACATCCAGAATATCATCCTGAATCTGGAAAAGCCAGTCCTATATTTCCGGCAGCTTTCTCCACTGCAGATACTTCCTGCTCATTTGCTCCTGCAAGAATTGCGCCTGTCATCATGGAGGCTTCGATCAATGCTGACGTCTTATTTCTGTAAATATAGTCAAGCATCTCTTTTTCAAGGGGCTTTCCGTCATTTTCCACATCAACACTTTGTCCTCCAAGCATTCCATGAATGCCTGTTTTCTGTGAGACCACTCTCAACGCATGGATTACCCGATCCTGCTCTTTTGTCAGGGCAAATGCCTGAAACATGGTTTCGTATGCGTAATTAAGCAGCGCAACACCGCTTAACACCCCCATGGCTTCCCCATATACCTTATGTGTAGTCAGTCTGCCGCGCCTGTAATCATCATCATCAAGTGCAGGAAGATCGTCATGAATCAGGGAATGAGTATGGATCATCTCCATTCCTGCCATAAACGGTTTTACAACTTCTTCCTTACCATCAAACAGGCGATATGTCTCCCGGATCAACATTGGCCGAAGGCGCTTGCCTCCTGCCAGCATACTGTAATTCATAGCCTGAGCCATTGTTCCGGCGAATCCCGCCTCTGCAGGCAGAAAGCTTCTGATCACTTTCTCTGTTTCTTCCGTTCTCTTTGCTAATTCATCTTGAAAATTCACTAAATGTACCATCCTCATTAAGCTGCAGCATTTTCTTCTCCACTGTATCCAGCTTCCCGCTGCAAAGTTTCAAAAGTTCCATGCCCTGTCTGTACAGTATAAAAGAGTCCTCCAGCGATATGTCTCTGTTTTCCAGTTTTTCAGCCAGCAGATCCAGTTCTGCAAACATCTCTTCCAAAGGTTTCTCCTCCTGTAACTGCTCACAGTTTTCTTTCTTCGCCATAGATTCTCTCCTCCTTCACCGTACCTGTAACATCTGCTTCTATCGTACCGTCTGTCACAGATATATAAATGGTATCCCCATTTTGTACCTGTTCTACACTTGTCAATGTCTTTTTATATTTATCTGCCACATAAGAATATCCCTGATTCAGTTTCTTTAAAGGGGAAAGTCCTGCAAAACGTTCCAGATAAACAGACAATCTGTGTCTCTCATCCTGAAGTTTCCTGTTCATTCCATTTTGTACAGCATTCTCCAGATCTGCCAGACGCTGTCTCTGCTCCCGCAGCCTGTTCTCCGGACTCAGATAAGCAAATTTTGTCTGAAAATGCTCCAGTCTGCTGCGGTACAGATCCGTTTTACCACTCATTGCACGATATAACCGCTGCCTGTAAATACTTACTGCTTCAATCACACTTCTGTAATCATCCACCGCAAGCTCTGCCGCAGCAGAAGGAGTAGGAGCTCGCAGATCAGCAACGAAATCAGCAATCGTAAAATCCGTTTCATGACCTACTGCGGAAATAATGGGTGTACTGCACTCAAAAATAGCTCTGGCCACGATTTCTTCATTAAACGCCCAGAGATCTTCAATAGAGCCGCCGCCTCTTCCCACAATGATCACATCCACATCTGTCTTATCAAGCATCTGTATTCCTTTTACAATACTTTCTGCCGCACCCGCCCCCTGTACAAGAGCCGGATATAAAATAATCTGTAAATAGGGATTTCTTCGATAGGAAATATTGCGGATATCCTGAACAGCCGCACCTGTCGGTGCAGTTACCACACCCAGACGTCTGATAAATCTCGGAATGGGCTGCTTGTACTCCTGCGCAAACATTCCCATATCTTCAAGTTCCTGTTTCAGCGCAAGATATCTCTCATACAAAGCACCTGCACCTTCCAGAGTAATTTCCTTTGCATACATCTGATAGCGGCCGTCGCGTTCATATACATCCACACTCCCGCCAACGATCACCTTATCGCCATTTTTCATGGCAAATGCAAGTCCCCGTCTGTGTCCGGCAAACATCACACAATTCAATGTTCCTGTCTCATCTTTCAGGGAAAAATAGATGTGTCCGCTTGTATGATATTTACAATTGGACACCTCGCCTTTTACATAAATCTTCTGCAGTAAATAATCCTGGGTAAACATATTTTTGATATAACGGTTTACCTGACCTACAGAATATGTGTTTTTCATTCTGATTTTTCTTCGCTTTCACTGTTGGCAATCTTGCCAAGGATACCGTTTACAAAGGAACCGGAAGTCTCACCGCCAAAACGTTTGGCAAGCTCTACCGCCTCATTGATAGCTACACCTGTAGGTACATCTTTGTCATATTTCAGTTCATACACTGCCAGACGCAGGGCAGTCAGGTCAACGCGGCTCATTCTCTTTGTCTTCCAGCCATTGCTTGTCTCATTTAACAGTGCATCGATCTCGTCTAATTTTTCAAGTACATGGCGGTATTTCCGGCTCATATACTCCTGATCTTTCTCTGAAAGTTCCTCCAGAGTATCAAAATAAAGTGAAAGCTGCTCACTCATCTCTTCCTCTGAATTAAATTCTGTCATGAACAGTAATTTAAAAATATGTTCTCTCTGCTCTCTTCTTCGCATAATTTTTGCTGTATAAACAGCTTTCCTTTCTAAATATCTCTTAAGTACACAAAAAAGGAAAGGGTTACTTTCCTTTTTCGTTCTCCATATCTACACTGGCAATATGAATATTAACATCTGCAACCTCAAGACCTGTCATATTCTCTATGGATGATTTTACTTTCTCCTGAACTTTCTTGCTTGTCTCAAGAATGTTCTTACCATATTCGATATTCAGGTTCAGGTCTACTGTTACAACTCCTTCGAGTACAGTAACCTTAACACCTCTGGAAAGATTCTTCATTCCAAGTTTGCTTACCAGTTCGTTTGTGATATTGCCTGCCATGGAAGCAACTCCGTTTACTTCCGTAGCAGCAAGTCCGGCAATGATAGCGACCACTTCATCTGCGATCTGGACCTCACCAATGCCTCCTAAATCCTGTATTTTATATGTTATTCTTTTCTCTGCCATCTGAAAACCTCCTGAGGGATTCTTTAATCTTTGTTCATTATACCAAATCGACAGATAAATGAAAAGGGTTATTTACTGAATTCCGTTAATATTAAGCCAGGATTTCTGTCCTCTGTCATACCCACACTCCAGGAATTTACAAAGAGGAGCAGCGGATTTCCCTTAAGATCAGTAACTTTTTTCATATCAGAGGTTCCAATGATCTTATCCACTTTTACTTCTTCTTTATTTGCAATCCAGCGAATATGTTCATATGGAAGTGTTTCCAGACGGATATCTACATTATATTCATTTTCCAGACGATATTTCAGAACATCAAACTGCAGGACACCTACAACACCTACAATAATTTCTTCCATACCGGTATTAAACTCCTGAAAAATCTGAATAGCACCTTCCTGCGCGATCTGATTGATACCTTTAACAAACTGTTTTCTCTTCATAGTATCAATCTGACGGACTCTCGCAAAATGTTCCGGTGCAAATGTAGGAATACCTTCGAATGCAAACTTTTTACCGGGTGCACAGATTGTATCTCCGATGGAAAAGATACCCGGGTCAAAAAACACCGATAATATCTCCGGCATATGCCTCATCTACCACATGGCGGGATTCTGCCATCATCTGCTGCGGCTGAAGCAGACGCATCTTTTTATCACCCTGCACATGATATACTTCCTGGGAAGCGTCAAATTTTACCGGAACAGATTCTCATAAATGCGATTCTGTCTCTGTGTGCCTTGTTCATGTTTGCCTGGATTTTAATCAAACGCTGAGAAATCATCATCCATGGGGTCAATTTCCCCAATATCAGACACTCTCGGAAGCGGTGATGTTGTCATCTTCAGGAAATGTTCCAGAAAATGTTTTCCACACCGAAGTTTTGTCAGCGCAGATCCGAAGAATACAGGTGTCAGCTTACCTTTGCTTACCAGCTCCTGGTCAAAATCTGCACTTGCGCCGTCCAAGAGCTCAATCTCATCCAGGAAG